>TARA_B100000686_G_scaffold87627_1_pt1 | contig 13953 bp, 11 predicted proteins | sample TARA_B100000686 | Tara Oceans TARA_B100000686 (sample SAMEA2622733) | marine metagenome | biome: marine biome (ENVO:00000447); feature: marine epipelagic mixed layer (ENVO:xxxxxxxxx); material: "saline water (ENVO:00002010), including plankton (ENVO:xxxxxxxx)" | depth 150 m
GGAAATGGACATCTCAGTAATTCCGGTTGGGGACTGTATAACTCCAGAGAAGGTGCCGTCTTCACCGGCCTGAAGTGGGTATATTGCCCCAGAGATATCCAATGCGACAGAGAAGTCAGATGATTGGGGCCTCACCTCTTGCGAGTCCTGGAATCTTACTGTGCCACTAACATTCAGATTTCCGCCTTCAAGGATTGGGAATGGATAGAACAGTGTGTCGTAGATGTTAGAAATAAGCCTTCCATTCTCGTCTCGAACCTCAAAGAAGTCTATTTGCAGGTCATTCTCTACGGCGTTGACACCGGACTTTCCGCTCTGGGCAGAGGAAGGCCAGATGGTCTCACCGTTGTGGTCATTTGCCCTTGCACTCCAGAAAATGTTGTCTACGTCATCCCAAGACCACTTGACGTCGAACAACCAGTTCACGACAATGTCGGTGTAACCGTCCTGATGTTGGGACTCCTCAACAAAGCTCATGGACAAATCCAGTGGAGCTAGGGCCGCGCCAGATGGTTGTGAGAATGAAACAGAATATGGTCCACTCCCCCATAGTCCATCAGCGCTGTTCTGTACCTTGAATGAGATTGTGTTTCCATCTGACCCCTCTCCGATAAGGACAATTTCAGCAATATCGGCATTGTCGTAAAGGTGATGGTGCCTTGTAATGACCTCGATTTTCTCCCCATCTGGGTAGAATGTGTTGGGCACGGAAAAGTCCCTATTGACAAACATGTAGTCATACATCACTGAGCCATCGATGGCTACTGAACCATAGTCAGAGATCATACTTAGCGGGATGGACAATTCTTCCGGGGGAGGATCATCCGTCGTATACGCATCATGGTATCCAGCAATGGTCGGGCCGAGGCCCGAGACGTTCTCGAAAATTAGATACTCTATTCCGATGCTTGAGATTGAAACCGTCTGAGCATAGGTAGAGGAAACCTGCATGGGCACCTCTATCCACTCCCTGCTAGTTTCTGCATCAGTGTGAGTTGTGCTCATCAGGCTAATTGCTACCAGTTGACCTTGGCTAAGGGGGGTCAAGAAAGGAGTAGAGCCAGAACCACCTGAAATCGTTGAGCCGCCTAATGAAATCGTGATGGGGGCCTCGAAGCCATCTGAATCGGGAGAAATCGCCATCATCCCGGAAGAAACCACCGAAGATGCGGGGAGCATTATTGACATGCTCTCCGGGTTGGCTCCATCCAGTGACAAAGTTGTGGTTCTGGAGAACTCATCATCCTTCGTAATCATGGACTGCCAACCGAAGTGGCCGTATCCGATCTGTGAGGTCTGGTCACTCATTGGGAAGTGCCACTCTGCTGAGCCATCGTTTAGTACGTCAATAGACGGGTTTGAAGCGGGATTTGCGAATGCAGGAGATAGTCGGAGCACGTCAATCCATGCATTGGTCGGCAATGTCACAGAAACAGAGTATCCAAACATCGCATTTGAGAACTCGATCTTGCCTCCCTTCGTAATCGAACCCATTGAATTGCCGCTCTGGTCGTAAATTGTCGCCGAAACACCGCTTGAGATATTACCTCCCAGGGTTATGCTCCTAATTGGTCTTGAAGAGTACACGAAGTCGGAAGTAATTGTACCTGTAAGTATGGTTGCATTTAGCAGCCCATCGACTACCTCTACTCCGGTGCTATATTCCCAACCATTGTAGCCGGAGTCAGCGCTTAGGACCCTCTTGGCACCGACATGGATTGAGCTGAGAGTAGGCGAAACCTCTGGATCATCTGAGCCCATGTGGACCTTTAGTCTGACATACGGGAATTGTTCCGAATCTATTCCAGCTAGGCTGAATGGGAATGACAGGTTGCTAAATCCGGGTATCTCATTTCCAGATGCAGATTCAACCATTGACCCCCGGATCCACCCATCATCATTCACATTGCCCTCGATGTCGACAAATCCGTGGTTGAAGTACCTCTCGGAGTTCATCGAGATCGTAGGACTTAGCCAGTTACCCGTTTCGCCGAAATTGGAAATTGTAACTCCGGCATTATCGATGAACCAGCCACCGTACTGGATGTATGAATCTGATCCGAATGCGAACTTGAACTTGACAGAGTCTCCCTTGTAATTATCCAAATTGGCGACTAGCGTACTGAAAGGACCAGATGATGACCAAGCTGATGACGACCCAGAGCAGTGTTCCATGCTGAATGTAGACATCCCCTGCAGGTTGTGCCCGGCATATGTCGATGCAGTGCTGGAATACCAGCCCGGGTCGAAGTGCTGCCAAGAGCCACTGTTAACCTTGATGAAGACGGCCCCGCCATCCCAGCCAGCCTCTGCGCATGACCAGTGATCAAAGGTTAAGAATGACGTCCCATTCATCGGAATCTCGTACCAAGGAGAAATTAGCCTAGCCTCATCAATACCGGCTTCATAGTTGCCGGAGAAGGCAACTCCGTAGACATATGGGAAAGAAGAAGCCGTAGAGGGCCCCGAGCCTTGTGTAACCCTGTTCAGAGTGAATTTACACTTGTCAGAGCTACATGTTCCAACGTTTGACCGGGTCCAACCCTCTTCGTCATTTACTGTCGGCGAGTTTGCAGAAGCATCCTCGAATGTAAGCTCCAACGACTGTTGGCCCCTGATGAACGACAGGAAGGACCAGTCATCGGGAGCCGGGTTGCCCTGTGCGTCGGGGAGTCCGGAGTGGGACATTGTTGATGAGGAGTTAATTTCGTCCGCGAATAGGGTGTTCCCAGAGTAGTCAATTACCCGGAGGTCGGAAACAGTCAGTCCTTCTCTGGAGTCGGCGGGGTAACTACCCCCGTAGTTGGTGTACCCACTTGTGTCTACAACTATTCGAAAGTATACATTGGACTGGTCTTGAAATCCAGACGGAATATCGAGTGAAATATTACGGAAATCACCACTTTGATCCCCATAGCTCTGGCCATTGTCCGCAGTGTAGCCATCACCAGGAATTGGGTCGGCCCTAGCGGAGCAATCTGTCGATGTGCTACTAGTTGCGGAAGAAATGTCCGCCCATGTGTTTCCATTTAGGGAAAGTTCGACGCAGGCATTATCATAGTAAGAGCCCTCTAAGTCCCATTCCATAGTAAGTTGAATTTTTGAAGAAGAGTTTGTTCCTGTAAGATCTATCGTCCTTTCCAATGAGCCCATGGCGTTAGCAGCGTAATTGCAAGTGTTGGAAGTAGTGGTGTAGCATCCGTGGTGCCATGCTCCAATATTCAAACCGTCATTTGCCACCCTAATATTGTCAAGGAACCATCCGGGCCTCTCGGTCGTTGCATTGGGGTGCGTCCAAATCTGGAACCTAAACTCGATTTCATCGGCCCCTCCGATACCATTAATCTCCGAAATTGAGAAGTTGTCCTCTACCCAACCACTATGGCTCTGAGAGGCGAAAACAGGAACTGGCGATGGTGCTCCATTTGGAACTGGGGCTTCGGAAGACATTGTGCTTGGATAGCCACCTTGGGGCTCGAAATATGTCCAATTACCCCAATTACCTGAGCTTTTGAGCCTGTATTCGACCCATGCTCCGTCACCATCACCAGATGAGGTGCTATCAAGGTGGTACCAATGATTGAAAGTAAGATAGTAACCTGTGATGTATGTATCCCGCGGTACGTTGGAAGAGGGGATCAGGAGATGGCCAGAGGTACCTGCTGGAACTGGTTGTCCTGGAAGGGTTCCGGCGGAAACGATTCCCTGGAAAGACGAAGAGGGAACGACGCCGTGCCCCAATGTTTGTTCGTCCCCGTATAGGCTTCCATTCAGGTCCCTGAATGTAGTGGCTTGCCATAGCTTCTCCTGATTGCAGATGAATACAGTTTCGGTAATTTCTGATGAGTCAAGGTTCCGATTCCTGTTTAGGTCCAGGCCTGCCTCGATCTTCTTCCCTGACAGGGGACAGTTTGTTCCGATTGGCTCAGTGAACACGTCGACTTCGTATTCGTAATAGTCCCCCATATTCGCTGTAATCTGCCCCCCTGTTCCTCCGGAGTCGCTGATCACTATCGTTGGTGCAGAAGTGTAGTTGCTTCCGGAATCCACGACGGAGGCAGAATGAATAACTCCAGTACTGTACAAGTTAGCAGACAAAGATGCCCCTGAGCCATTGGCAACTCCGATATTGATGTTGTCAGTGGATTGATACCCAGATCCAGGGTTGTCAACACTGATTGAGATTATTGATCCACTGCTATCTACTGAGCCAATGGATGCTGCCGCACCGGTTCCGTCACCGTTTGTGTTAATCTGTATCTGATCACTAGTAGAATATCCTGAGCCCCCATTGGTCACGCTAATGCTTTCAATTCCCGAGCTGACGGAGTATTCCCCAGAGAAACCTGATCCGCCCCCCCCGGAGGCTGAAAGGTTACCAGCGGAGTATCCACTCCCTTGGTCATCGATAGTTAGTGAGATAACTTGGTCGTCATTGGCGAAGGTCTCACAGAAGTAAAGAGTGTCTGTCACCTCATCAGAGTCTAGTGACTGGTCGAAGTCGTTATCCATGCCGTAACTTAGGTATGTTCCATCGCCACCACCGCATCCAGAAAGGTTTGTTGAGTCGGCCTTCTCAATAACAACTCTCCACCCTGGAGAATACTTGTATATCGAACTGAGAGATACTTCGATTTCCCCTACATCGAAGTTGCTAATGTTAGACCTTGTTCCGTCGTCTTGCAGGGCCAATTCCCCATTTCCGTTAATTTCGGTACCCACAGCATAGCCAGACTCGAAGTCGTCTTCATCCCAGACGATCGCACTGGAACCAGAAGTTGACATTGGCGTATTTGTTACGTGCAACCATCCATCCAAAACAGTGGAGTTTCCAGGAAGGGTGAATCCTGAGACTGTAGTGGGATTACCACTGCTTATCACTACATCGGGCCCATCCCAGGTAGCGACATTAGCATTGGCTATCGGAGTAGCAATCATCAGAAATGATAGTGCTATGGCAAGTCTAGTTCGGCCTTCGGTCATGCCCCAACTGGGAGTCTTATGAGTTATCAATTAATCTGTCTCTCGCCTCCAATTATCAAATTCGTATGGAGCCACTGGGGGGAATTGAACCCCCGACCTTCGCCTTACCAAGGCGACGCTATACCTCTAAGCCACAGTGGCGGCAATGATGCGACCGGAACGGCCTGTTTAATCGTGGCGGAATAGTGTATTCTGCTAAGGTTCCCGGAACGTCATTGTGAAAACGGCAGTGTCATTGCGAGAGGGCAGCCGAGGTCGCATAGCCCGGTATTGCGCGGGCCTGGAAAGCCCGTGGGATCTTTCCCTCGCGAGTTCAAATCTCGCCCTCGGCGCCAAACAAATTACCGAGACTGGGGCAATTTTGGTGAACTGTTAGCGGGGGGCTTATTGGGGAAATTGTTCCTTGGGCGTCCGTGGAAGACCAGAGCGGAGGGGTTTCAAGTGTCCAAGGTGGTTATGAACCTGTGAGCAGCAAAGATTCCGAAATGACCAGGCTAAGCGAATTCCGAAGAGTTGAGAGGTTTGGGAGATTAGATAACAGACTTGAGAAAATCGACGTATTGTTTTCAGAGACTGCATACAATCTCTACTTGGTTACTAGGTTCTGGGGAACAAGAGAGGCTACAGTAATTGTTCTCTCGATTGCTGGCTTCATAATGGGCACATGGGACATTGGAATTGGCGAGGTTTCTGGAGGAGGAGACTACAATAGAGTAGGCATATTTGGAGACAAAAGCGGTTTCCTGCACATCAAAGACATCTCGCTGATTCTCTCCTTACTCTCGATAATTTGCTGGATCGGATGTTTGGCGACTATTTGGGCGAGCTACCCAATAATGAGGGAGAATCTAGTTTACCTGATTATCGGAATGGGAATAATCCAATTTGGCTATATCAAAGCCCACGCTGACTCGCCTAGTTTTCCATTTGACACGGAGATATTGGGGTGGACTTGGGTTGCAGTCGCAAACATAGTGACGCTTTTTCTGGCAAATTTCGTAGTTAAGAGATCGGTGCTTGAAACACGCGACATACACGTGCAGGAACGACACTCCCACCCAGATCCTAGAGTCTTTGACAGGGCGTGGGAGGATCATAGCCTCAAGTCTTGGAGTTTCGCGATAATGGTATGGATCGCAATGTTGAATGCTAGTTCGTGGAGTAGTTCTCATGCAATTGCCCCCAGTCCAAATGAGTTGAGTCTGAGTTATTTCCTAATTTTCTCGCATGTGGCTACAGGGGCCATAGCCATCTTGCTTCTACTTGGCATAGTCTGGCTTCCCCAGTTCATGCTAGGTGGTTCAGAGGAGAGGATTCAGACCTATCGGGCTAGGGAGGTCTCGGGAGAAAATCTACCCCGAAAGAGAGAAGAACGGGGAAAATGCCCAGTTTGCAACCAACAGACTGCAGCTTTGAGGGAAGATGATGGGAAGATTTCTGTGCCCTGCGGAGAGGATGGCTGCTCTGGAAAGGGAGATCCCGGGGGGGAGTGTGCAAAATGCGGAACGGCCATCCCAGCAAGGGTTGTTTGTGTAAATTGCGGCACCAACACCCCGATTGGCAGCCATTTCGGAAGAGTTGAGGTATGGTGAGCGAAAAAGAGGCCGATGAGGGGGGGCAAAGTGAGACAGAATGGGCGGGCGCGCTCAATGACGATTCATACAGGACTTTGGTGGTAATATGTTCCACCCTACTACTCCTTCTAGCATCATCCATAGCCTCCCTATACATTTGGAAGGGAGAGGAGGGGCTGAATCTAGGAGGGCCCCCCTCTGCCCTATTGTCATGGGACTTGGAATACAAACAGATGACGGGTTTTGATAGGATAAGCGGACTAGAAGGCATAGGAGTCATAGTTTGCGTAGTTGACTCGGGAATTGACCTAAACCACCCAGACTTGGACCATATCCAATTACTTGGTTGGAAAGACACAGTTAATCAGATTGGAGAGCCCTATGATGACGAAGGGCATGGAACTGCGATGGCAGGAATTATTGCCGCTAATGGTGGACTAGAAGGGATTTCCAGAGGCGTCGGACTGCTAGTCTCAAAGGCAATAGATGAAGATGGAGAGGGGAGCGACCAGAGCGTATCAGAATCAGTCGATTGGTGTGTCGAAGAGGGAGCCGACATCATCTCCCTAAGCTTGGGCGGCGAGCAGGGCTTTGGCTCTGGCTTCTTCACGACCGATGGGTTGGAGCAATCAGTGGAAAACGCGATGGACAGTGGGGTGTTTGTCGTTGCTGCGGCGGGGAACGATGGGGAAGACGATGATGGAGATGTGGAGTCTCCCGGTTCCGTAGAAGACGTCATATGTGTAGGAGGCATTTCTCGGAATGGCGATGTTTGGTCAGGAAGCTCTAGAGGGGACAATAACGGAAGATTTTGGCCAAATCCAATACTTCCAAGAGACGATCCCGACAAGAAGCCAGAAATTGTGGCTCCCGGACAAGAAGTCCCGGTCCTAGTGGCTGGGGAAAGCAGTGGAAATTCATGGTGGGGGTGGTCTAGTGGGACTTCGGCTTCGACGGCTTGGGTTAGTGGGGCTCTTGCCTTACTATTGGAACACGATGAGGGGCTGCAACGGGAAAACTCTGAGGGCAGAGGAGCAATTCAAGAAGTCAAGCAGATGCTCATGGAAAGATCACAGATGAAGGATGGAAGTTCTGGCCATGATGATTACTATGGCTATGGCATGTTGAGGATAGACCAGATGATAGGGGGCGTGTCGGATGTTTCCAAGACTTCAAGGAGCCATGTAGCCAATTTTTCGGAAGTAAAATTTCCAGAAGAAAATCAGGTCTCAGATTTCATCAATCCCACAAGAGTTCCCCCCGTTAACTCAGCGAAACCAATTGAGTGGCTAGAGTTGACCTCCCTTACCAATCCAATCCATCGATTGAAAGACGCGACCTTTGTTTGGGCGGGAGTCGGCTCCTCTCCTTCGGAAGGGGTGCCGACGTCGCCAGTTGGGACGGTCGGCTCCTGAACTAGAATCAACCCGCCAGGGGAAATTAATTCAAAGGCTGACGAGGCTGCTGCTGCTCTTTCGTCCTCGGGCAGATCGATTACAACTAGATCCACCGGCTGGGGGAGCAGGATAGCGCGTGATTCTGGCGAAATAGAGATGTTCGCCGCAATTGCAGAGGCAGATTCGGCAACTACCTCGCTCCAGGAGAGGGAAATCACCGAGCACCATGATTCGGCGTCATATCTTCTGATTAGCCGATCAATAATAACTCCAAATCTAGTCCCTTGCTCTATGATTCTCAAAGTATCCGGCCTATTTCTAGGGGATCCTTCTTCACCGACTCCTCCGCACCACATATCGAATAGCCATGCAGAAAGATGGCCTATCCCACCACCTACTACTATTGCGTTTCTTGGATTCAACCGAGAACATACGTCCCTGATTCTTCGCCTAATTGACCTAGGTAGGGGAGGCATGTCCATGTGAATCATCTGCTCGCCGATGCTTGCAGCAATCTCAGGCTCAACTGAGGGGCCTTCGGGATCTTCACTAAGTAAGCGCTGCATTATGCTTGCATCGTCCATTTGAGGAAGGCCCGGTCCCGCACCGCCCTCTTTCATGGCATGTTCTAAAGCAGTTAGGTCTTCAATCATCGCATTGTGGATGGTTTCAAGACATGAGGATGGCGCGTAAAATCATGGGAAGCATGGATGCTGGAGGGTATGGAATTGCACATTGCCCCAACTGCTCTACAGAATTTGAGCACGATGTAATCAAAAGCAAGCCCAAAGGCGTAGGGCGGGACCTCCTTGTAAAGTGCCAGAATTGTGGTTCCGTTCACAACATTATCCTTAGACCACCGAAGGCGATCTTGATCAAGACAACCCTATCTGACGGTAAAAATAGCTCCCCTGCAGAAATTGAATCGGATGAAGACGAAAGAATATCAACAGGGGACGTTTTCGAACACGGAGGAGTTTCTTGGAGGATTACCAGAATTGACGACTCGGAATCAAAGGAGAATGAATCCATGGTTGCATCGGAAATTCTCGCAATGTGGGCTACTAGGTGCGATGTCACTTCGATTGGAATAACACTCACTGATGGAGAATATAGCAAGTCCACAAAAATCGAATGCGGGCCGGAACGAGTTTTCTCCTGTGGAACGATAATGATGATTGAAGGTCGTAAGTGGAGGATTAGGGGCATCCATACCGGAAAGGGGAGGACTTTGACAGGAAGCAGAAGAGCGAGTCAGATAAAGAGAATCTATCTACACAAACCCAGCTAGTCATTGGCGGTTGGTCCAAGGCATCAGGAGTGCCTTGGTTACATGTACAGCTACTTCTGGATTCTCCCGAAGCCTACGCATGCTATACTCGTACCACCGGGCGCCATACGGCAAGTAAACCCTAGTTAGGTGACCGTCTGAACACAGTTTCCTCCTTACATCACCCCTAACTCCGAGAAGGAACTGGAACTCGTACCCCGGTCCCTTGCCAATCCTATTGGACGGGGGGCTAATCCTTGGATCAGGCTTTCCTGGTCCCATTCCCGCCGATTCGAGAGAAGTCAGAGAATGCTCAATGACCGGATCGTCATGAGATGCGATGGCTACGTAGGAACCTCGATTGATTGCAGCATCAATGGCTTCGTTTGTGGAGTTGACAATCCCCCAGTAGTCGGTTTTCGCTATCTCGGATGGTTCGAGGTATATCCCTTTGCAAATTCTAAAGTCGGAATCGGGGCCAAGTCGATCGCAAATTTCGGTGACATCGCCAATGGATCTATTCAAACGGCCTTGGATTGCCAATCCAATGTTAGTCAGGCCTCTCTCGTGGATTGAAAATAGGAGATCTATCGTGGGTTGGGTGACTCTGCTGTCTTCCATATCCAATCTAACGAAGATTTGATCATTTGCTGCCCTTCGCACAATCTTCTCAATATTGTTTATCGCAGCCTCTTTGTCGATAAGAAGACCAAACGCAGTGGGTTTGATCGAGATGTTTGCATCGATACCATTCGAAACTATGGCGTCCAGAGCCCTGCCATACTCTTCGATGAAGAAAGCCGTCTCATCCATAGAGCTAATCTCCTCGCCAAGGACATCTATTGTGAAGCAGGCCCCCTCTGATGAGATTCGCTTCATGACTTCTATGGCCTGTTCTAGGCTCTCTCCTGCGACATAGCGTTTGGCCACCCACCTTACTATGAATCGGGGGGCCAATGGAAGCAAGCCAACTATCGACCTCCCCACTATCCCCATCCACTGATTGAGAGATGTAGGTGAGACTTGACGATTGCGGGTCTAGTGGATGTCCCTTCCCCTGAGAATACGAATGTCCATTTCTGACAGCATATTGCGCAATGCCTCTCTCTGCCATCCCTTGAAGGACTTTCTATCAATATGGACAAAAACGTCCCCACCCGGGAAGGCCGAACGAGTTGATTCAATGGAAGTCTCAACTGAGTGCTTCCAGTTCCCAGTAGGAGGTCTGCCGAGGTCTCCATGATTCTCGAACTCCAACGCATAACTGGCCAAAATGTGCCCAATCCAAACATCTGAGGAGGAGATAACTGCACGGTGCCTGGGGGCATAGTGACCCCCTCCAAGTCCCACCATCACCTCCCCTTCACCCGACCATTCCCCCATCGGCTCTCCGCCATTCAATCCGAGGCAGAGAGTAATCGCTTCGGACCAAACAGCTGCGGCCCTAACATCTGCCCATCTATCAGGAGTTGAGCCGATCTCCAAGTACAATGTAGGACGAGAAAGAGACGGGCCGTGATGGGTTGCCTCGAGTGTGATATCATATTCATCATCAATCCCGTGTTCCTTGGCAATTCTACTCATTTCCCTGAAAAGAGATCCGAATCTGGGGGATGGGGGTACGACCTGGCCCTTGATCCCTCCCGCAATTCCCTTCTCACCATGGGGAGACTCACCTGGTACCCCTATGGCATGGAGAGTAAGAGAGGGGACTTCGCTGGATGAAACGTGCCGTGACAGAACCAATACCTCAGAAACGGCCATTCCGGTTTCATTCTCGTGGATGTCGTCGATCCCATCGGACCAAATATGAAGATCATCAATTTCCACAATTTGAACATCCTTGCTCTCGTGAATTCTGACCTCCCCGTGGGGGAATTCCTCCGGATTTTTCCAATTGCTCGAAGCGACCAACCTATTCATGATGTTCAGCGACGCAGGATCTTCCCTGGAAGCAAGCAGCAAGACGCCCATGGCTTGTGACAGCGGTATAGGTTTCAATATTCCCGGCAGCATTTCAATACCCCCACGGCCGAGCAGCGCCATGAGTCGCGAGGGCATCGGATTCCCGCCCCTAAGAATCGACAGGGGGGAGGGCGAGAGTATTCTAGCGGGAACTCAAGGAGAGATCCTCAGAGTTGACGAGTTTGGGGGTGCGATTGGCGTTTCTTGCAAACCCTTTCCGGCTACTTGTGTAGATGGAGCCTACTTGGAGGACAGGTGGGTGGGAGTTTGGCTAGACAGGGAATTCGGCGAATGCAGAATGGCCGCTCTGCCACTGGAAGATGGTTTGTTGGAGGGTGCTAGTAGGGAAAGTTTGCGATTGACGACCAATTCCAGAGAAGGACTCCATCCGGCAGGATCAATTTGGAGTCGGACTCTTGATTACGAGCCTATGAAGATGGGGATTTCTGGGGAAAGTCTGGTCTTCACAACCAAGTCTGGAATGTATATGGTTGACAAAGAGGCCAGGGAGATATGGAGGGAGGAGCTTCCGCATTGGCCTGAAATTTCCCGGGAGGGTATTTCCGATAGAGTTGTTGGCGTCGAGGGAGTACCTGGAGGAGTCGTAATTTTCTCTCAGGCTGGGGGAGTCTCGGTCATTGATCCATCAAATGGTTCAACGATATATTCCAGAATATTGAATATCAGAGACAGAGTCTCCAAAGTCTGCTACTCGGAAGAAAATGGATGGATGATTCTTCTTCACAGCAATTCTGTGATAATATTGGAAAAAATTGAGGGTGAGCCATCTTTGATCGAAACTCCGGGCCCGGTATTGGATGCCGAATCATTGGGGGGTGATTGGAGATGGACGGGTTGGAGGCATGATGGCCGCATTTCAGGAGACAGGATGCTTGAGATTGTCAACATGGATGGAATCGGGGTTGGAATCCTAGGGGGATTGGTATTGACCAATGATGGGCATTGGAGAAAATTCGGATGGGATAATGATTCGTCACTCTGATTCATCGCTCTGAGTATGGCCGCACTTTCCACAGACTTTCCTGTCGCTGTGCTCCCCCAAGAATACTCCGGGACCGCATTTGGGGCAAGTAACTCCTTTCCTAACGAGTCTCCCATCCTCGATTGAATACTTAGAATGCTTAGCATTAGGATTTGGTCCTTCGCCCATCATTCATCACCCCCTTCTGACCCCGATTGGGATCCTTCCTCATCACCTGGTGTGACTTCCTCCTCGGGCTCAGGGTCCTCTTTTGAGTCATCACCTGACTTGTGTCTTTCCAATATGTGTCGAGGCTCTATGGAGGCCGATTCCTCCGAGCCGTACACTAGGGCCATTCCCGATGTCCTGGTCATTCCAAACCGAGTAGTGACATTTTTGACGAAAACCAGTGATTTATCTGCTCCCGGTTCGAACTTGGCAGCTGCCTCAATCATCTGTACTCGGGAGGGAGTGGGTTCGTTCGGGTGGTCCCATTGGAAATCAAGCTCCACCCTGTCCAATAGTGGGTTCTCTCTCCTTTCAACGATCTCCATAATCACACCTACCTGATATTCACCTTCAGTGCATAGCTTCCTGGGCTAGTAATGTTCAACCTCTTTGCTACTTCGGACCTGTCTGGATGCATCACTACGACGAAGCCTTGCCAATCGGTGGTTACTGGGGCACTGGGGCAGTTCTTGCATTGAGGGGGGTCTGACTTCTTCTCAGGATCAGGGAGTATCATGTTGCACTCCCCACAGGCAAAAGGTTGCTTTACCACTACTCATCTCCCCCAATCCACTCAAATGAGCCCAGTCCATCCATCTTGCAGTTTAATCCAATCTTGCTAGATCGAGGATCATTGTGGTTAATTGACTTTGAAACTATTCTAGAACGAACAAAAGAGCCCTCCCCAAGATGCTTGCCTGTCTGAGAGCCCTCAATCCTCTTTACTCCCAGATTTACCTGAATTGGCTCCTCCAATATCTGTGACTTGTGGAGGAGTGCCTCCATGGGGCCAATCCTCACGAATGCACCGTACTCAGACACCTCTGAAACGGCCCCATCTACCACCTCATTACTTTCCATTGAAAATACGAGGGCCTTGAACCTAACATTCTGATATATTGCACCGTCACCGTGGATTATCTTGCCCCTCCCGACAGCCTCATGGTCAAATGTCAGAAGTGTGAAGTTCTCATTCTCATCAAACCGGCACTCGAAAGCGTCGTGGGCTAGTTCATCGATATGATCTTCCAGACGACGCCCTCTTCGAATGTATTCAGCAGGTATTCTGATTGTGTCCTCTCTTGTCTCAAGGGTGTACATTTTCTTACCTCCTTTTCGGACCTTCCCGAAGCCGGACGTGAGGGGGAGTCGCCTCCCGTCCCTCATCGGCCATGCCTCTGGAGGAGAGGTCCGTGCGGCTCGGCGACCCACCGCCCCTGTATAAGCACAGCGGATTGTCAGAACATGTCGGCGATACGAAATAGCAGACAGACCGTAGGTCTGAATGTGGGTTTGGTGCGAATGTTCAAGTGGATTCGAGAGCGCATGTTCGATTCTGATGGCAGCCGCCGCTTCACAGGACGACCCCCCTCGTAAATTGCGGAGCGTGTTTTCCGTCATTCTTCTCATTACTATGTCAATAAGTTACCTTGTTGTGGGAATGGGCTCGTCTGATGAGCAGTTTCATGATCCAGACACCAGTAGTTTGACTTCAGGAGAGGGGGGTGCCATTTGGATCGATGGTGGACAACCTTGGCCACAATTCGGAAGGAC
>TARA_B100000686_G_scaffold340398_1_pt1 | contig 13934 bp, 14 predicted proteins | sample TARA_B100000686 | Tara Oceans TARA_B100000686 (sample SAMEA2622733) | marine metagenome | biome: marine biome (ENVO:00000447); feature: marine epipelagic mixed layer (ENVO:xxxxxxxxx); material: "saline water (ENVO:00002010), including plankton (ENVO:xxxxxxxx)" | depth 150 m
TGACCGGGTCAAATTTGACCGCATGTTTGATTTTGGTTTGGCCTTACCCGGTTTTCGACGCCGTATTTACAGGCATCTAAAAGATGCCGATGATGACAAAACGTATGTCATGGCCGGTATGGCACGCCTGTTGGATAAAACGGGCATGCGCATCGGCAGCGATCATGCGACCGATACAAACCAAACCTATGGTCTGACAACCCTTGATAAAAATCATATTGAATTAGACGGTAGCCATTTCGATATTCATTATCATGGGAAAGGCAACGTTGAAATCGACACTGAGGGCCGTGACGAAATCGCATCAAAGGTCATTGCCCATTGTGCGGAAATTCCCGGCCAACGTCTTTTTAAATATCAGGACCATAACGGGCAGGTGCATAAAATCGGATCTTCCCAATTCAATGATTTTCTGAAGGAGAATATGGATGGTGAATTTACGGCTAAGGATTTTCGGACATGGCGCTTTAGCGTTTTATTCTTAGAAGAACTGATGAAAGCCTGTAAAAAGGAAGATAAAATCACCCTTAAAGGGCTGTTGGAAACCGTTTCTGAAAAAAGTGGCAATACCCCGTCCGTCCTTCAGGAGAGTTACGTGCATCCCATGTTGATTGATAAAGCCAAAAGCGAAGACTGCACAGATTTAGACGAAGATTTTGAAGCGCAGCCAAATTTATTAAAAGCAGAAACAATTTTCCTGAACCTTATTCGATAAAGTTTTAAAGCCAGTATAAAAAAACCCCGCAAACGCGGGGTTTTTAATTTTGTTATTTTATCTGGCGTCCGATTACAGAGCGCTTTGTGTATTGAAAACACCGGCCAGTTTTTCATCTCTTCCATAAACATCGTCCGAGAAGTGGATGTTTCCACCATCGTCAACCCATGCTGTGGAATAGGTGAGGTAAACAGGCACATCCGTATCCAGATCCATGAATGTTGTATCCGGGTGGTCATTTTCGCCCAAATTATACATTTCTTCCAACCTGGATTCGCTATAGTCGGCGTTATCCTTCAAAAGGAATTTAGCCATTTTCAAGGGGTCCTGAACGCGGATACAACCTGATGAGAATGTGCGGGCATCTTCATTAAACAAACCACCTGAAGGGGTGCCGTGCATAAAGATCGCATAGTCGTTCTCAATAGAAAAACGTGCCAAACCCAGAGCATTGTACTTACCTGGTTTCTGGCGGAAACGGTATTGACCAAGATCCAGATCATCCAGCTGGCTCAGCGATACGCTTTCCCATGGCACGACGGTTCCGTCATTGCGCTGCAACTGATATCCCAATTGGGAAATAACGGCCGGATTGTTTTGAATCTTATCAATTAGGTAACGACGTGCAATGCTGTCTGTTGCAACCCAGTCAGGGTGCAGTTTCACGTTTTTGATAACGCTGCTGAAGACTGGTGTCTGATGGGCAACTTCACCCACGATGATCGGCATCGTAAATGCGGTCTGGTTATTTTCGACAGCGCGCACATAGTAGCCTGCAATGTTTACGAGAACGTGTTTCTCACCCAGGTTGTCGGGGAACCATCTCCAACGTTCCATCGCATATTTCAGCTGTTCGATACGCTGTTCCACAGGGACATTCATCGCGGCAATCGTATCGGGGCCGATCGTCGCATCTGTTTTCTTACCATGCATATATTGGAATTCGGCAACCTTACGGGCCAATGCGGCATCGTAAATGTTATCTTTTTCAACATCAGCCTGTACCGCAGGATCATCTGGCTCTGGCGCTGTTTTTACAGCTTCTTTTAAAGAATCGCCATCAATCTGGCCTTCGTCAACCCATGAACCTTTGGGAAGAACGCCATCATAGTCCTGTCCTGCCAGGCGCGCGCGAACCTCTGCAATCACAGGGTTAAAGCCGCCAGGATAAACGACAACGTCTGTTGCCTGAATTTGCGGCCAGCCGCCTTCGCGGGCGGTATCACGCAGATTCACAAGCGCTTGTTTCATGTTTTTATATTCAGACTGCTGGGGCTCAATCTTCTGAAGATACTTTTCAGGGCTCCAGTCTTTTAAGATGTTGGCCATATGGACATCAACATATTCATTTTCTTGCTGCATAAAGATCATGGAATCATAAGTTTTCGGGTCAATACGGCCCGCAGACAAATCATCCATATAGCTCATGATCAGATTGGTAATTTTCCAATCGCGAACCATGGGGTCTTTTTCGGCCAAGATAGGGTCAAAACGGTAATCTGCAGGATTTAGCCCATTTTCAAGAGCGGATGTTTGAACGGCATTTGCAAATTTGGCAACATCTTCCAAACTGTCGCCGTCTGCGTCAAACCAAACAGGCTGATAGTTTCGTTGTTTGTAAAAATTGCGTAGGGATTTTGTCTGAACCTCAGTTGAGGCTGTCAGTGAACCCTTCAAAATCTGTTGGAGTTGTGGTGTGTTTGTTTGTGCAAACACAGTTGGCGTAGAAAATGTCAGCAGTGCGGCAACCGCACCTGCCATAATATAGCCGGATTTAACGTTTTTCATTCTTGGTTTTCCTTCTTTTCCAAATACTGTCGTTACCAACAGGTTTGACGGGGGTAGAGTTCCCTGTTCACAAGGGATTACACATGTTTAGGATTTGAAATCCTGCGTATTTTCTTCAACGCCGGTCAAAATCTCTTCATCATATCCATCGCAGGAATGGATGATTGAAACATCACCTGTAACTTCCAAAACAGCCACCTTCAAATCTGACATGCGGTTGACATTCGCCTCACGCATCTTTGCGTAGACATCCTGCTTAGACATACGTGTTTTTTTCAAATTCTCCTCGAAAATAATTCCGTTTTTGGCAATTATAACGGGACAATTTTCCAAAATTGCTTTCGGGCGGCTGCGACGCCAGCGTGCATAAAGATTTTGCAAGCCGATAAAGAACGCGAGTGCAACAATCGCGTTGCCGACTGATGGTGACGGGGATACAGCTGCACCACCCAAAATCGACCCACAGGCGATAGTCACTGCAAAATCATGCGCCGACATTTTTGAAAATGTGCGAAGGCCGTTTAAGCGTACAAGTATTAAAATTCCGACATTAAGCAGAAACACCGTCAGAAATATTCCGACGGTGTCAGCGAAAGAGACGGCTATCCAGCTATCTAAATCCATTATAAAACTTTCTTATTACCGATGAGGAACCACAAAATCATACCAATGATCGGCAGTAACAAGACAACCAATACCCATACAATTTTCATAGCTACGGAAAGTCCGCTTTGAACGATGCTGATAATAGCAATGATGTCCAATACCAAAATAATGAGGCCTAAAATACCTTGTGTCATTTTTTTTCTCCTTATAATCACACTGTAGTATCTTACGAACGGTATAAACGGCAAATAAGTTCACAAAAAAAACCGGACCCGCAAATAACGGACCCGGTTTTATTTAAATACCGTTTAGATATTATGCAGCACGACGGCGTGTTGTTGTACCGTAATGGCTGTCAAGTTGGCTGCGCAGATCAGGATCTGCAAAGTTTGGCCAATTATCTTTATCAAAGCCTGGCGCTTCTTTCAGAGTTTCTTTCTCAATGTCCAATACCAGGCATTCTTTTTCTGTATCTACAGTTAGCGCTTGGAATGGGACTGCAAAATATTTGTCGCCCATGCCCAAGAAACCACCAAATGATAGGACTGCATATTCAATGCGACCAGAATCAAGGTCAATCATAATGTCTTTAATATCGCCAAGGCTTTTACCTTCACGGTTCTTTACGTCATCACCAATAATTGATGTACCAGATAATACGGGGGTTGAAGTTCTCATTTGAAAAGTCTCCTTAAATATAAGTTTTCGTTTATTTACTCAACACCCTTACAAACGCAGAAGAGGCGTTAAAGTTCATAAATATTCAAGAAGGTAGGTATTCATCCCTTATAAAACACGGGTTGGCAATGCCATTACCCGTGGTGAGAGAGCGCCTGAATTTGATTGTTGTCCAATGGGAATACGCGCTGACGTCCACTAAAAAGAGTTTGTATAACCGGTTCATTGATATTGATTGCGCGCGCATTGCAATTAAATGAGGGCACAACCAACTTTGTTTTATCTGTGATAAAGCATCTGGACAGATTCTGGGTGCCCGGCACATTCTGATAACAGGGATTGTAATTGCCGCTGATTTCAAAATCTTCTTTATCCGAAGCAATATGGCGAAAGTTCAGGTTGAGATAAGCATATTCAATTCTGAGGTCCGCGCCGGGAGGTGAGAAAGCGTCGTTGTGGTGCCCCTCGACCCAAACGATTTTATATTCTCTAAAAAAACGGTAGAGACGATCCATGTTTGGCAGGCTCATGCGTTCAAACGCCTGACTGTCATGAAAGATATCTCCAAGAATAATAATTTTTTCAGGTTTGATCTCATTGGCAAAGCCTTCCAAGAGGCTTAAGGTGTCTTGAGTTTTTTCGTCAAATGAACAGAAGCTGGGTGTCATAAAGTCGTTCGGCTTCTCAAGGTTTATGTCCGAGATAACCAGAACGTTATATTCCGTCAAATGCAAAGCGGCATTCGAATAAAGGTCAATATCATGTCCTGCAAATTTAATGTGTTTTTTGGCCGGTCGTGCCATAAGTCCCCAACTTTTTAATTTATTGCTTTGCTCTCTTACCTACGCATTAAAACGTAATTGGTTCATTGCATTTTTGGAACCTTCGACGCTGGATTGTGTACGTAGGTGCGTTAACACAAAATGATAGATATAACTTTATAAAGGAGACTTTCATCATGAAAAATAAACTTATGGCCAGCCTTCTGGCAGCAACAATTATTGCCGGTGCAGGGACTGCAATGGCAGAAACAACAACGACGACACAAACAACCACTGTTAAAAGCAGCACAACAGCAACACCTGTTGTTACATCCAGCACAGCGGTTAATTCCGACGTGAGAACAGCTGCTGATGATGCTCCGGTTATGCTGACAGGTACAGTGAAAAGCATTAATGACGATGAATTCGTTCTGTCTTACGGCTCCGGCGAGATTACGGTTGAGATGGATGACTGGCGCTGGGATGGTGACAATGCTGAAGCATTGCGTATCGGCGAGCGCGTAACTGTAACAGGTAACATTGATGATGACCTTTTCGAGGGCCGTGAAATTGAAGCCAACAATATTTACGTCAATTCTGATAACGTTTATTACTACCGTGAAAATGCCGGTGTTGCCCCTATGGGTGCGTACGTTGATATGAGCGCAATGGCAGATGGTACATTCGTTACGATGTCTGGCCGCGTCACAGAAGTTGATGGTAAAGAATTGACACTGGTCAACAAAAGCAACATGCCAATGCAGGTTGATTTGGGACAATTGTCTTATAACCCGATGGATGGTGACGGCGTTCAGCAAATTCGCGAAGGCGACAACATTCAGGTTTACGGCGAAATCGATGAAGATTTCTTTGAAACCAAAGAAATCGTTGCCAGCCGTGTTGTCTCTATGATGGCACGCTAATCACGCAAAACCAGTAAACGAGAAAACGCCCCCATAAAAAGGGGGCGTTTTTTTTATTCAAAAGTTTTTTTAAAATTACATTCCGCTACCTAATGATGCGGAGCCTACGGAAGTACCACCGCTAGAGCCTGTGCGTGACGAATTTACACTGCTGTTCAAGCGGCTTCGGTTCATTGTATCGACGTTGCTGTCCATGCCAATTACGGGTGCGCTTGTTCCGATTGCCCCCTGTGTTGCAAGGCTACTGTCAATATCGCCTTGTGCGGCAACGGATGTCTGTGCGCCAAGGCTGGCTGATCCGGTTGTATCACGGTCCAATGGCGCGCGTGCGATCGCGGCCGCAGAAGGTTGATAGACCGGAGAGGTCTCTGTCGTGTCCAAAGGTGCTTGCATACGCGTGCCCATATTAACAAGCGTATTGCCACGCGGCTGAATTGCGGATGTATCATCAGTCGGAACATAAGTCTCGCCATTTACAGTCACAAGACTGGAATCAGTAGAATCGGCGATATCCTGTGCCTGTTCAAGAGCCAGTTGGTCACGGGCGGCTTGCATAGGTCCGGCCTGGGTGAGGGCGGGTGCACGTGGGGCCAGGACAGTTGTCGTGTTCAGGTCTGCCTGTGCAGTTGCAGCAGGGGGGGCAACAACATTTTTTTGTACTGGCGTTACCAAGCGTGTTTCTGGTTTTACACCTGATTCCATAACCGTTTGGACATTGACGCCTGTATCGGTATTCATAGCAATTTCCGCCTGTGCAGAGAAGCTGATTGCGCCGGTCATGAGGGCGGCAATCGCCAAAGTTTTTGATAGTGTTTTCATTTTGTAATCCTTTTCAATTTCTAGCCTTAACAAAACGAACGGAAGCCTGTGGTCGCAGGTTCCGTTCATATTGTTGATGATCAATTCATTTTTATTGGTGCTGACGCTTGCGAACAGTTTTCGTTTCACGCTCATGTTTTTCTTGGCGCTTCATATCGGCTTCCATATCTTGTGCGTCGTTGGTGCTGATCAAGCCACGGACATCTTCAAAGATTTCATCTTCTTCGTCCATGTGGGCAATCAGCTCCTCTTTCAATTCAAGGAAGCAGTCATACCAGTCCTCGCCAACTAACTCAGGGTCGGTTAGTTGGTGCAACAGATCACGCGTTTCGGCGTGTTCTTCTTCACTTTCGTCGATTTCATCTTCTAGAAGAGAGGTTTCTTGTTTTAATGGCTTATAAAATGCCTCTTCTTCGGCATGTTCGTGAATCAGTAATTTTTCTTTTAACTCGTTGAACAAATCTGTACGCAGTTCGCTTTCTTCGGGACCTTCATTTTCAATTTGGTCCAGTAAAGTGCGGATTTCTTTATGATCGTTTTTAATATAAGTAAAAATACTCATTGGGGGGCTCCTTTCCGATCGTGTCTATGCCAAACAAACGAAAGGATCGGGTGAATGTTCCCCAAATTTTATAGGTTATCAGCGTGAGATGCGAATAAGCTTGCCATTGCTGTCATCGGTCAGCACATAGATATATCCTTGGCTGTCAACCTCGACATCGCGGATACGCCCTTCCAGATCGGCGGCCAGAATTTCCTGTTCGATCACATTTTCCCCGTTCAGTTTTACGCGGCGCAGATGCGTTTTCGCCAAAGCGCCGGCTAGCAAATCACCCTGCCATTCGGGAAAAACATTGCCCTGATAAAATGCCATGCCGCTGGGCGCGATGGATGGCGTCCAATGTAAGATAGGACCGGTATAAAGGGGGGCGTGTTCGCCTGTTTCGGAGATTTCGCGCCCACTGTATCTGCGCCCGTAACTGACATTTGGCCAACCGTAATTTGCACCTTGTTTCAAGATATTAACCTCATCGCCGCCCTTGGGGCCGTGTTCATGTGTCCATATGGCGCCGGTTTCAGGGTGGGCGGCCATGCCCTGAACATTTCTGTGACCGTAACTGTAAACGGCATGCGTGCCGTCTGGCATAACCCGCACAACACTGCCAAGGTGATTTTCAGGGTTTTGGGCCTGGTCGCGGTAATCAAACCGATCGCCAAGGGTGACATACAAATGGTTTTGATCGTTCAGTAATAAACGGCTGCCCCAATGATTGGGGCCTTCAACCTTGGGCTCTGCTACAAAGACGACTTCGGGGTTTTCAAGGCGAAGGTCGCGGCGGTTAAATTCCGCGCGCACAACTTCAGTATTGGCAAGGCGGTCATCTGCCGGATCGGCAGCGGCATAAGACAAATAGATGGTATTGTCAGGGGTGATGATCACATCCAGCAACCCACCCTGTCCGCGATCATACACCTGAGGGGTGTTTTGGACAGGCAGGACATCACCATCAGCATTGACCAAAACCAGACGACCCGGCCGTTCTGTCACCAAAAATTCGTTATTAGGCAAGATTGCAACGGCCCAGGGATGCTCTAACCCTGATGCGACCGTCTCATATTTTAGCTGTATGTTCGAATTGACCAGCTTGTCCTGGCTGGGTTCCGCCTGACAGGCGGAGATTAGAAAAACACTTAAAATACAAGCAAGCAGATAGCGCATAGAAACATCCTTTCTATTCCACATACTTATTCGGGAAAGGATTGTTCCCGCAAGATTAGAATTCATAGCGGACAGATGTCAAAGCCTCGTGCAGGCGGCGGGGGCCGGCATGGGCAAAGTTATATCCGAAGTTTAACGAGAACCCCCGGGAGAGATCAAAACGCCCGCCCAATGCTGCGCTGTATTCCATCAGGCCGTCAAGGTCGCCTAAGTGCGCTTCAGCCGATAGGCTGGTACGGTTGAATATTCGCTGATACCCGACGGACCCGAAAATGCGGTCCAGATCATCGCCGATATCCGCATCAATGCGTTCATAGCCAATTTGGGCATCATAAAGATTACGGGAATAGGTATAAGAAGCGACTGCCAAGGCACCATAGGTGTCACCGGCACCGGCAAGGGACCCGGCTCCACTTTCCCCTTTGCGGGCACGAAGTCCCCATTGGTAGAAGCTGTTACCGATCGGGCGGGAATAGGTGAACCCACCCTCGTAACCTGTCTCCAAATCAGTCGTCAGTGAAAGCTCATAAGCGTTGCTTCGCGCGGAATAGAATACGCCACCACTGTCCAGACCGCCGATAAAATTATCGTATTGAAGGTCAGCATTACCGCGTCCGCGCGTACGGCGGACATTTTCACGAACGGCACCTGTCACATTCCCGGCAGAAATCAGCCCCCATTCGTCCTGAACGAAAACGGCGGCATTGTCTGAGTAGCTATCACCATTTTTACGATCATCATAACTTCCAAAATATTGGGCGCCGACGGTCCAGCTGTTGGGCAATTCCGTTTCCAGATTGATCTGGGCATTGGCACGTGTCGGATAAACATCTTTTTTGCGTTCAATGTCATATCCGGCAGCTTGGTCCACCAAAACGCGCACGCGGGCTGTTGCGGGGCCTAAATCATAAGCCAGAGGCTCCTCAAAAAATGACAGGTTATCATTGTTGAGTGAGATATTTTGGGACTGAGCCGGCGATGCAATCAGGCACGCGAACAAAATGGCTGTGATGAAAAGGCCGAGGCCCTTGGTGTCGCGTATCATTAAACTTTCCTTATAAATGCGTTTTTATAGATATAATCAGCAAGTGTGCGTCCTGTGCGCAACCCCTCAACATTGTCAGCCTCCCAATGGATGCCGCCATATTCACGACTGGCCCCGGCTTCATCCGCACAACTGGAGAGGCTGTACCACGTGCGTGTAACATCGGTCAGCTGTCGCGGCCAATTGACAAGATCGGGCGAGCTGCCGCTGAAGGTAATATCATCGCGCCCAATAATGTTGGCCAACATTTGTGCAGATGACGCACTGAATGTTGAATGGCCCGAAGTATAGGCCGGAAAAGGCGGTGTCGGGATCAAACTGGTCCATTTCGGATCCGCCTGAATCATTGGGCTTGCGTTTTCAATCGAGGCAATGCGATTGCGAATTGCCGTTTCAGGGCGCAGAACATCGTAATGAAACTTGGTATCCCATGTGGCAATTCCGGCATCGGCCTGCGCCATGCTTAAGAGGGCAAAGGTATAGGCCAGTTGATCAAACGAAAAGTCCAAATCCTGGGTCAATTGCATCGCCAACAGCTGCCAGTGGCCGGGCGGCGTGATTCCGCGCGGGCCATCTTCCCAGAAAAATGCGATCTGTGTTTGATCCTCGCTTCGGATATTGCTGTCTGACCGGCCAAGCAGGCGAACCTTATGATATTGACGCGCAAATTCATCACTTCCTGCTTCGGGAAAGGGAGGGGCGCGGAACTGTTTGGCTGTCGGCATAACCCATGGGGTTTGTGCCCCCCAACCAGGCAATAATCCGCGTGAAAAGCGGTTAAATCCCGGGCCTTCCAAAGCCCCATAGAACGGGCCTGTAGGCGTCCATTTTAATCGATCGGTACGGCGCGCATAACGGTCCAGATAATAATCCGCCTTGGATGATTCGGACCCATCACGTGTGCGCATTTTGATAACCGCATCGCCAACGGCGTGTCCCCACTGAATGGCGCGGGTTTTTGATTCGCTATCAGGATATTTATCCGTAAAGGCCAGACGGTCAAATGTCAGGACCGATTGAAAGGCATCAGCCATAGCATCCGCGCAGGCAACGCCATAGGCAATTTCAGGGTCTGCATCCGCAGGCGCAGGCGGCAGCGCGATAAAATTTTGCTGATATTGGTCTGTAATGGCATTTGCGGCAAGAAACCCGGCCAGATGACCCATGGCAAAGGCACGCGTGGCCTTTGGTGGCGGGACTGATTGATCACGCACGGTCTGTAACATGATATCTGTCCAATGATAGACCGGGTTCATGTTTTGCGCATCAAGGCGCGCGGTTGCATAGGAATATTTTCGCCCCATTGTGGGCGCGCACCCCTGGGCAAGCGAAGAAAGTGCGGTAAGACCGCCCGCAATACTAAGATTTTTTAGAAATTTACGGCGTGATGACATATAGTTATATTCCTGATCCGTTGGGTTGCAATCCTGCAAGAAGAGATTAACACCGCGGGCGTGAATAAAAAATTAAAAAAGGGTCTTTCAAGTGTCTACGCTTTTATTGTCGGTTACTGATGCCGCTGTTGTTTATTCGGGAAAACCTGTTTTCGAGGGGCTGTCGTTTAATATTCATGAAAACCGCAAAATTGCGCTTGTCGGGCGCAACGGGGCCGGGAAAACCACTTTGATGAAAATCATCACGGGCGAAAAGGATCTAGATGCTGGCGAGCGCTGGGTCGAGAACGGCATTTCTATCGGCTATTTGAAACAGGATATTGTTCCGCGGGAGAATTTGAGCGTTCGGGATTACATTATGGCGGAAATTGATCCCGAATTTGAAGCCGCCCATGAATACAAGGTGGATATTATCACGGAGAAGCTGGGCATTGATCCTGATGCACACCTAACGCGCCTGTCGGGCGGACAGTTGCGCCGTGCCGGTCTGGCTCGCGCACTGGTTGAGGAAAATGATATCCTGCTGATGGATGAGCCGACCAACCACTTGGACTTAGAAGCGATTGAATGGCTGGAAGGGTATTTGAAGTCCTATCCCGGAACCCTTCTGGTGATTTCCCACGATAAGGCTTTTTTGGAAAATGTAACCGATACAGTGTTTTGGCTCGACAGGGGAGAGGTTAAAGTCTCGCCCGAAGGGTTTAAAAAGTTTGACGAGTGGTCAGAGATGCTTTTAGAGCAAGAAGCGCGGGAGTTGAAAAACCGCCGGACTTTGGTTGAGCAGGAAGCTGAATGGGCCAATCGTGGGGTTAAGGCCAGACGTAAACGCAATGTCCGTCGCGTTGAACAAATGCGCGAGATGCGCGATCGGTTGAAACGCGATGAGAGCGATTATCGTCGCGCCACCTCCAAAGTGAAATTCAATATGCCCGATGAAGAGGACCATTCTTCCAAGGTGGTCGCGGAATTCTATAATGTATCCAAAAGCTTTGATACCGACACCGGCGTGATTCCGATTTTAGATAAATTCAATCTGCGCATTAAGCGTGGGTCCCGCATCGGTATTTTGGGTAAAAACGGATCCGGGAAAACCACGTTTTTAAAAATGCTGATTGGTCAGATGGAACCGGACGGCGGAAACGTTAAGCTTTCTAAAACGGCGACGATTTCTTATTTCGATCAAAAACGATCGGATCTGGACCCCAAGTCGACGATCAAACGCACCCTGTGTCCACAAGGTGGGGAATATATCAAGGTTGGCGATAAAGAGCGTCATATTTGCGGATATATCAAAAACTTTATGTTCGATCCCAAGGACGTGGATAAAAATGTTGGCGTTTTATCAGGTGGGGAGAAGAACCGCCTGATCCTCGCGCGTGTTTTGGCACAGCCCGGCAATTTTCTGATTCTGGATGAGCCGACAAATGATCTGGATATGGATACGCTGGATATGCTTGAGGAAATTTTAAGCAAGTACCAGGGGACACTTTTTATAGTTTCGCACGACCGTGACTTTCTGGATCAAACCGTCAGTCAGATCCTGGCATTTGAGGGGAATACGGAAGTTACGCGTATAATCGGGGGATACAGTGACTATCTGGAATACCGGAACAAGCATAAAAGACCGCGTCATAAACCGGCCGCACAATCCGGATCAGATGGCGCTGTATCACCCCCTTCATCGAATGAAGGCGCTAAAAAAAGCGATCCGGAAAAAGTGGTGAAGCTTTCTTATAAAGAAAACTACGAATTAAAAGAGCTTCCGAAAAAAATAGCGGACGCTGAGGAGAAGATTGCTGCCCTGAACGACGCATTGGCAGATGCAGACTTTTATAAACGCGATCCTGACATGTTTCACAAAGCCACACAGGCCCTGTCCGAATATAAAAGCCGTTTGGAAAGATATGAGAACAGGTGGCTTGAATTGGAAGAAAGAAAGTCTAAAGTTGAAGGATGAATTTTACACATTAGAAAGGTTTAAAATGACAAGATTTAAAACATTAAAAGCCGGCGCTCTTGCTGTGCTTATGATGATGCCGGCTGTTGCATCGGCACAGGATAGCAGTTTTGACCTTCAGGGGCTTGAGCGTGGAGAGGTTTTAATAAACCTGAGCGCAACAGAACGCACAGAGGTCATGCAAGACACATTAAGTGCACGCCTGAATATTGAAGTGAACAATACGGACCGCAAGGTTGTCCAAAATGAGATCAACCAGGCAATGAAAAAGGCACTGGATCTGGCGAAAACATACGACACGGTTCGCCATTCTACCCAAGGTTACAACGTTTATCAGCGGTACGAACCCCCACGCCCGAATGAGGCAAATGAAGAGCGCGAGCGCAGTTGGTATGGCCAACAGGCGATCGTATTGGAAAGCCAAAACCGCGATCAACTTTTGGAATTGGCCGGTAAAATTCAGGATATGAATTTCACCATGAACGGCTTGGATTACTCGCTTTCGCCTGAAAAATACGAAGAGGTTTCTGACAGTTTGATGGAGGCGGCGCTTAAAAAATTGAGTGCGCGTGCAGACACAGCGCGCCAGGCCCTGAACAAAGGATCGTCAGAATTGATTAAAATCAATTTGGATGCTTCCAATCCGCCATTTCAGCCCATGATGATGGCACGTGCGGAAATGGCATCTGCGGATGCGGGCGCGATGGCAAAGCCATCTGCAGCGCCGGGTATGACAGATGTCACAATGACGGTATCTGCGACCGCTATTTTACGCCCATAATGATTATGGCCGTATAAATAGGAATGAAAAGAGCCGCCCGGTTTCGGGCGGTTTTTTTATAGGGACTGTGTCCAACGCTGGATGTTGCGGCTGATAGCGTGAGGTTCAAAATCCTTGTTCTCTGCAAAGTCGAAAACGTCTGAATGCGCATTGTCCAGATGGTCAATATCGGCGGAATGACCGATAATGATGGTTCTATCAGATTGATATCCGGGTAAAGCGCGGATTTTTTCGGCTACAACATGACCCGGCATATCTGGCAGTTTGACATCAATCATGATCAGATCGTAGTGATTTTCAGCCGCAAGCTCCAATGCTTCCGCCCCGGTCAGGGCGCCTGTGGGGGTATGCCCGATATCCTTGAGGATAAAATCGAGCGTGATTGCGGCCGGTTCGTAATCTTCAATATATAAAATTTTGTACGGGGTCATAAAAACAGGTCCTGCATGTGCTTCGTATCTATTGTATCTGTTTTAACGGATGTTCGCTTTAAAAAACGTATCAACATCGCGTGGTATATCAACGCCACTGACATCAAGCCAAGTGAAATCTCGGATCAGATCCACGTGATCAAGGTCAGGGTAGATTTTTGTACTGACGGCGCCACCTTCCGCATTGATTTTGCGTTCAAGTTTTTCCAAATTGGCGATTTTAACCTGCTGATCATTACTGCCATGCAGCAAAAGCATAGGGGCCTCTGTCCCGTCAATAAAGGTTGAGACCTGCATCCGTCCGTAATTATCCTGC
>TARA_B100000686_G_scaffold26620_3_pt1 | contig 13926 bp, 3 predicted proteins | sample TARA_B100000686 | Tara Oceans TARA_B100000686 (sample SAMEA2622733) | marine metagenome | biome: marine biome (ENVO:00000447); feature: marine epipelagic mixed layer (ENVO:xxxxxxxxx); material: "saline water (ENVO:00002010), including plankton (ENVO:xxxxxxxx)" | depth 150 m
TAGTGATGAAATTAGTCTATTGCCCATTCCAGTCCCTCATGATGATGCAGATAATGTTGCTGTAATCGCGAGTAATGGAGATGGTCGCAGAGCTGCTGTTGTGACAGACCTAGGTGAGTTAACTGCTGACTTGATGCGACACCTCTCAGGATGCAGCCATATCTCAATTGAAGCGAATTATGACCATGATAGGTTGATGAGCGGCCCATATCCCGAGGTACTCAAACGCCGAATTTCAGGCAGAGGAGGTCACTTGTCTAATGCACAAACTGGAGAAGCTCTTTCAGAGATAGTAAATAAAAATCTGGAAAGCGTAGTATTGTGTCACCTTTCAGAGCGGAATAACGCTCCTCATCTCGCCGAGAGCGAAGTGTTGATGTCGATGGAAGAGAGGTTCTCAGGGAGCATAGGAATTTCACTACAGAGTGGCCCCGAATTCAGTAATTGGCTGGGCCAATCGGAGCCGGAGAGAATTTCTAGCCTCTAATGACCCATGACTGCTCTATGTACGGAGTTCTGAACTTCCCTCATCCTATCAACGGCTCCTAATTCTCTGAACACAGATAGTGATCTTTGTAGATAATCCATTTTCTGAGAACGATCGCTTTCGACTTCTCCTAATCGAGCAAGAATCTCGCCCTGTAGCATTCTGAAGTCATTCGCCTCCGCCAGAACAAGGGCATCGATATATTGCTCAGAGGCTTCTTCTTTACGTCCAGCGTCATTCAGAACCTGTCCGAGGAGCATAGAAACCTCGACCGCACTATGAGGGTCGGTTTGGTCGGACAGAATATCTAGTGCTCCAGAGTAATATTGCATAGCCAATTCGTTCTCGTTAACCCGTGCATAGTACCTACCTAATATTGCCATGGCTCTAGCGTGAGAGATATCAGAATCATTATCTTCTGTTTCTTCGAATGCTTGGATAGCATGTTCTCTCGCCCTATCCAATTCTCCCATTTCGAGATATGCCGCGGCCATCCTGATTCGGGCTTCACACAACTCAGGATCCTCCTCAGAATCCAAAAGTTTCTCGACATTCGAATAGACCTCCAAGGCGTGTCTAGTGTCTCGCCTACGCCTGAAGATATACCCCATGTTGTTGTAAGAACGAGCAGCACCAACTGAGTCCCTCAGTTTGATTTGAATCTCCAGTGCCTTTCGATGCATCTCTAGTGCATCATCCATGGCCCCTCGCTTGACTGCTATGTCTGCTCGGGCCGAAAGCAGGCGAGAGAGTTCCTCTGCCATGCTATTTTTCCGGGCGTTTGGTATCGCAGCATCATATTCAGCCTCGGCCTCATCCCATCGACCCTGTATTGACAGAATATCTCCTCTTAACTCCCTGACAATACACCAGTTCTTTGCATCGAATCCTTCTCTCTCCAGAGATCTTAGAATTCCAAGTAATTCGGTATGCCCTGCTTTGACGAGGCTATGTCCTTCGGAAGACAATACTTCGGCTAAATCGTCTGTACTGCCAGATTCGTTTAGGTGGTGAATGTACTCTATGCGGTCTGCCGCAATATCTTTCCTAGATCTGTACCACTCTTTCGCGTTGTTGTGCAATTCTTGACGTAGTGATTCATCCATAGAGCGAGTAAGAAATTCTCGAACAAGGTCATGGACATCGTAATGCTCACTATCGGCTTGCCTCGCAAGGCCCTTCTCAACTAAGCTATCAAGGAGTTCAGTATCGGCGTCAAGTGCACTGATTGACTCTAGTGGCATCGGCTCTCTGAATACGGCAATAGCCCCCAGCAACCTCTTCTCAGGACCCGATAGTCGACTGAATATCTCTTGTTCTACGAATGCCTCAAGTGTAGCGTGAAATGTTTCTCCCACATTGCCTCTATTAATCAATTCAAGAACAAGAGGGTGCCCCCTTGAGAGAGTATAGATGTGTAGGAACTGTGTCATGTCAATATTCGGCATGGTCGTTAGTATCTGTCTGCTTGAGTCCTGATCGAGACCTTCGAGAGGCATTACTAGAGTTACAATTCGGCCCGAAGAATCTGCCTCGGGAACAACCATTCTGAATGATCTTGAGAACAGTACAAGGCCTACATCTTCCAACTCTGGAATTCTGATTGTCAAGGATCTGAGCGCGGAAATCAGAGTCTCATCACCAACCTTGTGAAGGTCGTCAACAACGATCAACGCAGGAGTATCTTGTAGCCCTTCCATTATCAGATTCACTGCCATTGTTGCTTGAGGTACCGGAGTGGCAGCCAAATAGTCTGAAAGATCGTTGTATCCCACCGCAGATAACCATTCAGAAGTCGCCTCAAAGAATGCCCTAGAGCCTTCCCAATCTTGGCAGCGATGATATAGCAAGTTTCTCCTATGTGTAAATCTCTCAAGCAGTTTTCCTGCCAGAGAGGTCTTACCTATTCCGGCTATTCCTGGGATTAGGATTGAACTAGAGTGGTCTTCAAGGAGATTAACCATGCTATCCAATTCGTCGTCTCTTCCAAAGAATCTTCTAGTTCTGGGCAAGTCATTTAGTGAGGTCACCAACTGCTTCTCGATGTGTTTCGATAGGTCTCTTTCAATTAGTTCAGCAGATAGTGTGGAAAGATCGACTGTCCCCGTTTCGTCGATATATCGAAGAAAGTCAACATGCCTGAGAGGTAAGTCAGTCGATTCTAAGGCATGCCCTAACTCCATCGTTTCAGATCTACCATCGGGATGGATCAATCTGATTGTCTGAGTACTGACCTTGGTCCAGATATCATCGGCAATATTCGCACCTTCTTCTGTCAGAAAGTATGCCTTGCGCTTACGAGAAACTCCTGAGACATGTGCCTGCCTCTCAATCAAGTGTCCCTGCTCCCTCATTCCAGCAATAGCACGGGGCACATTTGAGCGTGCTATTGCGACAGCATTGGCTATTCCCATCTGAGAAAGAGCAAACGGGACTTCGACTTTATCGGCATGATCGACGTAGTCCCTCAGGTGCAGTAAGATGCGTTCCTGAACCCCCGGGCGGGGAACAGCCATGCTTGTCATATTGGTTGAGCGTAATCATCTACACAAGAAGTTTCGTGAGATGCGAGCCTGACATGAATCATGACTGAGGATGATCTGGATCGGGCACCCACTCTTGGTTATCAGGATCCCACAACCACCCAGGATGGTCGTCATGCTTCTGGAGTCTAGATGTGTTTTCACCCTCTTCGTCGCCAACTATATCCTTGGCCCACGCGTAAGTATCTTCTTCCTCATCTGCATCTTGGTTGGCTTCGGTTGTACCCTCAATTAGTTCGTCTTCATCGACCTCGAACTCAACGAAGAAGTACACTAGGCCCCCAAGCAATGCTAGAGCAACTATTGCAATAAGAGCGATGGAACCGAGGCCCATTCCTCCTCCGCCGGAACCAGAGACGGTGATTTTCGTTCCATCAAAATCTTGTCCGGCGTACTTGAACACGGGTGTGGCAGTTCCGTCTATTCTGGAAGCAGGCACTCCGAGAGACCAAATTGAATCTTCACCAACTACGGTATTATTCACATTGTTCCCATCTATGGTAACTGTGACTGTTTTTCCGGGCAAACCTATCCCCGTAAAGACTGCAATTTCATCATCGCCGATGGTAGAATCTTCAGGCGGAGATATGGAGAATTGGATTCCCTGAACAGTTAGAGTTACTGGATTGGAATTTATCTTGGAACCAAAGGTATCCGTAGCTACGAATACTACGTTCTCTAGTGTCCACGTAGACATGTCAGTATCGTAGAAGAACATGGTAACTGGATTGTAAATAGCCATACCGTCAGTTCCGACATTTACTACGATTCCATGATGGTCGTCTTCATCTGAGTCATCATTATCGTAAACTGAAAGAATTAGTTCTTGCCCGGGATCAACATCGTCGAAGAACTGTAGTAAATCAATTTCTGCCTTGGTACACCTATCCTGCGACTGTGAGTTAGTTTCGCAGTAAAGAATAATCTCATCGGGCCAAAGAGTTGCATCAAATGTGGGTTGTGAATTTCCAGCATCTGGTGGATTATCTGCAATGATAGTTGCCTCTGCCCAATCGCTGTAATCGTAACCATCGTAAGATCTGAATCTTACCAGATATTGTCTGTCATGCATCAAAACTGTAGAATCCCACTCTAAACTCCAGGCGCCATTGGGCGCGAAATCAGAGACGGAATCAGAAATTACAACTAGGAAATTATTGGCCACATCTTGAATCTCAAAATCCACCCTCGATACCGAACCGTCATTATCTCTGGCGACTCCTTCGAAAATCGTCTCAGTAGAGACCGAAAGTCTCTGTCCGTCATACGGGGTAATCACACTGATGAATGGTGCACTGTTCGAATTGTCAATTGTTAGTGAGAGTTCGGTGGGGACACACTCGTCAATGAAACCTTGGCAGAAGTCACTATCGGAAGCCCAAATTGTGAATGTGTAAGTTGCGACCTCTCTGGGTAAACCGCTGAAGTCCCAAGTCCATGACCACTCGGCCCCTCCCTCGGCAGGAGTGGTGACCTCAAAATTGGGACCTTGGATATGGAAATATATGTCTTCTAGATCCTTGCTACATTCCACGGGGCAGCCATAATGATCGAACGCTGTACCTTCGAAGGTTATGCTTCCCTCAGAATGAGTAGAAGAGGGGCTGGGGGAATTAACAGAAACTGTTGGGGCTTGCACATTTAACTTCACAGTTCGGTAAATTATGGGGCTGTAGTCTATTCCATCAAATGCCCGAATCTCAAACACATAATCTCCTTCCTCGCGATTACTCATGTCAATCTCATAGTACCAAGAACTGAATGGCCGATTGGTCTTGGTGACTTGTCCTTCAGCCATTCCGCTATCGTCAATAGCTAGGCCTGCGCTAGACCATTGGCTGGAAAATGGATCTTTAATCTGAACTTCGTGTACATAGCCGCCCTGATCCCACTGAGCCAACTCATCAGTCGCATAAACTCCGGCGAGGTTTCCATCATGCGCACTCCCAGTCAAGTTGACTGACTTGCGGAAAGAATGACCATCTGATTGAGTAACGTATACTGTAGGGGCTTGATTGGCCAAATTAATGGTATCCTGCATAGTAGAATCTGTGAGAGTGAAGTTACTTCTCGCGTAACCAGATCCGAATTTGTATGCAGTGTAATAGTAGCGTGAAAGTTCTCTTGTCCCTGCCAAGTAGTCGCAATCGTCATCGTCATTATCGATAGTAAGATCTCCGTCATTATCTATGCCGTCGCTGCATGAATCCTCGTACTGATCGTCAGCAAATCCATCTGGATTATCTCCCCCTCCTAATCCTCTAATATCAAGGTGGAAATCAGAAGGCAGTGCAAACCAGGGAGTATAGCCATCATCCTCTGTGTATATAGAGTACAAATCGTTGCCTAGAGCATCCTCAATCAGGACATTTGCATCCGCCACTCTCTCTCCATTAACAAGCGTCTGGAAGCGTACCATTTCGGCCCTCCTTACCTGGACAGCATAAGGAGTCGGTTGGGTCTCGATGTGAATCTTTGTCCTATCTAGATTAGACAGATTTGCGAATGTGAATGTAGTAGAGTTATTGTCCATGGCAGAAGAAATGCCCATTCCGTCACCTACGGAAAGAGGAAAGCCAATTGGAGTGAAATCTGGGCAGTTTGGGCACTCCTTGACAGAAGTAGGGACAATTGAGGTTTGGAATTGATTCGCGGGCCAGGCCTCTTGATCAGACCAAACTAACTGAACAGGATATAGTTCAGGAGGAGGGGATGGGATATACTCAGACTGAACCGTTACTGAACTCTTCGTTACGTTGTAAGTTACGCCTACACCATTCCATGTGTTGTGAGAGAAAAACGCGAGAGAGCCGTATTGTTGAGAGCCGGCGTAGCCATCGTCATAATGCTTCATTATGGCCCCTGTACCGGGAACATTGAATGTGTTCCTCTGGATATTCAGAAGAGCACCGACCGCCCTGATTCCGTCTGCATCTCCTGCAGCATTGATTGTGTTGTCATACATAGAGACTCCAGTTCTGTATGCATGCACGACTGGGCAAGGGAAATCACCGTCCCAATCATCATATCTTGTTTGCCCACAAGTCTCAGTTCCATCAGTCGAGATGGTGTTGTTTGCCAATAGTATCCTAGCGGCCACGGGTGCTGGAGCGCTGCTACCATATTCTCCAGCCCTAATGGGCTCCCTAGCCACATCATGGATTGAGTTATTCTCGGCAATCACATCGAACGAGCCCAGCAGCCAAAGGCCATTCCAGCCCCCTACGGGCCCAATGTCGTTGTTCAGAATCTTAACTTCTGAGGATTCGATAGCAATGCCTGAAGATTCGGCCGCTCCTTCCAATTCATTAGCGACAATGTTTGCAAGGCCGCCTTGGAAAACTGTGATTGGAGCACCATCACCTGTGGTAATCTCATTGTTGAGGATATTGATTTCATAATCCGTGTAACCAATCGCCTTCCGGCTGTTAATGTCAATTCCATTACAATTCACTGTAAATTCGGAGTTTGAAATTGTGCCTGCAGAATTTCGTAAACTGATTCCATAATCACCGACATCAATGTTAGCATCCGAGATATCGATGAATGTGTCTTGGGCCCATACTGCTGGCCTAGCAGGTGCATTCTGACCGCATCCGACATCCGTCCCAACTAGAGTAGGGGATTCCAAAATCAATGGAGTGACTGGAGTTCCGGAACTATAGATCTGAACTGCTGATCCTCTAACTCCGCTTGAATCATCATTTCCTACCACATATTCGCCACCGATAAATCTGGGCTGGGCTAGATTTGTTGTCAAAACACTAGTTGTGTTGATGTCCGTAAATTCAATCTCATTTAGTACCGGACTAGCCCCATCTATGACTAGGGCGCCATATCTCCATTGCAATACTGTCTGGATATAGTATGGAATCCCCCAAGCTCCGTCAATAGTAATGTATCTGAGTCCGGTCTGTGAAAGATCGATTGAGTTTCGAATTAGAACTCCCTCGTAGCAGGAGGGATCTTCTACCCAGATTTGTTGACTGCCGTAACTCATTCCGTAACACTCTCCTCGAGCACTGCCGTTGATAGGGTCATTCCATTGGAAAGTGATTCTTTGAGATGTGCTGGCGTCACTACTGGCTCCGCAAGCCGATACACCGGCACACAGGTTACCTCGAACGTCTAGGTGTGTTCCATTCGGGAATACAACCGTGGTTCCTGGCTGGATAATTAGTTTCGCACCAGATGCGATAACAATGTCTCCAGTCAAAGTATGTACGCCAGACCATGTCTCAGTGCCAGCGACCGTTCCAGCAGTAGTCTCGTTATCTGCAGATACAGGTGCGGCAGGGCCAACAAGGGCAACGAATAGGCTGCTAAGCATCAGAAATACAAGCAAGTGACTGCGCGTTCGTCGGGTACCAGCCATGGACTCTGGGAGTCGAGGACGGATTTAATGATAGGGTAAAACCGAGCCGTAGGCTCGAGTGATACTGGTCGGCCAAGTTGATACTGCAATCAAGTAATGTTCAACTCGAAAGCCACGTTGGCTGCCCATTGGGCGGCATCCAATGAACCATAACCTCCCTTTGAGTCATGAGGGGCATCACTAATCGATGATTTGTCGCTAGAACTGGCCAATGAACGCTTAACGAGCGCAATTTCTTCGAGTCCAATCTCTCCGTCTTCGCCGTGCAAAGCCTCTGAATGTAATTCCAATATTAGGGCTAAGGCCCCAGTAACCAAAACAGTCGAGTCGCTAGTTCCTGAAGAGTAGGCATATGGTGGCTCCAAATTCGACCCTGCAGTAGAGAGCAGAAGAATTCCGGGGGCAGATACCTCTGGTTTCTGATTTGGGTAGCTGCGATTCTGTTGAGTATAGGGGTCTATTGCAGATCCAGTGGCCGATTGGGACCAAACTGATCCGCTGCGTGTAATAGCACCAACTGCAATTACTCCTTCGACGTTTGCCGGTACAGAGACATCTGAAATGACTTCACCGGAGTCTCTGTTTCCTGCCGCTGCAACAACAAATATCCCTGCCTCTATTGCTTCTTCAACGGCTCGTGCAGTTTGGGATTGTTCAGTCATCCCACTTCCAGGGTTACTTCCTAGACTTAGGCTGATGATGTCGGCGTCCTGTGTGATTCTGCACCAACGTACGGCCTGAGCCACTAAATCTTCGTCTCCTGAACTGCCAGATGGCCCCAATGCTAAGGCGACCGACAAATCCACTCCAGGAGCGGAGCCGCGGAACTTTCCATCGGCCACCAAGAGTCCCGCCATCATAGTCCCGTGCCAGTCATCCCCCACATCCCTGATATTGTCGTGCTCACCTTGGTAGAAATCTCTGAATCCAACTAATGAGAGGTTAGTGAAATCTGGGTGTGCGATATCAATTCCCGTATCTACCATGCAGACATGTACTCCTGAGCCGTCGAGACCGGAATCCTGTAATTCTCGGATTCCTGTTGAATCAAATGCCCACTCAGTTTCTGGTAAAACAGGAGATAGGTAAGCGGTAATGTGTGGCCAGACAAGTAGCATAAATGCAGCACCGAAAGCGAAAGTCACTGCACCCCATGGCCATAGTATCTCTTTGATTGGTGCTGCTGGCCAACGTAACTCCTTAGCAGCCTCATCAGATAGCCCGTAGGCAGAACCAGGATAACCTGGTGCATCCTTGTCTACAGTAGTCATCATCCTAGGGTCATCGGGCTCTGGCAGCAACTCTAGACTATCTAACGCCGCCATACAACCACCGGTAGCAATGAGTTGCTGTTCGTATATAGATTAGAGTTCAGAACGGAGCCGAACCTCTTCGTCCCCCGCCCCTTCTTGTCAATGTCAATAGTGCAACAATAAGCATCGCAGCTAACAACCAAGCAAGCCAATCTGTAGATTCTTCTGCAGGAGGAGAGCGTACCTTAATGTCGCTAATCGAATAATCCTCTACGGAATCAAATCCTGTATTGTTAATCTCAAAGTGGAAGTAGTATGTATCAGGGTCAATTTCCGATAGATCGAAAGCAATCTCAAACACAACTTCGGAATTTGCAGGGACATCTCGAATATCACTTCCCGAGACTCCAGTACTGGAAGTCTCTGGACATCCGCTATATGCATCACACAATGTTCCGTTCAACTGCACAGACTGAGCATCGATGAGTCCGGTGTTCTCAACCACAACATTGTACAACGCTGTCTGGCCAGCTTCTGTATCCTCCCCTCCGTTGTAATTCTGATGAGAAACTATGCGCAACGAAGGCATAGATGTCTGAACATGAATTTCGACATTCTCGTAGGAATTATTCGCCTTGTCCTTGACAGACATATAGATGGTGAAATCCTCCTCAGAGGCATTTTCGGGAGCCGTGACTGTTATTGTGTGCGTTGAAGGAACAAATGCTCCAATGGTGTGCGAAGTGGCTCCAGTTCTGACCCAATATTCAGGCAGTTCGGTGTCATCGAACTCAAACTCATATCTCTCATCGCCGTTACCTGCGTTGGTGAACTTGACGGCTATGCTGATTGATTCTCCAGGTTGGATTCCATAACTCTCCATCATTGGCTCAGTCAACTCGAAACCATGAATCTGAGGAATTCTTACAGTGACTGAATGGGTCTTCATGTATCCATCGTCTGTAGATACTATCGATATTGAAATGGTGTGTCCATTATCGAATGAATGGGCTATAGACTGGTTAGCAGGAGTAACTCTGACATGCAAGTCTGAGAAACTCATAGCATTGTCTAGGCCCATGTCAAATGCGGCTGTGGTGTTCCAATCTCCTGAACCATTGTGGAATTCAACCAGCCAATCTCCGCCATCGGTACCGGCAGTTTCGCCAGTTATCGAGAATGAGTCAAATGGTTCGTGACCAAGATAATCAACAGATAGTTGGAACTCTACAGGGTCGAATCCTCCTTCTGAGTTTGCATTGGCTTGAACGTCATCCACACTTCCATTGTATTCTGTATTTGATCCAGAATTACTAACTGTGGAAATTGATACCTCATGATTGGCAATACGTACGTGTGTTAGGGTAACTGGAGGGGCCTCTTGACCAGATCGGATTGTCACGCCCTGTCCACCAGTATAGGTCATTGTCAGATTACGCTGAGATACCTCGAACTCACTGGAGGCATCAATCGTGCCAGGAATCATGAGCATTTCCACATATCCTTCCTCATTGACCTCCTCAACCCATCTTAGCCCGGCTCCGATATTGATGATTAGTTCGGGTTCGTCAGTTATGTTGGCGTTGTCCAAGTCCGTATCCGCTAGGGTCCTAGACACTCCTTCGTAATCTAGCCACTCTGTTTCCATTCGGAACCAGCCACCCTCTGTCATCTCTAGATCGAGAGAGTATCCTGTTGCGACTTCGGCTTCAAGTAGGCCCATTGCAATGAGGTTTCCTTCCTCATAAGTAACCCTCAGAATCCAATTTCCAGGCTCGACATTAGCAGACCAATTACCATTCCAAGAACCATCCTCAATTTCTAATTCTGGAGTAGGCGAATCTAGGACAAGTCCTTCTGTAGGGATTATCTCGATAATAACATCATCAGCAATTAACGAAAATTGAATGTCATCAATGTAAGTAATTCTGCCACTGACTGAAACTTCTTGAGTATACATCTCGGCTTTTCTATCAGTACTAATCGCCTGAAGTGTAATCTCTTCTGTGAAGTTGTGATAACCTTCAGCCTGAGCTAGAACCACCCAGTTTGTATTTGAGCGAAGATAGGTACTGAACTCACCGTTTGAATCCGAAGTTACATTTTGTTCTGATGAATCCGAAGTCAGGCTAACTATGACGCTTGGGATTCCTTCTCCGAAATCAGATTCATTATTCGAATTCATGTCCCTGTAGAAATTATAAGACAATTCGACCCAACGTAGAATTGGGAATGTTTCAATTCCATTATCTCCTGAGACTAATCCAGAATCTGTCAAAGCTGTTGAGTTGAGTGTCCACCTCAGGCCCTCTGAAGAATCAGTATGGTCAAGGCTGATGTTCCAATTACCAGGAGGTAATGAAGCCGTAGTGAATCCGGAATTATTTGTCGGATTGAGTGAAATGAAACCTAAGCCATCTGAAGAAGATGCAGTCAGGATTTGATTGTCGAATCTTCCACCGCCTTCAGTAATTTGGATAGTAATTGTCGCAACTTCAACAGTTGACATGGAGATGTCATCTCCAGAATTCTCGGAAGAGGCAATGATTAGCTCACGCAGAGTCTCATTAACTCCTTCTGTAGTCTCGAATGGTGCGATATCGACTATCCAGTTCCCCTCTGGGATATGGGCATTCCATCTGCCCTCATCATCGGTAATGTGGGACAGGACCCATCCGGACTCAGTATTGGTCATCTTCACTAGATGATCGGAAAGAACTCCTCCGCTCTCATTTGTGAAGGTGATATTGACCCTCCATTCTGGATCAAAGCCGATAGATCTGTCTATCGTGCCGCCAAGCAGTCCAACATCGAAACGAGTTAATCCAGTCATAATTCTAGTGCCGAAAAGATCACTCTCTGGATCAGAAGTTGAGATGTCAATTCTGTAATTTCCAGGTTCAAGAGAAATTTCTGCATGGCCCTCCTGGGTCCACTCAGTACTGTTTGACTCTACCTTGTAGACAATGTTTGAGCTGTTGAATGCATCAACTATGTTGAATGGATAGGAGACTGCTGTTCCGTTAGAGGCATTGTTATCTGCGGAGTGATCCAAAAAGAGGCTTACTGTAATTGTGCTGTTCATCGGACTAGTGATGATTTCAACTGAGTCATTCTTCCCATCTACTTCAAGGTCCTCAGGAATAGATGAAATCCAGTCGGCATCCAAGTCAAAAGTCCAATTTCCACTTGGCAATGCAAACATGAAATCTCCGCTTTCCATCACATCGGCGTGCCAGCGAACCTGGCTCTCAGCGTTGTCTGCAATGACAACCATTGGCTGCCATCCTCCATAGGTCGACAGTAGAGTGTTGCCGGCCCTATTGATACTGATTGTCCCTTCTACAGCATATCCTGGTAGGGCGAGTAGAGTTAGATTGTCATGCAATACTCCATCGATACTTGGGCCGTCTGAAGTAACTGTGAATCTGGTCCCATTGACTAGATTCAGCATGGCTCCTGAGAGTTGTACTGTTGCATCAACTACTGAGTTCTCTGGCAGGATTACTGAGAATTGTCCGCTACCATCAGTTTCAACAACAGTGCTGAAACCACCCCAATGGAACTCTACAGGTACGAAATCTAGGACTTTTTCCTCCTCTGGATCTGGCTCAGACTCAAGATTCTCTTCATAGAATACGGTTCCATCAATTCTGATACTTACTTCAAAGTGGTACTCAGCTTGGATATCATCTTCTCCGACCTCTATCTGCTCCCATAGTTGCATTTCTTCCGACAGGGTGTGATTCAGTATCCAAGTACCATGCGACAATTCCGCTCGATAAACTCCCGAGTCATTGTCGAAATCGACTCTGGCCGGATCACCAGTTCCGTTCTTCAGGCGTAATGTGACGTTTAGGTCGGCAACTTCTGCACCGTTCTCAAATAGAGTGAAGGTTAGATCGGATTTTTCAGGTACGGGCGATGGGAACTGCGCATCGAAATCGGACGCAGATTCAAACACATAATTTTCAGAAATCTCAGGGAATCCGTCGCCATCAACGTCGGTCTCGGCGGTATAATTGCCAGGAGCAATGGGTCCGAACTCGAAGAAGCCATCATCATCTGGGAAAATCATGCAGGGTGCTGAATCGGCACCATCGCATTCCCCAATAGTCTCGGTTGGCGTATCTCCTTCCTCAAGAATGGTAACATGGGAGTCGATTGGAGAACCGGATGTATTTACCAGATATCCACTGATTGAACCCCCGGAGATTTGAACTGTGGTAACCTCAGGACTACCTATCAAGGGTATCGAGAATTTCTCATCTAAGTCTACTCTAGAACCGTCTCCAAAGATAATTGAGATGTCGTAATCTCCAGGAACTGCATCTACGAAGTGGAAGGTACCTGGCTGCACCATTGGTCCGCTGAAAATTCCCTCGCCTTCTACGGTAGCGAAGGTTCCATTGATTGTGCCGTAATTGTCCAAATTATCGGATGTATCGACTTCAAATGATCCAGCAGCAACTAGAGTGGCATGGCTCAGAGTTCGAGTGAAGGTAGTTGAGCCATTTGACGTAAATCTACCAGTGGCATTGATGTCTCCCTCAATCAGCAAGTCTCCAGAATCTAAATTGCAGACTATCTGGTCCTCTGGCATTGTTGAGTTGACGTCGCAGTCTTGAATCTCGATATCATCAATGACGCTGCCTGACAGGGTACCACGACCCGAGAACAAGCCTTCTCCAGTCAGACTGTGATTGTGCGAAATGGTCTGTGTATGGTTACCTGTAAAATCTGTAACCGTGACAACCCCTTGAGAAATCAGAGAGCCTTGGCCGGTGAATGTCACCTCGCCGATTCCTCCGAAGGCCAAATCATATCCTTCGACGACTCCGCTGGAAGTCAACGCAGAGTAAGGAGTGATTTGCACATGATCAGAAGATGGTGAAATCTCTACGGTTACATTCACGAGTGGATCTCGATCAAAGAACTCGGCTCCAGACCAGACCAGTAGTCCAGTTGCATGGGATGGTTCGACGGAGACGTTGCCAAATACAGTCTGTTGTCCGTTACTGTGACCTGCCTCGCCTGAAACATTGATGATGGTCTCGGATAGCCATGTTGCTCCCGACACATTGGCCAATATTCCAGTAATTGGATTGACAATACGATTACCAGAAGTATCTTGGAAAATGTCGCTTAGAGATTGGCCTACATCAGCCGTCATCATTGCTGACCTAGCGGCATCGAGATCGGTATCTCCAATGAAGGCAGAAACTCTGATCTTGCCAGCAGGAACGGTGTAAGAGAAGTGTCCATTCT
>TARA_B100000686_G_scaffold252224_1_pt1 | contig 13925 bp, 10 predicted proteins | sample TARA_B100000686 | Tara Oceans TARA_B100000686 (sample SAMEA2622733) | marine metagenome | biome: marine biome (ENVO:00000447); feature: marine epipelagic mixed layer (ENVO:xxxxxxxxx); material: "saline water (ENVO:00002010), including plankton (ENVO:xxxxxxxx)" | depth 150 m
CTTTTTTAATAACACCATGGATTCCGCTAGTAGTAACCACTTTATCGTCAACCTTCAATGAACTTTGGAATTCTTGGACTTTCTTCTGCCGCCGTTTTAACGGGAGCAACACAATAAAGTAGAAAATCCCTGCCATCGCTATAAAGGGTATAAGCGACACAAAAAAACTCGGCTGCTGACCTGGCGGCTGACCCATGGCGAACAGGACGATTTCCTGAAAATTCATCATTTACCTAACCATTTAAGTTCTGGACACAAACTTCATATTTACGGGCGATTTGGCTACCGCCGGCGGGAGTACATTTCGTGGAAGGTTTGCCGGAACGTTTCAAACCTGCCCAACGCAATAGCCTCTCTTATCCGACGCATGGTGTCAAGATAGAAGTGTAGGTTATGCAGCGTGTTAAGGGTAGTTGATGTGATTTCCTTTGCCATATACAGATGTCTCAAATACGCCCTTGAAAAATGCCTGCAGGTGTAACATAAACACTCCTCATCGACGGGGCGCTCGTCAGCAGAAAACATTGAGTTTTTTATCGACATAGGACCAGTTTTTGTAAAAAGCTGGCCGTTTCGTGCATTTCTCGTTGGAAGTACACAGTCAAACAAATCAATGCCTCTGGCAACCGACTCCACAAGGTCATCTGGCATCCCGACACCCATTAAATAACGCGGCTTTTCGTGTGGCAGCAAAGCCGCTGTCTGCTCGGTTACTTCGTACAACGCCTTCGTTGGTTCACCGACACTTAATCCACCGATGGCATACGCATCAAAGTCAAGAGCCACCGTGCCGTGGACGCTCACTTCTCGTAACTCGGGGTAAAACCCACCTTGCACGATACCAAATTGAACCTGCCCAGGAGTCGTCATCAATGAACCGACGCCACTCGGGTTTCCAGCAAGATCTGCATGTCGCTCACGGCAGCGTGCCGCCCATCGTAAGGTTCGTTCCATTGATTCACGAGTCTCTTGAACAGTCGCCGGATAGTTCGTGCATTCATCAAACACCATCGCAATATCACTGCCGAGTTGTGCTTGAATGTCAGTTGCAAGTTCTGGCGTCAGTTCATGCACATTGCCATCAAGATGCGACTGAAAACGAACGCCCTGTTCTGTGATCACGCGTCGCGATGCGAGGCTAAAAACCTGGTACCCGCCACTGTCAGTCAAAATAGGCTGGGACCATCCCATAAAGCGATGTAATCCACCTAGCCTGGCGATCACCTCGTGACCGGGCCGAAGCAAGAGATGATAGGTATTTGCGAGAATAATCTCGGCACCAACAGCTTTAAGGTCACGTGGTGTTACTGCTTTGACCGCTCCCACCGTGCCCACTGACATGAAAGCCGGTGTTTTTACCAAACCGTGTGGTGTGCGTAACTGCCCACAACGCGACAGACCATCACATGCCGTAATACCGAACTCAAAGGAATTGCTCACCAGGTCACGTATACTACAGTCCATCTGTGGAGCGCCTCCGGATCGGCGTAATTTATGGTGGCCGGTCAGCTGAGCACGAAGTTTCGCTGGCCTCAGCCGCTTCTATCTTTGACCAGCTCAATCTCGAGCGTTACGAACCGGTCCCTCTTTTTATCGATAAAACAGGAAATTGGAGTATTCCCGACCAATTTCCGACAACAAGGTCAGCCAGTACTCTCATTAAACAATCTCGCAATAGTGAGCTAACTAGCCCCAGCACCAACAGCGAAGCCATTTTGGTGCCGCGTCCGACCGCAGAAACAATCCTCACAATAGCCCGCGATTCTTCTGTTCAAGGCAAAAGTGTTGACCGTGCCGTTGTCCGTGGATTCTCTCTTGACGTGGTTTTCCCAGTCGTTCACGGCAGCTATGGAGAGGACGGTACTCTACAAGGACTGTTAGAACTCGCCAATGTCCCGTACGTTGGCGCGAATGTCCTTTCCTCAGCTCTTGCGATGGATAAGACCATGGCGAAGGTTCATTTTTCAGCACATGGCCTGCCACTCGTTCGCCATCTGGTCGTTCCCTCGCAAGACTGGGAACAAAACCAAGATGCAGTGATAAAGATCGTAGAGCAGGAACTAGGCTACCCGGTCTTCGTAAAGCCAGCGAATCAAGGTTCAAGCGTAGGGGTTTCAAAAGCGACCGATAACATCATGTTACGTTCTGCTTTAGCAACTGCCTGGAATTTCGACGAGAAGCTGCTAGTCGAAGCTGCCGTTGAAAATCCAAGAGAAATTGAGTGTTCTGTTCTCGGAAACGAGAATCCTAAAGTTTCGGTACCTGGCGAGGTTATACCCGCAGGAGAATTCTACGACTACGAATCCAAGTACCTTAATGACCGTTCCGAACTCATCATTCCAGCGAAACTCACCGAAACGCAAATAAAGAAAATTCAGTCGATGGCTGTCACTGCTTATCGGGCACTCGATTGCAGTGGTCTGGCACGCGTTGACTTTCTTTCTGACAGTTCAGATGGCCAGGTCTATATCAATGAAGTAAACACACTCCCCGGGTTCACCACAATCAGTCAATACGCACAGCTCTGGGAGGCTTCCGGTCTTTCATATCCTCGTCTTTTGGACAAGCTTATCGAGCTCGCTCTCGACCGACATCAAAGACGCAAACGCTTTCAAAATATCGAAACAAATGAAAATCTCACTAGCTAAACCGTTGTTAAGAACTTTTTGACATTGCCGTACTAAGTAAAGAAATGCCAAGTAAATCCGATACATTCTCATGTGGTGATGAAAATTATTTTGACTTTTCTAGCCTTTCGTGCTTGACACAGTTATTTTCTCATCCATAATCTACATCTGGTATGAGGGTGGTCGGCTCAGCCCACCCCTTGTGATAGATCGGTGCCGTTAACCAAGCTGAGCAGCCACATTCCAAGGAGGAAGAATGGCGAAGAAGAAGGCAGCGAAGAAGAAAGCTACCAAGAAGAAGGCCACTAAGAAAAAGGCCGCAAAGAAAAAGGCCACTAAGAAAAAGGCCGCAAAGAAAAAGGCCACCAAGAAAAAGGGCGCAAAGAAGCGCTAAGCGCGATTCTGCGCAAGAAAGGGGGGTCTAAAGACCCCCCTTTCTCTTTTTATACACTACAAAAACTGTCTCATCTAGGGGTCCAGTTCAGTCCCTCCTAATAGGCTTACCCCGTCCCATACGTATACCCTGTTAATTCGGTCCCCAGGTTCAAGTCTGTCAAGAACGTCCATACCTTCTACAACATTGCCAAACACCGTATAACGACTATCGAGATACGGCTGTGGTGAATGAGTGATGAAAAATCGACTCCCCGCACTATCCCGCCAGTCACGTGCCATACCAACTGAGCCTCTGAGAAAGGGTAGCTGGTTCTGTTCATCCCGTAATGTATAGCCTGGCCCCCCATTTCCATCTCCCCTTGGATCACCGGTGTGAACCGCGTCGTTCGAAACGACCTCATGAAACGCCAAGCCATCGTAGTAGCCCTGGCTCGCTAAAGTAATGAAATTCTCTGAGGTCAACGGCGCATCAATGACGGCTATTTCAATCTCTATTGTTCCGTGGTCAGTCTCTATATAGGCATGCGGCGAAACCTGCGGATTAATAAGTTCCGTCGCACGATAGTCCACCCGGCGAAGTCCTTGAGCCGAACCAGGACCCTCGAGCGATTCCATTGGCAAAAGCCGCTTAAGATGTTCTGTCGCTCGCACACGGATTGCCCACTCCTGGTCCTTAAGTCCATCTACGAGAATGTCATGGGCGGCCTCGATACCGTAATTAGTAAACGCGTCCATCAAGGCAGCCCGAACTACATACGAAGAATCAGGCTCTACGTTATCGAATACTTCAATAAGAACTTTTTCAGCATCGCTATTTGAAAGCTTTCCTAATAGATCGGCCGCAGTCTTACGAACACCGATGTCAGAAGAACGAAGATGCTCTTTAAGAATTTCTGTAGAAGTTGTTTCATCGACTGCCACTAACGATTTAAGCACTTGGGGAATAACCCGTTGGTCCTCGTCATTCAGCATGACAGTCAACCGATAACGAGCCGCCTCTGGTTGAACCCAGCGAAGTCCTTCGGCAAGCGCCGAACGCACACGCCAGTCAGGGTCGGGCCCTAAGCCTGACAAAACAAACATGAAGGATTCCGGATCGGTATGAGCGAGCGCACGAAGAGACGCGGCACGAAGCGGTGCCCACGGATGGGCAAGTAACTCTATAAATACTTCAACCGACGGAATGCTTGTATGGTGAGATAACGCCTCAACCACTTCCAATCTCAAACGCCTGTCAAGTGAGCGGATGCGTACGAACTTGTCAAGAACGGTAGCAGCCTCAGGTACTGTCATTTTTCCTAACGCCTGAATAGCACTCACAATCACACGGCGATCTCGTCGGTCAAAATCGAGCAGGTCCGTCAACGGCACGATAGAGCGACTATCATTTAAGACACCAAGTGCGCGCGCCGCAATAGAAACTCCAACACTTCCCTGAACCCCAGTCAGTGTTGCTAAGGCCGGCAGGGCACGAGGGTCCTCTGTACGTCCCAAGGCGTAAGCCACCGGCCACCACCATAAAATGGGCTGGCCCCCGTCACCAATTACCGCTTCAGCTAGTGGTTCGAATGTTTTAAGTTCACCCAATGCATATATTCCAAGTCGAAAAGCTTCTACCTCATCGACATGAGGGTAAGAAACGTCTTCAGGATCTATTTCAAAGGCAGACGTGACGTAACTCTTGACCATTTCCCCTATTGCCGGTGCAGCCTCTAAAGCCCCAATCTGGGCAAGAGCCTGTGCCGCACGACCCTGAACTATGGGTGAAATATCGTTTAACGCAGAAAGCAAAGCTTCCGTTGCTGTGGCATCACCAATCAAGCCGAGGCCAAATGCAGCCATCTGACGAACTTCCGGTTCAGAATCATTCAAGAGTGATGTCAGTACTTCGACGCCCTCAATTACACCAATACGCCCCAGTGCAAGTGCAGCACGTCGTCTAACAAAAGGCGAACCCTCTGTCGCGAGAAGAACAAGGTCAGGACGAAGTAAGGGTTTCGGAGATTCAAGAAGACTGTTATTGGCCGAAAGTTCATTATCCGGCACTACTGACTCGGCAGTCGGATCAGCAAGTTTCCGTTGATCTTCCAGTCGTAAGATCCACGATATCTGTTCATCAAACAACGGCTCCACTGGCGCTACCACTGGGGGAACAGATGTGCACCCGGTTAAAGCAATTACCAGAAAACTTATTGACTGTAGCAACAGATTGCGGCGAGACACACTGATAGCCATCACACACGCAATGATAGTAGATAGGTTTTTAGCTATACTCGGCCCATCTTGGATTTTCGTTACATCGCGGTCGAGGGCCCGATCGCTGTGGGAAAATTCGCCCTGACGCAAAAACTCGCTTCGAGATTGGACGCGAGTGTCATCCTTGATGAGACCGAGAACCCTTTCCTGCGAGATTTTTACGCCGGTCGAACCGGAGCGGCTTTTCAAGCGCAACTATTCTCCTTACTTGGTCGTCATCGCCAACAAACAGCTCTTAGACAAGCGAACCTCTTTGCACAGCTGACAATTTCTGACTATCTCTTTGATAAAGACAAAATATATGCCTATCTAAACTTAGACGACAATGAGCTTTTCATTTACCAAAAGCTCTTTGAGCTTCTTTCGCAAGAAATAATCACACCCGATGTCGTGATCTATCTACAAATGCCAACTGATGTGCTCAGACAACGAGCTCGGGCAAGTTCGGCACCTGATGAACTCACCCCAGACGATGCTTACCTAAGCGAACTCAACGAAGCCTATAATCACTTTTTCTTTCACTACAATGCAACACCCTTACTCGTTGTTGAAACATCAGACTTTGACCTTGAGTGGGGTGAACAGGCCGTTGATGACCTCATAAAACAGCTGAGCACCATGGGCCAAGGGACCCGCTACTACGTGCCTCGAACGGCAACCCAGTAGAGACAATCTCGTTCTGGGGCAACAAATTTGTTTTATGTCAGTGCCAAGTCAAGACCCAATCGCATATCTTTTCCGTCTTGAACAATTCGGCATCAAGTTAGGTTTAAAGACGATTCGGTGCCTTGTAAGCGCACTGGGATCTCCGGAGCGGAGATTTCACACAATTCTCGTGGCAGGCACGAACGGAAAGGGCTCCGTCGCAGCCATGGTCGCACATGGGCTTCGGGAAAGTGGTCTTCGGGTTGGATTATTTACTTCTCCACATCTAGTCGACATCAATGAACGTTTCATACTCAACGGGCAGTGCGTAGACACGACCACCCTTGCAGTCGGAGCACAGCAGGTAATGGAAACTGTCGCCGCACTGATTCGCAGCGGTGATCTCCAGCACCATCCAACATTTTTCGAAGCGACAACCGCTTTGGCATTCGTGCTTTTCGAACAGGCTTCCGTTGATGTCGCCGTTCTTGAAGTTGGTATGGGCGGGCGGTTTGATGCAACAAATATGGTCACGCCTATCGGTGTCGCAATTCCATCTATTGATATCGACCACCAACAATTCCTGGGCGACACACTTGAAAAGATCGCATATGAAAAAGCCGGCGTGATCAAGCGAAACAGCCTTGTGGTAACCGCTGAAGAAAAGGAAGCACCTCTTAAGGTGCTGCGTGCAGCGGCAGCGAAACAAAATGCTCGCCTAATCCACACGGACCTAGACGTCGAGGTAATGTCCCACACAAAGTATGGACTTACTTTTATCGATCAAATAATGACTCCACATCGGCGCTATGGCCCGCTCAAATTATCCTTGCGAGGTCACCACCAAATTAACAACGCGATAGTCGCAATACGCCTCCTAGAAGAGTTATCGGATTCCGGTATTGATGTACCAGCCAAAGCAATCATTGCCGCCATAACTAAGGTGCGCTGGCCGGGTCGTCTTGAACTTATAAAGATTTCACCAAAACGAACCGTACTACTTGACCCTGCACATAATGTTGCAGCTGCTGCCAAACTCAGCGCGTACATCAACCAGTGGCGCCCTCAAGGCTTGCCTTTCGTTTTCAGTGCTCTCCGAGACAAAGATGTCTCTGGTATCTTGCACGCTCTGGACACCGCGATAACTCACATTGTCTGCACTTCAATCAACAGCCCACGTGCTCAATCACTCGAACAGTTGACCCGGACAGTCCGTACAATCAGGCCAGACATCTCTCTCGATGCGAACGAAAACCCTAGCAAAGCTCTTGATTTGTGCTGGAACAAAGGACCCTTGGTAGTCGTGACGGGTTCCGTCTTCTTAGTGGGAGCCATCAGAAAGACACTTGATTTAGGGGAGCAAGCTAGCAAGACTAGTTTCGCGCGGATGTATAATTAATCGTCGCCAGCGCAAATTTACTCCCACACCGGATGCGTGCTTGTCTTTTAGCCCTACTGGTAGTCTCGCTTTTTCCTGGCACTGCCTCTGCACAGGGATTCCCGAGCCTACCGTTCGATTCGAGACAATTTCGAATTGAGCAAGTAACGGAAACCCATCTTCGCCTGAATGACGAGGTCGAAATCAATGGCGACACTTTCCAGTTCTATGCCGACCAAGTGGACATCTACGTCAATGAAACAGAGGAACCTGCGGCCGATATTACTTTTTCGCTTGTTGCTACTGGAAATGTTGTTTTTGTTTCAATGGACACACGTATCGCAGCCGAACTAGTCGAATTTCAAACAGCGGATCAAACGGCCGTTTTCCACGGCGCAAACGGTTCAATCAATATGGGTAACGAAGTCGACCGCAGCATGTTTGGAACCCAAGAGCCTGATTTGCTTTTTTATGGTGAAAAAATAGAACGGATTGGACCCCGCACCTACCGCCTGACCAAAGGTGCCTTTACTAGCTGTATTCAGCCAACTCCGCGCTGGGAAGTAACTGCCTCAACTCTGACGATCAACCTCGATGAATATGTAGTACTTCAAAATTCAGTCATCGAAGTAAAAAATGTGCCGGTTTTCTATTTCCCAGCTCTGTATTACCCGATTCAACCTGATGGTCGTGCCACCGGCTTTTTGATGCCTACATACGGGGCTTCCTCGTATCGCGGCACGAGCCTTAGCAATGCATTCTTCTGGGCACCTACTCAGAGTCAGGATGCAACAATCTTCCACGACTGGTTTGCGCAGACAGGTCAAGGTTTTGGCTCCGAGTATCGATTCACGCGAGGAGGAGGTTCGCAAGGACAAGTTCGGAGCTATTTCCTCAATGAGCGTGAAACAGAAATATCTTCTGGGGGCGGCACGAGTGTTTTACCTGCACGACAAAGCTTCGATTTGAGAGGCCTTGCGAATCAAAGGATCGGAGATGTATGGACCGCTCGAGGCCAAATTAACTATTTTTCAGACATCACTGTCCAGCAAACGTACAACCACAACATCTTCGAGGCATCCAACCGAAATAGAAGTTTTTCCGGAAACCTAACCGGCAGACTCGGCAGATATCAACTAAGTAGCACATACGACGTCAATGAAACATTCTTTGGAGATACCCAATCAACACTTAACGGTGGTGGGCCTCGAATCGGACTTGCTCAAGGAAAAACAGAAATACCAGGCACGTCCATGTATTACTCACTAAATGCAGAGTACGTGCATCTACTTCGGGTCTCGAAGTTCTTCCGCGATGAAGGTGACGTCAATCTCGATTCAGGTCTAAATCGGATGGACATTAATCCAATTCTTCAAATCCCATTTACTAAATGGCCATTTCTAAAACTGGATTCCAGTGTTCAATGGCGAGGAACTTACTGGGACGAAAGCTTGGATGTTCTGGCTCAACCCATTGAGCAGATAGACACCGGCGTTGGCCGTTCATTCATAGAACTGGCTACTCGAGCGACAGGTCCGTCATTCGTCAAGATTTGGGATACACCGAACAGCGGCTATTCGGAACGGATGAAACACCTTATTGAGCCCTGGGTAGCTGTCCGCCGGACAACGGCCATTGATAATTTCAATCAGATCGTCCGCCTTGAAGGAATTGATTCAATTGTTGGAAATGTCTCACAGGTCACACTCGGACTCGACAATAGGATCTATGCCAAAGTTTTTGAAGGCGGTGCCGAATCTGTATCACGTGAAATTGTTTCAGTATCTCTCACGCAAAGCTACTACACCGACGCAAACGCGGCCGAGTTTGACCGCAGTTTTCGGACAAGTTTTAACAGGACTCCACCGACTAACTTTTCTCCGGTCTCATTACTTGTCCGAACCCAACCGACACAACAAACAGGTGGCACATTACGCGCGGAATTCGATTCTACTCACAAAGCTTTACGAACAATAGCCGCCGAGGGTAGTTATGAGTTCAGAGGCTGGCTTGAAACTAGGAACGGGTGGAGTCAACGCCGTTTTATAGACGGGTTACCTGGTTTCAATGATCCTAGTCGCTTAGATCATTACCTGAATTCCTATACGGCCATCCGGACTCACGACAATAAGTTTGGGGGACTCTATACGTTTAACTACGATGTTCTGCGCGGTAGACACTTACTGCAACAGTTCCGTGTGTACTACAACGCACAGTGCTGCGGCATTAGCGCAGAGTACCAAGTGTTTAATTTTGAAGGACTGGGTATCCGGGCACCGATTCCACGAGATCGTCGGTTTAATGTCTCTTTTACATTAGCTGGCCTCGGTACCTTCGCAAACGTTTTTGGTGCATTTGGTGGTGGTGGCGGTAGTGGCGGGTTCGGCGGAGGCAACGGAGGCTACGGCTTCTAGTGACACGAACAATCCTAATAACAGGTGCCGCTGGATTTGTTGGTACCCATCTTGTGAAATCTCTACTGTCTGAAATGCCGACGCCCCGCATCGTTGGATGGAAACGACCTAATACAAATACGGATAAAGCCTCAAACAGAATCCAACAAAATAAGTCTGTCGAATGGCATGCTGTAGACATCCTCCAAAGTAAAGACGTAATCAACGCGGTTGCGGAAGCGAGACCAACAGAAATTTTTCATTGTGCTGGAATAGCGAGTGTTGCAGATGCCCCGAAAAACATCACACGGACACTCGCTGTCAATGTTCTCGGCACCCGTCATCTCATGCAAGGCCTCAAGCTTCTTGATACTAATATCCGGGTAGTCTTACCAAGTTCCGCGACAGTCTATCGCCCGAAGCTTGGACAACTGAACGAACATGACGACGTTGGACCGATCACCCCTTACGGACTCAGCAAACTGGCGCAGGAAATGCAAAGTCTGCGTTTTGTTTCAGGCAAGCAGCAGGTTGTTATCACTAGATCGTTCACCCATATTGGACCTGGGCAGTCTTTATCGTACGCCGCTTCGAGTTTCGCGCATCAGATAGCTTCCATTGAGGCAGGTAAAAACAAGCCAGTAATCCATGTTGGGCGACTAGACACGAAGCGAGACATCATGGACGTACGTGACACCGTCATGGCGTACCGAGCATTAATGTCTAGCGTATCAATAGAAGGCACTTACAACGTCTGCTCAGGGCATACCTACCAAATGCAAGACATTGTTATGAAACTAATTGACCTCGCACGCGTCCCAATTGAAACTCAACTTGACCAGAAGCGATTTCGAGCTAACGATTACCCTGACCTTAGTGGCGACCGTACGAAAATCACCAAGGCAGTAGGCTGGTCACCACAGATCACACTCGATCAAACACTGAATGACCTACTTAATTATTGGCGCTCACGGGTGTAATGGGAAGAAAACCATTCACAGAAATTGATTGATTCATGTTCCTGGTCACATAAAATACATTTAAGAATTTTCGCCGTTTTGCGTGATGGCAATGGATTACAAAACGATGAATTACGTTTTCAATAACGAGACGAACCAGGTTCATTGTTTTCAAAATACTTTTGGATTTGGTGTGCATGGTTTCTATAACGCGACTATGAGGCATAATTAGGAACCATGGAGAGACAAGGCACAGTGGTGTTCTTTGCGTTGCTATTCACGGCAACATCCTTTGCGATAAAAGCACAAACACAGCCGGTCCCTAGACCATTCCCAACCACATCCTCGGCGGAAAATAGTTCTAGTACCCAGGAACCAGCCCAGAGTCCCACCTCAACTGAAGATTCACCAACTGACGTGGTTCTTGATGTCCCAATCTATCCAAACGCTAGTTACCTTGGTACGTACGACGCTGGGCGTGGACAAACATTCCATCTATTCGGAACCAATGTCTCTTTCCAGGAGATGGTAAGTTACTACTCGACGATTCTTGACGAACGAGGCGATCGAGTCTTTGATGCACCGGCCACACATCAGTTTGACACAGGTCGTTTTAGAGACGATGAAATGACCTATCGCCCAAGTGTGACAATCAAAGACTACACGTGGAATGGCTCAGCCGGCTACCTCAACCCTGTCCCAGGTGCTGAACCAGCTCGTTATCAAACCGTCATCCAAATTGCGACGGCGCCACCTGCCAACACTGATCGATAAACTGTTTCCTGCGTCACTCCGTACTTTTGACAGACTCACTGGTAACGTAGATATCCCTATCCTTGTTATCAAGAAACTCTGAAGACTTCTCGGACATCCCAGCCTTCAAAGCCTCTCCGGTATCAAGGCCGCGCTGAGCGGCGAAATCTCTGACTTGCTGAGTAATTTCCATACTGCAAAATTTTGGTCCGCACATAGAACAAAAATGCGCGGCTTTCGCACCGTCAGCCGGCAACGTTTCATCATGGTAGGCACGTGCGGTTACGGGGTCCAACGCCAGGTTAAACTGGTCCTCCCACCGAAATTCGAATCTCGCTTTCGACACCGCATCGTCCCATTCTTGCGCTCTAGGATGCCCCTTCGCTAGGTCCGCGGCATGTGCTGCGATCTTGTATGCCACGACGCCCGCCTTAACATCATCTCTGTTCGGCAAGCCGAGATGCTCTTTCGGCGTTACATAGCACAACATTGCCGTACCGTACCAACCAATCATGGCGGCCCCAATCGCGGACGTCACATGGTCGTAACCTGGTGCAATATCGGTCGTTAGCGGACCCAGCGTGTAAAACGGAGCTTCCTCGCACCATTCAAGCTGGTTATCCATATTCTCCTTAATGAGATGCATGGGGACGTGCCCGGGGCCCTCATTCATCACCTGTACATCATGCTCCCATGCCATCCGAGTTAATTCGCCTTGTGTTTTAAGCTCGGCAAACTGAGCTTCATCATTCGCATCGCGAATCGAACCAGGTCTTAGACCATCTCCGAGAGAAAATGACACGTCATAGGCTTGCATAATTTCACAAATCTCACGGAAGTGCGTATAAGCAAAATTTTCCTGATGATGAGCCAAGCACCACTTCGCATGGATAGAACCACCTCTAGACACAATGCCAGTCATCCGACTCGCAGTCATCGGAACGTACCGAAGGAGAACACCGGCATGAACTGTAAAGTAGTCAACACCCTGCTCAGCTTGTTCAATCAAGGTATCGCGATACAGCTCCCAGGTCAGTTCTTCCGGTTGCCCATCAACTTTTTCTAATGCTTGATAGATGGGTACGGTCCCAATTGGGACTGGAGAATTACGAACGATCCATTCTCGAGTCTGATGAATATCTGGCCCCGTCGAAAGGTCCATCACAGTGTCAGCGCCCCACAATGTAGCCCACCTGAGTTTGCCAACTTCCTCATCGATAGAAGAACTAACTGCAGAATTACCGATATTGGCATTAATCTTGACTAAAAAGTTTCTCCCGATCACAGTGGGCTCAAGTTCAGGATGATTAATATTTGCTGGAATAATTGCCCTCCCACGAGCAACTTCGGCGCGGACGAAATCGGGATCAAAACCCTCCCGCAGAGCAACAAATTCCATCTCTGCCGTAACCTCGCCTCTTCGAGCGTAGTACATCTGGGTCACTGGCCCGACGCCACGAACAACCGACCTACGTAACGATGATGGCATCTCCACAGAACCATGACCACGGTCAGTTCGTGTGACCTTTGTAGTATCACCACGGTCATCAACCCATTTTTCACGTAAAGGCGGAAGACCGGTACGAACATCACTATCATGAGAACCACTCGTATCGTAAACACGTAACGGCGGCTCGCCATCGGACAACGTGATCTCACGCATCGGAACTTCAACTCGCTTCCCGGACACATACACCTTGCGTGAGTTGGGAAACGCCTCAGCAAAATCTGCTCTTATCGAAGAGGGAGAAGATATAGGGCTCAACATGAGCGACTCCTTACGGCTCGTAATTGCGCACGACTATAGCACGCAGACCTTCCATCTTTTCGCCGTCAACTCTTAAAACTCTATGCTGACGATACCAAATGGAACCTCGTCACGTTTCAGAAGCCGACAAACCTCGTAAGTCTCTACAAACCACTATAGTACAATCGTTAGGTGCGAATTGCGCTTGGGTCCGATCATGCTGGAATTACTCTAAAAAATGAACTGAAGCGTGCGTTCGATATAGCAACGTCAGGCGATCATTCGCTTTTTACGATCATCGACGTCGGCACTCATAATAAAGACAGTGTCGATTACCCTGACTTTGCACTAAAAGTGGCTGAAGGAGTGGCAACTAGCGCCTTTGACCGCGGAATCCTAGTCTGCGGTAGTGGGATTGGAATGTCGATTGCCGCAAACAAAGTGGCCGGTGTACGTGCGGCACTTATTCATGATGTAGACAGTGCACGCTTATGTCGCGAACACAATGACGCAAACGTTATCGCTTTAGCAGGCCGCACTTTGGACACTGACACCGCCATGAGCATCGTTAAGGTTTTTCTCGAAACAAACTTCGAAGGCGGTCGGCATCAGCGCCGTCTGCAACGCATTACAGAGATCGAGCAACAACCGAAAGGAAGACCTTGAAAAAAATCATTGAGAGCGGTGTGTCATCCGAGAATATTGATGGCTTCGCCTCATTACGACAAATAGATCCGGACATCGCTGAAACCATTAGCCAAGAAATCTCTC
>TARA_B100000686_G_scaffold48076_1_pt1 | contig 13923 bp, 13 predicted proteins | sample TARA_B100000686 | Tara Oceans TARA_B100000686 (sample SAMEA2622733) | marine metagenome | biome: marine biome (ENVO:00000447); feature: marine epipelagic mixed layer (ENVO:xxxxxxxxx); material: "saline water (ENVO:00002010), including plankton (ENVO:xxxxxxxx)" | depth 150 m
ACTTCCCTTATGTTTATGACTTTTTTTCTGAAACATTGAGAACCCGTAGATCTTTCAATCAAGAATTAAGATTATTATCTTTTCCTGCAAATTTCGTAGCTGGCAATAGAAGTGAATGGATAGCGGGAATCTATTATTTGAGTTTAGACGAAAAGAATAAAAAACAAGATGATGGAGTTTATCAAGACCCTTTTAGTGGTTATGACCCCTACGTAGTTAATACATTCTCTACAAGCTATTATGATTCTGAGAATGTTGCTCTTTTTGGACATTTTGAATACCTAACATCGGAAACCAGTAAGCTTGCTTTTGGGGTACGATGGGAAGATTGGAAATCTAATTATTCTAATTCCTATGGAGAATCATTTTCCCCCTCAGACCAGATGATAGGAGGGAAAATTTCTTTTCTCAATGAGATTAATGGAACTACTAATATTTTTACAAGTATTAGTAGAGGATATAAGCCTGGTGGCTTTAATTTAGGGGTTAGTTCCCAACCCGGTTCTTCTCAAGACAGTCTAATTTATGACCCTGAATATCTTATGAATTATGAAATCGGTTTGAGTCTAAGGCTTCCCAAAGCTAATTTAAATTTAGATATAGTTACTTTTTATTCAGATAGAAAGAATCAACAGGTCTTAATCTCTAAACAAGTAGACCCGAATGACCCTAATACATTTATATTTCTAACTCAAAATGCTGCAGAAGGAGAGAATTACGGCTTAGAGGTGAATATGCACGGATTAATAAGTGATAACCTTAATTTCTTCTCATCACTAGGAATATTAAGAACAAAAATAAATAAATATGCCTCGAGAACTGAACTTGAAGGAAGAGATCAAGCTCACGCACCAGAATACAGTTACGCTTTAGGATTGAATTGGGAGTTAAATCAAAATATCTATTTAACATTAGAAACTAATGGAAAAGCCGGGTTTTATTATTCAGATTCTCACGACAATAAATCAAAGTCGTATGTCTTAACTAATTTAGTTCTGGGGTATAAAAAAGAAAAAGTGACCTATGAACTATGGGCTAAAAATATTTCTGATAAATATTATTCTGTCCGAGGGTTCTATTTTGGGAACGAACCTCCCAACTTTCCTCCTACACTTTATGAAAGACAGGGTGATCCCAGGCATCTCGGTTTGATAGTTAAATATGATTTTTGACATTGCTTTAAAAGACTTTCTTGAATTTCTGGCGGTTGTCTTTGCAGTTCTCTACTTAATTTTAGCAGTCAAACAAAACATAAAATGCTGGATAGCTTGGATAATAAGTTCTTGTTTATATCTGTTAGTAATGTATGAGGTTAATTTATATATGGAAGCTAGTCTTCAAGTATTCTATATCATCATGGGATTCTATGGTTGGTCCCAGTGGAGTAAATCTCAAACTAAAGAAAAATTAATAGTTAAAACCTGGAATCTTTATAACCATTCTGCAGCTATTTTCTTAATCTTTTTACTTTCCTTTGGTTCTGGGTTGCTTTTAAAACAATACACTTCGGCTGCCCTTCCCTTTCTAGATGCTTTAACGTCATGGGGTGCAATAATAACTACCTATATGGTAGCCAAGAAGTTACTTGAGAACTGGATCTATTGGTTTGCAATAGATTCTATTTCTGTTTACCTTTTTTTATCTAGAGAGCTTTATTTAACAGCTTTTTTATTTCTAATCTATTTGTTCATAATAGTATTTGGATATAGATCTTGGAATGAAATAAGAAAAAATCAACATGCTTAAAGTTACAGAAAGGATTAAAGAGATTTCTCAAGAAATTACTTTGAAAGACCTCATTAAAGACGGTCCTGTATCAACTATTTATTCTTGTTGTTTTCAGGGATCTAAATCAATAATTCGTTTTGATAAACCCATAACAAAAACCCTTAAATTAAATCGTTCAGTAGAAAAAGAAGTTTTAAATACGTTATATAAAATTAATATTGCCCCTGAAGTTTTATTTTCTGATCAGAAGATGGGTATCACCATTTGGAGATACGTAGAAGCCGATCTGATAAAAGAAAGTTCTTTTTCTAATAAATCATTGCTTAAAGAAATCGCTCAGACTCTTAAAGTAATTCATCAGACTCAACCTCCTAAAAAAATATTAACCTTTAATTCATTTGTGGACTGTTATAAGGAGTTATTAAGTGGGCTTGGACATAGAAGAATTATCCAAGATGGGATTGAGATATATAAGAAAATTCAAATAGGCAATGAATCTTTGGTGTTATCCCATAATGATCTCAATCCTGGAAATTTACTTTGGTCTAAAAGACTAACAATACTTGACTGGGAATATGTTAGCTTGAATGATGCTTATTTTGATCTAGCTTGTATAGTTAGCTCTCTTAGATTAGACGAAGAAAATACAAACTTTTTTCTAAGAAACTATGGAATCAAAAAATCTTCTTTAGATGTAGATAAAATTAATCTTTGTAAAGAATTTAATCTTTACCTGACTTTATTTTGGCTTTTAATATTGAGAAGACATTCTAAGACTACAAAACTACAAGAAGCTTCCATTTCAAAACTAGAGAAAGTTCTTTCTCAGACACACGAGAAGAACTTCTTTATTTCTACAAATAGTAAATAATTAGATAGTTAATGCATTTGTAACAAATCATTAACAAGATTTATCATTTAAGTACAAATTGTCACAATATATTCACACAATTTATGATTAAACATAAATATAATTGATATAATATATTCTCCATAAGTTTAAGAAACCTATAGAAATAAAAAATGACAGAAAGATCTTTAAAAAATAAACATAAATCAAGAATTGGACCAAAAGACTTTAAGAGAAACTCTAGGGCCAAAAGGCAAGGAGATAGAGCAATTGGGTTTGTAGCTATTACTATGATAGCTTCTTTAACATTTATGGTTACCTATTTATAAAATTGAATCCTTTTTTTGCAATTCAAGTCTATCCTCTTACTGGTTAGAGCTATAGATTAATTCCATGCCAAATACATCGGCATTACCACAAGATTCAATGTGTTGAGCATATTTCTCTTGCATACCATTGTCTTGTAACAGTTTTCGCATTGGTCTGAACTGTTTAACATTCTCCGCTCGCGTATCACGATTGTACCAGTGAACCATCCTTACCATATCAAAGGGTAAATCGTCTTCAAATCCCCTATAAGGTCGTAAATAATGAACTCCATAACCCTTATACCCAAACTCTTCAACTAAAGACTCATGTTCAGCTGATATTGCTAATAACTCTTCAAAAGATGCATTTTCTGTAAATTTGCAGTTAGCGAATTCAACAAATTGAATTCTGTCATATTCTTCTCTCGGAATCCTCAAGTGTCTAGCTCCTGTATTAAAAACAGCATAACTTCCTTTACAAGTACTAGGGTTCATCGAGGGTTTTTTGTAATCATTTAAATAGGTACCGTATTCTTTATACATTTCTTCACCATCTGGCCAGTTTCCCCAAAGAACGAAGTCATAGTCCTTTTCTCCAGCTAGAATAGGTGTCAATATAAACCTTGTATACTTCAAATTATTTTCAAGAAGAAACTTGTGATAACGTTTTTCATATTTAATAACATCTTCATAGCCTTTACCCTCGTTATATTTACATAAACTAAACTCGGTCCTTATAGTGTACTGCTCAGAAGTTGCTGCAAGATTGAAACCTATGGTAAAAAGTGCAAGTAATAGTATATATCTCATTTTTAATTCCTCTAATGACATTCTAGTCTTAAAAACCAATATTAAAACTTTTATTTTTTTAACTATTTCCTCTTTGTTTCTTGCAGATGTTTCTTCAAGTAAGTCATAAAAGGTGTTCCTCCAGTTCCCTTAATTGTTGAACCACCTGTCCCAAATGGATTCTTTTGCTGAGACTGTTTATGAATATACATGTCAGCGTAATTCAAATGTAAAGCACGGAACTTAGATAGCTCTTCTAGGCATTGGTAGTATATTTTCTTTAAATTTGACGAATCTAATACTAAGTCCCTAACGCTTGTAGAATTCTCTACTCTTTCAATAAAATTTCTATGTTCAGGAGGCATGTATTCTCTCATTTCATTTAAATAATGTCTCAAGGCATCTTTAGAGTGTTTAACTTCCAAGACACCGTCTAATGTAGGAACAATACTACTTTGAGCGCCTGTTTCTCCTCGAAAAAATTGTGCTTCATTAGAAAATTGATTCTCGTAAATTAGTCCATTCTTTAAATCTGGATTGTCTTTAGAACCAAATATAAAAGGCCTAACTCTATGATAATAAATATAAGGATCACATCGCTCAGTCATTCTTAAAAAAATCTTATTTACTTTCTTAAGAGATATTTCTATATCTGATAAAAGACTTTTTACTTCTGTCTCGTTCGAAGTATTGTCACACCGAGATAATTTATCTGCAGCTTCAATTGCTCCTGAAGCTGCATGTTCTATGCAAACATGAATAGTCACAAACCAATCCTCATCGACTCCCCCTAAAAAATTATTAATTAATCCAATATTTTCAAGACAAACCTCCCCTTTTTCTAATAAAAACCAATTGTCTAAGCAATAACTTGCGTAACTTAAGACTGGAGGCCTACCTAGAAATTTAGAAACCCTAACCCATGGTGCAGCCAAAACTTCAGGCAATTTATCATTAGGTTTGCCTCCTCCTAGAACATAAGCATGGGAAATAAAACTAAGATGTACCATGGCTAGTCTTATTTCTCTTTCACTGTTACTGTCTAAAATCTCTTGAATAGACAAATCATTTTTTGTAAGAGATTCAACTGTCGGTTGTACTTGACTAGTTAAAAGTAGCTTAGGAAGGTTGTGTGCGATCTCTTGCAGTCTATCTAAGCTAGGAGAACTTTTCTGATACTCTCTTAAAGGTGGCTCCTTAGGTAAAAAACCTTTCATAAAATTTCCTCTCTGAGGAAAATTAATAATCTAGTTTAAACATGCTTGCCCTTATTCCAACCATTTTTAGATAAATATTTTTCTGCTGAATTTACAGCTCCATCTTCTATATTTGTTCCCATACTGTCGTTCCACCTGTTTAAAAAACCAAATAAAGATATTACTCCTAAAATCTCAACTATTTCACCGTCATCCCAATGAATTCTTAGTCTGTCTTCAAGTTTCTTATCAACAGCATTAGGAATTTGAGAAGCAGCTAATGCAAAATCCAATGCCGCCCTCTCAGCATCATTAAAAGCTTCGTGAGTACTATATTCCCAGATATGCTCTAGTTGCTCTGATTCTGCTCCATATCTCTCTGCAGCCCTAATTGCATGCGCTTGACAATATCGACAACCTGCGGCATTGCTGCTTACCCAAGCAATCATCCTCTTCAAAGCTGAAGAGACTTTTCCATTATTATCCATAACTGCCTTATTTAAATTGATAAATGCAGATGCTATATCAGGTCTAATTTGCATCGTTAAAACAGAATTTGGACAAAATCCCAAGGTTTCATTAAAAAACTTAGCTAAATCTTTTATTTCTAAATTGCTGTCTGAGCTAAGAGGTTTTACTAGAGGCATCTTTTACTCAGGCATCAACGCTGAATAACTCAAGGTTCTTAATTCTCTGCGTATCTGGTACGTAGCTGAAGGTATTAGTTGTGTAAGAAAAATTACTACCATCTTTTCCTTTGGATTAACCCAAAAAACCGTGCTAGCCATTCCTCCCCATCCAAATTCTCCTGGATCACTCAAAACTTGTGCTTTAACAGGATCAAGCATAACTGAAAAACCAAGCCCGAAACCAATGCCCTTGTATGGTGTTTCACTAAAAGCAGATTGACTCATTTCTGTTAAATCTTGACCACCTGGGAGATGGTTGGATGCCATCATTTGTAAAGACTTCCTTCCTATTATCCTTATACCGTTGAACTCTCCTTGATTTAGAAGCATAGAAGCAAAGTTGTAATAATCTGATATTGTAGATACTAGGCCTCCTCCTCCAGACAGAAACCTACTCTCTTTGGTAGTCCAACTATCTTTTGGTGAATCAACTAGTTTGGGATCCTCTTTAATTTTATGTTCATAACAAGAAGTTAATCGGTTTAGTTTCTCCTTAGGACAAGTAAAGCTTGTGTCTACCATACCTAAAGGTTCAAAAATATTCTTTTGAAAATATTTGTCTAGTTTCATGCCGGAAAAAATTTCTACTAAATGGCCTAATACATCGGTTGAAACAGAATAATTCCATTGTTCACCTGGCGAAAACTCTAAGGGAAGTGTAGATATCATTTCTACCATTTCCTCTAATCCATCAGTAGTGGCTTTATGACCTAGGGCGCCATCCTCACCAAACCTTCCATGAGTACCGACCCCCAATTCTCTATAAGCTGCGTCTATATTAGTTCTGTACATAAAATGGTAGGTTAATCCAGACATATGAGAGAACAGATCTCTTATTGTCATATGTCTGTTTGGTCGTGAAGTCAAAAAATTTGGATAAATTCCCGATTGATAAACTCTTAGGTTTTTCCATGAAGGAATATACCAATGTACTGGGTCGTCTAGTCTAAATAAACTTTTTTCATAAAGCTGCATTAAAGCAATGCTGGTAATGGGCTTTGTCATTGAAAATATTCTGAAGATAGCGTTCTCTTCCATAGGTCTCTTTTTTTCTCTGTCCATCATCCCTAATGATTCTAGATAAGCTATTTCTCCATTTCTAGCAACTAAGGTGATAGTTCCTATTAACTTTCCTGGATTTATATAAGTTTCTTCTAAATAAGAACTAATATTGTTAAGCACTTTGCTGTCAAGACCTACAGACTCTGGTGTGACAATATTTTGTACATTTTTAGTTTCAAGATTCTTCATATGAATATACTATAAAGCTTTCTGTAGAATAATTGTCAAGAAGATGAAATTTTCTAACCGAATTAAAAGGAGCTATCATTCTTGTTATAAGATGCTTCGAGGAGAAGAAAAATGCACGATTTAGTAATTAGGAATGGAACCATTGTAGATGGATCAGGAAATGAATCATTCAGAGGAGATATAGCTATTGATGATGATCGGATAACTAAAGTAGGTGAAATAAACAATAAAGGTAAAAGAGAAATTGATGCGAAAGGTAAGCTTGTTACTCCTGGCTGGGTAGATATTCACACCCATTACGACGGTCAAGTGTGTTGGGATCCTTATTTAACACCCTCAAGTTGGCATGGGGTAACAACCATTGTCATGGGGAATTGCGGTGTTGGATTTGCTCCAGTTAAACCAGGATCAGAAAATTATCTAATTGAATTGATGGAAGGAGTTGAAGACATCCCTGGAACAGCTCTACATGAAGGTATTGATTGGGATTGGGAGTCTTTCCCTGAATTCTTAGATGCTATAGAAAAAAAAGAGTTTGTTATAGATGTTGGTGCTATGGTTGGGCATGGTCCCATAAGATCTTATGTAATGGGGTATGATCGTTGCCAAGGTAAAGACGATGCTTCAAAAGAAGAGATAGCAGCGATGGCTAAATTAACTAAAGAAGCTATTCAAGCGGGTGCTTTAGGATTTAGCTCCTCAAGAACTTATTTACATACTGATGTCCATGGAAAATATGTCCCTGGTACTGAAGCAGGGCAATCAGAAATGAGAGCTATTTCACAAGCAATTGGAGAAGCTGGAGAAGGGACTCTTGAATTAGTCTCTGATTGGATGGATCAAGATATAGAGTTGGATTGGGTAAAGGAGTTTGTAGAAACAACTGGTAGGACTTTGACTTATGCACAAACGAGCGGAGATCCTTTTAAAACATGGAAGTATTGCGAAGATAACTTCAATAAAGGGGTTAATATTCGTCCCCAGTTTGCAGGTAGACCTACTGGTATGCTGTTCAGTCTAGAGTCTTCCATTCACCCTTTTATAACACATCCAAGTTTCAGAGAAATAATAGAACTTCCTTTAGAGGGAAAAGTTAAAGCAATGAAAGACCCCAAATTCAAGAAGCGCATTTTGAGTGAGGAGTATGGTTTTGGTGAAGGAGGTAATTACGAATTAGCTAATAGGTTAATTTCTTCATTTGAAACTCAATTTCCTATGGATGAGGTACCCAATTATGAACCTAAAATTGAAGAAAGCATCGCTGGTATAGCTAAAAATAAAGGAGTAACTGCTCTAGAAGTCGCTTATGATGAAATGCTCAAGAATGAAGGGAAAAACTTTATTTATGCATGTTTTGCACCCTACCCTAACCATACACTAGATTTTTATAAGATGATTATAGAATTCAATAGTTCAGTAGCAGGTCTAAGTGATGGTGGTGCTCATTGTGGACTAATCTGTGATGCCAGTATGCCTACATGGAATGTTGCTCATTGGAGTCGAGATAGAAACCGTGGAGAGAAATTACCTATAGAATACATTATCAACAAGCAAACTAGAGAAACAGCCAGAACATTCGGACTTTTCGATAGAGGGGAATTAAAAGAAGGATATTTAGCAGATATCAACATAATTGATTTTGATGATCTTAAAGTTTATAAGCCTGAAATGGTTCATGATTTGCCTATGGGAGGTAGAAGAATCATCCAAAAATGTTCAGGCTACATTGCCACAATTAAAAGTGGTGTTGTAACTTATGAAAATGATAAAGCAACAGGTCAACTCCCAGGTAAGGTAATTAGAGGGGAGCAAAGACTAGCATAGGTGGAATTCTCAACACCTGATCTAGCAGATGCTTTTCCAGAAGTAAAAGCTTTAGAGCCTATTTTAAAAAATTTTGGGGGGAAGACTTCCTTCCATGGGCCTATTCAAACTCTTAAGTGTCCTGATGATAACTCCTTAGTTAAGCAGCAATTTAACTCTGAAGGCAATGGAAGAGTTTTGGTAGTGGATGCTGGAGGAATCTCTACAGTAGCTTTACTTGGTGACCTTATAGCCAATTCAGGAATAGAGAATAATTGGGCTGGTATTATTATCAATGGGTATATTAGAGACATAGAAATTATAAAAACCCTAAGTATAGGAGTTCAAGCCCTAGGAGCTTTTCCTATCAAAAGTGCAAAAAGAGGCTTAGGCGAGTTAGGAATAGAAATAAGTTTTGGTGGGTTAACCTTCAGGCCCGGTCAACATGTATATGCTGACAATGATGGCTTACTTTTAAGCGAAAAAGAACTAAATAGCTCTTAAGGCTTCAGTGATATCTTGTGTAGCAGCTCTTCTTGCTGGTAATACGCCACCAAGAAAGCCTACAATTAAAGCTAACATTAAGCCTTGCCCTACAATATCTCCAGTTACTGCAAAGTCAAAAGCTGTCTGGGTGAAAGAACCTGATGCTAAGGTCGAAACCGTATAGCCGTTAAATATTAAGTATGAAAGCCCTGCACCTAACAAGCCCCCAGTTAAAGCCAATAACATTGATTCAATCATTAGAGCAAACAAAACTGCCCCACCTTGGAATCCTACAGCTCTCAAAGTACCAATCTCAACTAATCTTGTCGAAACAGCAGTATACATAGTATTGAGAGCAGCAAAGACTGATCCTATGGCCATAATAATTGCTACAACATAGCCAAAGGTTTGAATTACACCTGATGCACCAGACGATTGTTTAGAATAAAAGTCAGCTTCACCTTGGACTTTCAAATCTAGTCTAGGATCCAATTCGAGTGAAGCCGCAAAATCAGATATTATTGCTTTATTTTCCATTTGAACGATAGCTATAGAAGCTGAATTTTCTCTTCTAAAAACTCCTTGGGTTACAGTAAGATCTGCCCAAATTTCAGATTCATGCACATCACCTCCTGTAGAGAAAATTCCTACTACTTTCCATTGTGAATCCCTAATTTTTAGGCTGTCTCCTATTTCAAGACCCTCATATTCTTTATAGGCACCTTCTCCTACAATCACCTCTCCTCTACCAGGAAAGAAATTTTCCCCTTTGATAATTTCTACTTCTGGACGAATTTTAAAACTCATTGGCTGGACTCCTCTTAGAGGAAGGTTTGAAGTATCGTCTGCCCCTTTCTTTTTTAAATCTATAATTGTAAAAAGTTCTGCTGCTATCATGGGGCCATCTTCAGAGTTTCTGATACCAGGGACACTTTCTATAATAGGTAGCTGTGGAATATAGATACCACTGCTAAGTTCTGAATTAGAACCGTCTCTGAAAATTAAAGCTCTATCCTCTTCTCCAGTACTAGATATGGTGTTACTTAATCCTTCAGCCATAGCTAATAGTGAAACCATTACTGCTACAGAGCCTGCAATACCTATGATAATCACAATTGAAGAACCTGACCTTTCTAAGATTGTCCTTAAATTCATCCCTAAAATTGCTAATATTTGTTTCATCTTTTTAATCCTTTCTTAAAGCATCTACTACCTTCAATCGCATCGCTCCTATTGCTGGTGGTAAACCTGTTATTATTGCCATTAAGATTGATGCTACCAAGGCCCATAAGATTACTGAATATTGAAAGGTAATATCCCCTACAAAAGCTGATAGATCAGAAGATAAACCAAAAAATACTATATAACTTAAGAGAATTCCTAAAAGCATTCCCGTGGTACAAATAACGACAGATTCACATAAAACTAAACTTAGAATAATCTTATCTGAGTAGCCTATAGTTTTAAAGACAGCAAATTCTGAAGTTCTTTCTCTGACTGCTTGACTCATTGTATTCCCAGTAACTAACAACATTGTAAAAAAGGTAGCAGCCAATATTGAGTTCATAATAAAACCTATATCTCCAACTTGCTCTGCAAACATTTTGCTAAATGCTGCTTCGGTAGAAGTCTTAGTTTCATTAATTGAGTTTACAAACATCTTATCTATTTCTTTAGCTATTCTTTCGTTATCTTCTTTGTTTTTAACCTTAACTACATAATTTCCTACCGTACCCTTTCCGTAAGCTCTAGCTTCTTCGAAATAAGAGTGGTTTATGAAGGCTTGATCTTCTCCTCCATAGGCACCAGAATCTTCTGATTCAGTAAATATTCCAACTAGGTCAAATACCCAAAGATTAGATAAATCTTCTTTTACCCAAATATCGCCTATAATTGGAATCTTCTGTCCAACTTTCCAGTTGTATTTTTCAGCTAAACTTTTACCTACCACAATTCCAGTTCGGGTATTAATAAAATCTCTTTTTTCTTGTTCTGTTAGGTTAAATTGTGGATAAACTTCAAACCAGTCTTCTGCAGGCACGGGCCATTTTGGAAAGAAGTTTGATCTGTCTATATATGTTCCACCAAACCATTCCCTATGAGCGATATGCTCTACTCCCTCTATAGATCTAATTCTCTCTCTGTAAGAAAGAGGAAGAGGGTCAGTGAAAGACAGTTTTGACATTACTATAAGTCGGTCATCACCAGAAAAATCTACATCACCAGTAAATGCAACTGCAACTGACCTCAACATGCCAAATAACATAAAAGCAACTGTTAAGGATGCAATAGTAAGTCCTGTTCTCCAGATCTTTCTTTGTAGACCAGCAGAAATCACTGTCCAGTACTTCATTTTTATCCTTTTGCTAGAGCATCTACTACTTTTAACCTAAGAGCCTGCCTTGCTGGCATAAAAGAGGACACTAAAGAAACAATAGTCCCTATAATGAAAGCTAATAAGACAGAAGAACTGCTTAAATAGATAGCATCTTCCATCATCCCTTGGCTAGCTGAAATTATTGCAGGAATAAGCAAGAGTGTAAGCCCTAACCCCAAAATCAATCCCGTAAAGATAATAATAAAAGCTTCCAGAATAACTGAAAGAAACAATTGTAAATCACCATATCCTATGCTCTTGAGAACTGCTAAATCAGCAGTTCTTTCTCTAACAGCTTGAGTCATGGTGTTTCCTGTCACTAAGAGAATTGTGAAAAAAACTGCCGATAGGATTAAATTCATCACTAACTCAATATCTCCAAACTCTCCTACCATTTCCGTAGCAATTTGATTCTCAGGACCAGATCTAGTTGCCCTATCTGAATTTTCAAAAGCATTATCTATTTTGTTAGAGATTTCATCTGCTAATTCTGGAGAAAGTATCTTAGCTATAATCATGCCAGTAGTTCCTTTCATACTAGTACGGCTATCATCAATGTATTTATAGTTAGTAATAACGCCTATTTCATCTCCAGGATATTTTGCAACGGTATAAAACCCTACCACTTCAAACTCCCAATTTAATGTACCATCTTCATTCTTGGAATTTGATTTAACTCTTACTTTATCGCCTATCTTGAAGTTCTTTTGTTCTGCTAACAATTTTCCTACTAAAGCGCCATCAGGTCTGGATCGCATTGCTTGTCTAAACTCTTCGGTAGCTTGGAATCTCTGATACACATCGAAAAAATTTTCATCCACCCCAAAAACTATGCCATCAAACATACCCCCCAAAACATCACTAGTTAAATAGGTTATATGAGAAACTTTTTCTACCCCCTCTACTGACTTTACATATTCAACTGTCGAATAAGGCTGAGTGCCCATTATGTTATATTTTGGCATCACTAAAATCAGATCATCATCCATACCATCCATAGCCCCTGTAAAAAGAACCGACATAGAGTTCAATAAACCAAACAGTAAAAAAGCAATAGAAATAGAAGCTATAGTCAATACTGTACGAATCTTTTTCCTAAAAAGATTGGCTTTAATTAAGACCCAGTACATAAGCTAGTTGGATAGTTTTCCTTTATCTAAATGCAAAGTTCTCTTAGCTGAATCCGCAGCCATTGGATCGTGAGTAACCATTAAGATAGTTTTATCATGATCTTTGTTAAGAATCTGTAATAATTCTAGAATCTCTGTTGCTGTATCTCTATCCAAATCACCAGTAGGTTCATCACAAACCAGTATATCTGGATCCGATACAAGTGCTCTTGCTATAGCTACCCTCTGTTGTTGCCCTCCTGACAGTTCATTTGGTTTATGGCCTGCTCTGTCAGCTAAACCAACAATTTCTAAAACGGTATCCACGTGCGACTTCCGTTGTGAACCTGAAAGCTTAGTTAATAATAAGGGTAATTCGACATTTTTCTGTGCTGTTAATACAGGCAAAAGATTATAAAACTGAAAAATAAAACCTACATGGCTAGCTCTCCAGTTACTTAATTGTTTTGAATTCATTTTATCTAAATTCTCTCCGTCGACCTCTACACTTCCAGAGGTAGGTGTATCTAAACCGCCTATAAGATTAAGCAGAGTAGACTTACCTGAGCCTGAAGGACCCATTAAAGCTAAGAAATCACCCTTTGGTACTTCCAGATTTAAATTGTCTAAAACTACAAGTTTTTCTCCTCCTCTTTGATAGGTTTTATTAACGCTATCTACTTTTACTAAAGAATCTGACATATAAAATCCCCCTTAGTTTATAGTAACCTTTTGATTATTTTCTAAATCTTCATCGTAAGATGCAACTACTTGATCACCTGCTCTAATTCCCTTAATAACCCTTGAATAATTGGATGTCTCTTCTGCTACTTCAATTTCTTGAATCAATATCCTTCCGTTTTTTACTAGAAGCACAAAGCTTGAATTATCATCTTTATAAACCGCAGCGTTAGGAACAATTACCCCTTCTTTTTTTGGACCAGAAGTCTCGGCTATTTTTTGCAGAAAGGAAACCCTTACACCCATATCAGGAAGGACTCTCTCATCCTTCTCTATTAATCTTATTCTTACTCTAACAGTAGCTTTATTTTTGTCTGCTGTAGGAATTATAGCTATTACTTCTGCTGGTATATCCCATTTCGGATAGGCATTTAAGTTAGCAAGCACAGGTTGATTAGATTCCACTCTATTAATAAAAGCTTCGTTTACATCAACTTCTATTTCTAATGAATCCATGTCTACAATGGTACAAATTCCTGTGGCAGTGAAGCCCCCTCCAGCTGAAACAGGAGATATCATCTCTCCTGGTTGTGCGGCCTTATAAACAACCACACCGCTAAAAGGAGCTAGTATTTGCATATCTTTCAGTCTCTGCC
>TARA_B100000686_G_scaffold1144_1_pt1 | contig 13909 bp, 14 predicted proteins | sample TARA_B100000686 | Tara Oceans TARA_B100000686 (sample SAMEA2622733) | marine metagenome | biome: marine biome (ENVO:00000447); feature: marine epipelagic mixed layer (ENVO:xxxxxxxxx); material: "saline water (ENVO:00002010), including plankton (ENVO:xxxxxxxx)" | depth 150 m
AAGCTCCAAAAGAAAAGGCTAAAGAAGAGGCTAAAGAAAAGAACGCTAAAAAAGAAAACGTTCCTGATAAAAAATCTAAAAAAGACTAATTACTTATGGGATTCACCCATATAGGAAAAATAATTAAACACAAAGGCTTAAAAGGACATCTGATTTTAAGAATTACAAAGGGGTATAAAATTAAAGAGATCAATACTATTCATATAGAACTTGAATCTAGCAAAATTCCATTTTCTTTAGAAAATTTTTCAAAAATTAATTCTACACATTATCAAATTAAAATTAGAGATTATCAAAGAAGGGAGTCAAATCAAAAATTTATAAATATGAAAGTTTTTTTAAGATCAAAAGAAGTCAAAAATATTAATGATGAGTTAGAAAAAATCTTATATTATAAACTTGTTGAAGAAAACATACAAATAGGGTTTATTAAAAATTATATTAATCAAAAACAACCAATACTATTTTGTGAGGTTAATAAAAAAGAAGTTTTAATTCCATATGTAAAAGAGATAATTGTTAAAACTGATCACATAAATCAAAAAATCCATGTAAAAATACCAAAAGGATTATTAGATTTAAATTAATATGAATCATATAGACATTCTTACATGCCAACCAGAAATACTTGATAGTCCTTTCAATAACAGCATAATAAAGATAGCTCAGGAAAAAAATTTAGTTAGTATAAAGGTTCATAACTTACGAGACTATACCGAAAATAAACATAGAAAAGTAGACCATTCCCCATTTGGTGGTGGCGGTGGTATGATTTTAAAAATTGAACCTGTTTATAATAGTATAGAGGAATTAAAAAAGAAAAAAGAAATAGATGAAATAATTTATATGAGTGCTGATGGTGAAAAATTGAATCAAAAAACAAGTAATCAACTATCCCTTCTTAAAAATATTATAATCATATGTGGGCATTATAAAGGAATTGATGAGAGAATTAGAAAACATTTAGTTACAAGAGAAATAAGCATTGGAGATTATGTACTTACGGGAGGTGAACTTCCAGCTGCAGTTCTTATTGACTCAATTATAAGATTAATTCCTGGAGTAGTTTCTAACGAATCTACAATATTGTCTGATTCTTTTCAAGATAGCTTATTAGGCTATCCCAATTATACAAGACCATCAGAATTCAATGGATGGAAAGTTCCTGAGGTATTACTTTCAGGAAATCAAAAACTCATTGATGAATGGAGAATCAAACAATCATATAAAAATACAAAATCAAAAAGGCCTGATATTCTAGAATAGAATCATACTATTCTCATTTCCATCTTTGGATAATTATTATAGAATTTTGAACTATAACATTATGAGGATATAAGGAATAAAAAAGAAATTAACAAAATCAAGAATACCCTAATTATATATTTTGATTTTTTTGACTTTTTCAATGAAGGAATATACATAACAATAACTTAATGTTAACTCAATGTTAAGAAATTGTTAACAGATTTCCAAATTATCTGTTTTTTAATTAAATAAGCGTGTTTTTGAAATTAAATTTTAATGCTAAGAGCTAGAACAAAAACATTTTTTTGAGACCAAGTAATATTTTCACCACTAACTTTTCTATTTGATTCTAATATATAACTCGGTTTAAAAACAAATGGGGTTTTTTCAAATTTTATATTTAAACCAAGATTTATTCTGTTACGAATAAAACTATTTTCAGATAAAAATATTTCATTCTGTACAAATGGATTGTAATTATCAAATAGCTTTAGTGAATATGAATATCTTAACCTATATCTGAATACATTATCATTAATTTCCTTGATACGATATTCATTTCGAAGTCTTATTTTCATATTATCATTCAATTGATATATAATATTTAAGTGCGGTCTTATTTCAGAAACTCTTCCATCCTTTTTAAGATCATAAATCTCCCTATAATAAATTCCAATTTTTATTTTTTTCGATTTATAGGCAACTCCCAGATCAATTCTACCTTGTTTAGATTCTTTTGATGAATTATCATACTTGTTCCTATATTCTAATTTTATCTCAAAGTCATCAAAAACCTCACCTTGAATATCTATTGTTGGCCAGGTTTGAAAAACAGACTGAGATTTTATATCATTAAATGAAAAGAAAATCAGTAATAATAAAAGTTTATGTTTTATATATTTATTCACAACACAAGTCTATTACTCTTATTTTGCATCATTATTAATCAAATGTTATTAAATCATTATTTTATTTAAACATTAACAATATTAAAATAAATTAAATTGTGATCTCTCCTTTAAATACTTCCTTCGGATTTCCTATTAAATAAATATCTGTAAATTTATAATCCGTAACCCTATTAAATAAAACATTAAGTTTTCCACCTCTAGTTATAACCTTATTTATTGAGAGGTTCTTATAAATTGAAGATGCTATAACTGAGGCAACTGCTCCAGTTCCACAGCTTAATGTTTCTCTTTCTACCCCCTTTTCAAATGTTCTAACATAAATTGAATTGCTGCCAATAAAAGAAACTAAATTCACATTGTATTGTTTTTTTTTGAAGCAATCAGATCTCCTTATCAATTTCACTTCCTTCTCTATGTCAAAACTATTTGCATCATCAACAAATCTTATATGATGAGGCGCTCCTGAATCAATAAAATAGTCATTTCCAATACAACTATAAGAATCAATATCATTCATTTTTAAAGAAATTTTCGAGTTTAACTTAGCCGTATACTTTTTCTTAAGTGATGAAAACAAAGATGCGTTTCCTATAACTTTTTTATGTTTCAAATAATGCAATACACAAAGACTTCCATTTCCACAAAAAGCTTTAGTAGAATCTGGATTGTAAAAATCTAATTTAAAATCTAAGTTTCTAGATTGATTAATTATAATAAGTCCATCTGATCCTATGCCATTTTTAAAATCACATAAAAACTTAATTTGTTCACCAGTAACTTTGTATTTTCTATCTCTATTATCTACGATAATAAAATTATTTCCCGATGATTTATATTTTATAAAGCCTAATAACATAAAAAAGCCAATCTAATTGATTGGCTAAAACTAAATTTTTTCTTTTATCTTGGCAAGTTTACCTTTTCTATCTCTAAGGTAATATATTCTAGATCTTCTTACCTTTCCTTTCCTTATCAATTCTATTTTTTGAATATTTGGAGAAAACAAAGGAATAATTTTTTCAACAGCTATCGAATCCGATATTTTTCTAACAGTAAAAGTTTCTCCATTTGTTCCTTTGCTTTTTCTTTGGATAACCGTGCCTTGAAATTGTTGCACTCTTTCTTTATTTCCTTCTCTAATTTTTATATAAACATTAATATCATCTCCTGCAGAAAATTCAGGAAAAGAACTTCTTAGATCTATATTTTCTTTACTTAACGAAAAATTTGAGTTAGCCATATTATTATTTTAGTTTGCAAATATAGTTTTTTTTCGGATTTTCAATATTCATTTTGGTGTTTTAAATATGTTATTTTCAATCAGGGAAAAGAATATAAAAACAACTAAATGAATTATCTACTATAAATACTTAAGGTTTAATTTATAAATTTGCATAAAACTAAAGATGTTAGGCTTTCTTAAAAAAATATTGGGCTCAAAATCGGATAAAGACATAAAAAAACTTTATCCGCTAGTTGATAAAATAAATATAGAATATGATAAACTAAAAGCCTTATCTGATGAAGAACTTAGAGGGAAAACTATATTTTTCAAAAATGAAATAAAAAACAAGCTAAAAGATTCACAAAGCAGAATAGAAAATTTAAAAAATGAATATAAAAGAAATAAAGGCACTTTAACCGAAAAGGAAAAAATATTAAATGAAATTGATAAAATAAAAGATTCAGAAAAAGAAATAATACAAAATATTCTAGATGATATTTTACCAGAAGCATTTGCTGTAATTAAAGAAACCGCCAGAAGATTTTCTGAAAACAAAAAACTAGAAACAATTGCTACTGAATATGATAAAGAATTATCACAGATTAAAGAAAACGTAAAGATAAAAGGATCTAAAGTAATCTGGTCTAATAAATGGGAAGCTGCAGGAATTCCAATTGAGTGGAATATGATACATTATGATGTTCAACTAATAGGTGGGATTGTATTACATCAAGGAAAAATATCTGAAATGGGAACAGGAGAAGGAAAAACCTTAGTTGCAACTCTACCGGCATACCTTAATGCTCTGGCTGGACGAGGTGTACATATAGTAACAGTAAACGATTATTTAGCAAAGAGAGATGCAGAATGGAATGCACCAATTTTTGAGTTTCATGGTCTCAAAGTTGATTGTATAGACAAACACGATTCAAATTCAAAAGAAAGAATTAATGCATATAATGCTGATATAACTTATGGAACAAATAACGAGTTTGGATTTGATTATCTAAGAGATAATATGGTTAGAGAAAGTTCAGAACTAGTCCAAAGAGAACATAATTTTGCAATGGTTGATGAAGTTGACTCAGTATTAATTGATGAGGCAAGAACACCATTAATTATTTCTGGACCAGTTCCAAGAGGAGATGACCATGAATTTTTTGACTTAAAACCAAGAATTCAAAAATTATTTGATCTACAAAAGAAATTAGTAACTCAATACTTAACAGAAGCAAAAAAGTTAATTTCAGAAGGCAATGAATCTGATGGTGGATTATCATTATTTAGAGCACATAGAGGACTTCCTAAGTACAAACCACTAATCAAATACTTAAGTGAAATTGGCACAAAAGCCATAATGCAAAAAACCGAGAATTACTACCTTCAGGACAACTCAAAGCTTATGCCAAAAGCTGATGAAACACTTTACTTTACTATAGAAGAGAAAAGCAATAGCATTCAATTGACAGAAAAAGGTATAGATAATATTACAAGTTCAGGAGATGATCCTAATTTCTTTATTGTACCTGATATTGGGATTGAAATAAATAAAATTGAAAAATCAGGAAATGATATTAAAGAAATAGCTAAACAAAAAGAAAAATTGATTCAAGAATATAGTGTCAAAACAAAAAGAATCCATACTATTAACCAACTTCTAAAAGCATATTCACTATTTGAAAAAGATCAAGAGTATGTTGTAATGGACTCTAAAGTAAAAATAGTTGATGAACAGACTGGAAGGATTATGGAAGGGAGAAGGTACTCAGATGGATTACATCAGGCAATAGAGGCCAAAGAAAATGTTAAAATTGAAGATGCTTCACAGACCTACGCAACTATAACACTTCAAAATTATTTCAGAATGTATAATAAGTTATCTGGCATGACTGGTACCGCAGAAACTGAAGCTGGAGAATTTTGGGAAATATATAAATTAGATTGTGTAGTTATACCAACGAACAAAAAAATCGCAAGGTCTGATATGGAAGATAAGGTATATAAGACACTGAAGGCTAAATTCAATGCTGTCATAGAAGAAATTATTGATTTAAAAAATAATGGAAGGCCTATACTAGTAGGAACCACATCAGTGGAAATTTCAGAGTTATTAAGTAGGATGCTAAATATGAAAAAAATTTCACATCAAGTATTAAATGCTAAACAACACGCAAAAGAAGCTGACGTTATTGCTGAGGCTGGGAAACCCGGAACTGTTACAATTGCAACTAATATGGCAGGAAGAGGTACGGATATTAAGCTTACTGAAAATTCCAGAAGCAGTGGTGGTCTTGCAATAATTGGTACTGAAAGACACGAATCAAGAAGAGTCGACAGACAACTAAGAGGTAGATCTGGGAGACAGGGAGATGTAGGGTCTTCACAATTTTTTGTTTCTCTTGAAGACAATTTAATGCGCCTCTTTGGTTCCGATAGAATGATAAAGGTTATGGACAGAATGAATATGGATGAAGATGAGGTAATTCAACATAGCATGATAACAAAATCCATTGAAAGAGCGCAAAAAAAAGTTGAGGAAAACAATTTTGCAATAAGAAAAAGACTGCTAGAGTATGATAATGTAATGAATTCTCAAAGAGAGGTTATTTACAAGAAGAGAAGAAACGCAATAGAAGGAGAGAGGTTAGATGTAGATATTTTAAACACTTTATATGATACATGTGAAGATATTGTACTTACATCAAAGGAGTCAGAAGATTATGATAGCTTCAGGATAAATGCTCTTACAACGTTAGGGATTGACTTTAATGATATTACTAAAGAAGATTTTATCAAGAAAGAAAATGAAGAAATATCAAGTAAATTATACAATAGTGTAATCAATAATTATGAAGAGAAAAACAAGAATATAATAAATGCAGCAATGCCTATTTTAAAAAAGATAAAAAAAGAGAGGGGAGCTGTAATAAAAGATGTATTAATCCCATTCACAGATGGTAAAAAACAAATTGGAGTTTCAGTCAATTTAGATGAAACACTAGAAAAAGAAGGTGGAAATATTGTTGAGGAGATGCAGAAAATTGTTTCACTTGGTATGATAGATTTTAATTGGAAAGAACATTTAAGAGAAATGGATGATTTAAAACAATCTGTTCAGAGTGCAGTATACGAACAAAAAGACCCTCTAGTAATATACAAGTTTGAAGGATTTGAGTTGTTTAAAAAATTTATTGCCAAAGTAAACCAAGAAACAGTATCATTTTTAACCAAATGTCTTATACCAATTCAAAATTCAAGTCAAGTCGAAGAAGCCAAAAAAAAGGCAAAAGAAGAATCCTACAAAACTAATAAAGAAGAGTCCAGATCGCTTCTTACAGGTAATAGAACTGCTGCTGTAGAAAAGACTAAACCAATTAGATCTCAAAAAACCTACGGTAGAAATTCAAAAGTATCTGTCAAGTATTCTGATGGATCAATTAAAAAAGATATTAAATTCAAGAAGGTTGAAAGTGACATAACGTCTGAAAAATGTGTAATTATAGAAGATTAATCTTATTTCATATAGTAATTCTATTAATAGGGATTTCATGTAAACCGCAAAAAACTAATCTCTCCTTAAATAATGAGAGAAAATATTATGAAGATCTATCATACATAAGATCCACAGAAAAAACCAAAACCCATAAAACTACTACGTATGTTGAAGATACAATTCAAAGAGGAATAAATGAAGAATTAGATAGTATTATCAATATTATAAAATACGAAAGCAATGAAATAAATTCAATAGATGGCTATACAATACAGATATACCTTGGAGATGATAGATCAGAAGCTGAAAAAGCTGAAAAAAAATTAAATGCTATTGATAGTCTAATAGAAAGAAAAACAGTATTTACCCAACCAAATTATAGAGTTAAAGTTGGCCAGTATTATGACCGTTTTAAAGTTAATAAGGACTATAATAGATTAAAAAAAGAGTTTCGTAATGCTATAATTATTCCTCAAAAGATCAAAATTAATTAAATAATTGATTTCTCATATTTTCATTTATTGACAATGCTATAATCAGAGAAACAATTAATCCAATAGCTGCAAATAATGTGTCTTTTCCAATCAATTTTAATGCTCTAATATAATCTCCTTTATGTTTTCTAAGATTAATAGCCAATTCTCTACCACCCAAAAGACCAATAAAAACCCAAGTTGTGCTTATTGGTATTGTGCTTATGATTTTTAAATAGTATAACAAACATGCATATATAAAATCAACAACTGTAGCTGCTCTTACATCAATTATATCAGATTTCTCAAGTACGATTTGTTGAATTCTATCTCCCTTAAGATAAAAAAGTAGACCAAGTCCAAAGAAAATAAATGAAGCAACCATTATAAACTGATCTAATGATAATGATCTAGGTAAAACAACAGCCACATTAGCCATGTCTTGCATTATCCATGCAGACCATAGAGCACCACTAGAAATCCATTGTAATGGTAACCAGATTTTAGAAGGTTTTGAATTTTTATATTTTTCAAAAAGACTTGTAGTTAGAGACCATACTATAATTGCAAGAAAAAATGCAATAAAATAGCCATATAGACTTTTAGAAAGAATACTTGTAATAGAACTTGCTTTTGTAGCGAATGCACTGAGCAGAAGAATAGATGTAGATACAGGCATTCTAAGTCTTGTCATCAATAGCAATGCTACAGGCGCAAAAACCTGAAGAAACTTAAAATTTACTGGAGGTTCGTCTAAACCTTTAGATGCAAGTCTACCATAGCTAATATCTCCAGAATAATTTATCCAACTATATGTTACAGTGATTAAGAAGATTCCTCCCATGTATATCCACAAATAATACCATTTTTTATCAGAATTTGAAGCTATAAATGTTCCAATAGTCTGAATACTATCATTAGCGATAGCAGAATATGCGGCTAAGAAAAATACTGTCCACATTGCCAAAACAGGATATGGATAAACCAACCAACATACAATTGTCAATATTGATGGAATTATTAAATCATTTCTTTGAAATTTCATCGGGACAAAAATATGATGATTAGAAAAAATAAACTCAGATATGATATTAATAAACTATTAACATAATGTTAAATATTAGAAATTTCAAAGATTCAGAAAAAAGAAACTAAATTTGTCTAGGTTATGATTAAAATGGATAAGCTTATAGATTCTATATCAAACTTCTTAAGAGAAAGGTTTGATATAATGAAAGGTGATATTGTAGATAAAATATCTTCTATAATTGCAAAACTAATATCCTTTTTTATACTTTTTCTAATATTGCTTTTTGTAATTGGCTTTGCAAGCATTACAATTGGCAGTTATTTAAATACGATTCTGGAGAATTCTTATTTAGGATATGGAATAATAAGTTTATTCTATCTTGTGGTTTTTTCAGCCTTATATTTATATTATAAATCCGGAAAATTAAAGAAGATAATAGAGTCTGAATTTAATAAAGGATTAAAAAATTAAATTTCATTTAATCTTTTTCTCATTTTTCCAGCTTGCACTCCAAACATTAACTTGAACCTTCTGCAAAAATATGCAGTATCTCTATAGCCGACATCATTACTTATGGCTTTAATTGCATTAGACTCTTCTCTTAAAAGTTTAATTGCTTTTTCCATTCTTTTGTGTTCAATATAATCCTGAGGGGAAAACCCAATATTATTTCTAAAAAACTGGCCAACATAGTCTTCAGATATATTTAAATGATTAGAAATTACTTTGTTTGATAATTCTTTGTTCAGATTCTTATCAATAAATAAAAATAAATCTAGAATTTTCTTTTCATTAAAAAAATTAAAATTTTCTTCAATAGCAGAAAAAAGAGGTTGTTTTGCCAAAATTTCACGTATTATTTCATATACTAATTGATGAGAAGTTAGCTCAACCACTTTATTAAAACCTGGTTGTTTAAAACGAAATTCTTTTATAATATTTTTTAATAGATTTAACGCATTAAGATTATTTTTAATTTGGATTGCATCTAAATTTCTGGAATCAAAAATATTAACTAAATCATAAGCTTTAACATCGATATTAATTATTAAATATCTATCAATATCATGTCTTTTTTTTACTGAATTTTTTTCAAAAACATATTTTTCTTTATTATCTATAAAGTCTTCATAAGCTAATGTCTGTGTTCTGTTAGAGCCCAAGGAGATAGAAACTGTATTATGAGCCGGGACAAATAAAAAAGAATCAGAAGTGATTTGTTTTTTATATCTACCGTATCTTAAGTTTCCTGAAATTGGAAAAATCAGTGTATTATCTATATCGTAATAATTTGCAATAGTAAATGATTTTCTAAGATCAATAATATTTATCTTCTTAAGTGAGATAGATAAATTATTATTTATTATTTCTTGGAATGTATTGTTCACTTATTGGTTTTATTTGGACACCAAATCTATACTTAAAAAGTAATAATAATTAGTTTTCTTTAAATATAATTTAAGGATTAAAATTATTAATTAAATCAGAAGTAGAATACCCCTCTAATAAGGCTACTGTCTCAACTTTACCACCATATTGAATTACTGTTTTATATCCAACTATTTCAGTCTTATTATAATCTCCTCCCTTAACTAGTATGTCTGGTTTGATTAATTTAATTAATCCTTTTGGTGTCTCATTACTAAAAACAGTAACATAATCAACAAACCTTATTGATTCCAAAATTTTAATCCTATCCTTTTCAATATTAAAAGGTCTTTTCTCTCCCTTAATTTTTTTAATTGACGAATCAGAGTTTATAGCAACTATGAGAACATCTCCCATAGATTTAGATTTTTTTAAAAGGTGAATATGACCAGGATGAATAATATCAAAACAACCGTTTGTAAAAACAATTTTTTTATTGTTTCTTCTTAGTTTATCAACTAAACTTTTTAGATCATTTATTAAAATTGATTTTTTCATTTAATCTTAATTTAAAAAACAAAATAAGTGAACTCACTAAACCAAGAAATGCCAGACAAACAATTTGAGATGTATGCAAAATAGTTGCAAAAAAGAGTCCGGTCTCATAATCAATATTATATCCTATCAAAATTGAAGCAACCAGAAAATGATAGGCCCCTATGCCTGCATTAACTGGGACAACCATACCCAATGTACCTGATACTAGAACAGCAAGGCCAGCAACGAGACTTAAACTACTTGTATCATCAATAGCAAAGAAAATCACATACCCCATTAAAAAATATACTACCCATAAAAGAACAGTTGAAACTAAAAAGTTTTTATTTCTATAAATCTTTTTGACAGAAAACATTCCGGATTTAAATTCTTGAATTTTTTTACCAAGATATTCTGATTTATTATTTAAATATTTACTGATAAAAAACAAGGAAATTAAAATCAAAAATATTACTATCAAGGTATAACCATCTATAGAAATGTTAAAGAAAATGTATTCTCTAATAAACGAATAAAACTTTTCAAATTCAATAAAAAATAAGAATAGTATTAATATAAAAAGAGATATTAGGTCGAATATTCTTTCGGAAACCACTGTTCCTAAAGAAGTTGATATTTTAATATTATTTGTTTTTGATATTAAATAACATCTCACAAAATCATTGAATCTAGGAATAAATAGAGCAAAGAAATAAGATACTATTACTACATTGGTTGTGATAAATGTAGAAAATTTATTTTTTGGACTTTCCATTAATAAATTCCATCTATATGCTCTTAAAACATGCTCAAATATTGAAATAAACATAGAAAAATATACCCAGAAATAGTTAATCTCACTTAGCTTCTCAATAAAAGAAGATATGTCTATGTTTTTAAAAACAAGATAAATTAAACCTAAACCTAGGATTAATGAAAGTATTGAATTTATTATTATATTTTTTGTTTTCAACGATCTGATATTGATTCACAAATTTAAAGTTTATAATTATGACAGTTAAATAGACAATCAATAATTTTTAAAATTGAAAAATGACTTATTTTCATTAAATTTGTGCTTCGATTAAATAATTTATTACATACCAAAATAATGGCAAAAAAATTAAAAGTACTTTATGTTGCTACAGAAATAAAACCATTTTTGAATAATACATATGTTGCAGAAATTGTTAGAAGACTTCCTCAAGCAATGCAAGAGAGAGGTATTGAAATAAGAATACTTGTCCCTAAATTTGGTTTAATAAACGAAAGAAAAAACAGATTACATGAAGTAGTAAGATTATCAGGAATGAATATACCTATTGGTGATGATGATAGACCTTTAATAATTAAAGTAGCTTCCATTCCAGGTGCTAAACTTCAGGTATATTTTATAGATAATGAAGACTATTTTAAAAGAAAAACAATTTTTAATAATAAAAATGGAAAATTCCACAAAGATAATGATGAGAGATGCTTGTTTTTCTGTAAGGGTGTTCTTGAAACTGTTATTAAGCTTGGGTGGTCCCCGGACATTATCCACTGTAATGATTGGATGAGTTCTCTTGTTCCAATCCTCATTAAAACTTCATATAGCGATCAGCATATTTTTGAAAACTCAAAATGCATTTTCTCAATCTATGATAATGCTTTTAAAGAAAAACTTGACAAAAAAATATCAGAAAAAATAATTGATGAAGAAATCAATAAAGACATGCTAAATTCTTTAAATTCAGCAGACTATAACGGTTTGATTAAAATTGCCTCTGAATATGCCGATGCTATAATTAGACCTAAAAATAATTTAAGTAAATCATTAGAAAAATCAATCGCGGAAATATCTCCAAAAAACAAAGTACACATTATTGAAAATGGTGACAACTCCATAGAGTCACATTATAAACTGTATAATGAAATTCTTAATTAGAACATTAATTATTCTATCATTTTTATTTTATTCATGCGATGAAACTACTGAAATAGGTATAGACGAATTATTTTCTAATCAAAAAGAGAGAATTAAAGTTCACTACATTGAAATACCACTGAATGTATCTAATGTCTATTATGATAGTGTAAGAACAGATGATGGAGATTTATATTTTGGAAAGTTATACGATCCCGTTTTTGGAGAAACTAGAGCTATAGGATATGCTCAATTTCTTTATGAACCAGGATCTGATATTCCACCTATGCCCGGCGAAGAGACAGAAAATTATTATGCGCCTAATGACTCCTCAATTTTTGATTCTGCAAGATTATATATTAAGTATTCAAAAGTTTTTGGTAATGATATTTTTGATGAGCAGGAAATCACAGTTAATCAAATTGAGGACACTTTATTTTCATCAGCACTTTACACTTCAAACAAATTCACAGAGATCAGTCCTCCAAGAGGAATAATTGGATTTACCAGGTTTAAAGTATTGGATAAGGATACATTTTTAACAGTACCTATTAAAGATAGTTATGGAAAATTTCTACTCAATAGAATTATTTCTGGAGCTCAAAACATTGAACTTATGGATCAATTAAGAGGTATTGCACTAGTTCCAGGAGAGTCAAATAATCAACTCGTTGGGTTTGACCTAGATGACTCAGAAAGCAAACTTGTAATATATTTTAATAATCCTGTGGCTTTTGATGGCCCCAACAGTCCAGCTATGGATTCTTTAGAATATGTTTTTAGATTTAATTCACCCCTTACTAAACACTATAGTTACTATGAAACTGATAGATCATCAAGTGAGCTATCTATTGTTGAAAATCTGAATAAAAATGAAAAATTTAATGTTAATAATAAAATATACTGGCAATCTGCAAGTGGAATTTACCCTCTTATCGATTTAGGAAATTTTCATACATTTTCAGACACTGCAGAAAATATAGTATTAAATAACGTACAAATTGTAACTGGTCCACTAGAAAACACTTTTGATGTTTCTCCTCCACCTAAAACATTTTATTATATAGCAAAAGAAAACAATGAGATAAATCCAATAGGAATTATTTCTGAACCAGGTGAGAATGTTATTATGAAAGATAATGCCTATTATTCACAAGATACTGATCCAGTAGAATATGTTTATGACAGTATTATTTCATTTTCATATAAAGGTGAATCAACCGTATTTTTTCAAGAAGTTATTTTGGGAAATATTAAAGCAAATAAATTAATTTCTTATCCTGAAAATCCAAATTCATTCAATCATCTTGTTATAAATAAAGACAAATTCTATTTAAAAGTCTTCTACACAAAATATAAAGATTCAAATTGAATAGAAAGTTAGAAGTCTGTACTTTCAATCTTGATGACTTAGAAATTGCTGCAAAAAATAAAGTATCAAGAATTGAGTTGTGTATAAATAAAAATTATGGAGGCATAACACCTCCTTATAATCATATCATAGATGCAATATCATTAGGTGTTAAAATTCATCCAATAATAAGGCCAAGAGCAGGAAATTTTATTTATACTTCCAAAGAAATTAATTCAATAATTAATGATGTTAGATTTTGTAGAGAAAACAATTGCTCAGGAGTCGTTTTAGGGATACTTGATAGTAATAATGAAGTTGATATTTCAAATTGCAAGAAGATAATTAAAGAATCTGGAGATATGTC
>TARA_B100000686_G_scaffold355352_1_pt1 | contig 13875 bp, 10 predicted proteins | sample TARA_B100000686 | Tara Oceans TARA_B100000686 (sample SAMEA2622733) | marine metagenome | biome: marine biome (ENVO:00000447); feature: marine epipelagic mixed layer (ENVO:xxxxxxxxx); material: "saline water (ENVO:00002010), including plankton (ENVO:xxxxxxxx)" | depth 150 m
CGATAACAGTGTCAAAAAATGAGTAGTAATTTACATTATTGACATGGAGGTAGACGTCATTATCCATCCATCTCGTTGGAATCTGCGTGTAATATTTATAGCAGTTCCTACCGTTTTCGCGCCACTCCTTACCCACACTAACTCCTAAGATTAGTTTTCAGGGAACGCTTTTAATATTTCTCGTAATAGGTCCCAGCGGTTAAATCCTTGATTTCCATAATCTAGACCGCGTCTAACAATCACGAGATTATGAGAAGGAACAACGATTGTATATTGGCCACGATTTCCTGAAGTAGAGTAAGCGTTTTTTGGTACATCGGTACGGTCATCAGGCACTAACCACCATTGAGCACCATAGAAGTTTCCAAACCCAGAGCCTCCGTCATTAGCACGATTTCTTCCTGCTGAAGAAGGGGCTGGTGTGCGAATGAAGTCGATCCAATCCTCAGATATCAATCTCTCACCATTCCACACCCCACCTTGCAGGTAAAGCAGTCCAAATCGACCGAGATCACGCGCGTTTGAGTAAACCTGGCTACTAAGAATAAAGTCGCCAAACCTATCGACTCCTAATAGCGTATTACGCATTCCAATTTTGTCTAGTAGTGCCCTTCGGGGGAATTCCAGATACGCTTCTTCACCCACCGCTAGCTTCATGGCATAGACACCCCGTAGGGTATCGTAGTTTTCATAATCCCAATATGTACCAGGTTCGCGGATGAGACCCGCATTTCTCAGTCCTTGGATTGAACTGGCACCTGCCCAGTAAGCAAGTCCTGATCCTGTAGCATATTCGAGTTCATTATTATCGACAGGATAGAGTCCACTCGACATGTTAAGTACATTTCTTAGTGTGATTTCTGATCTAGGGTCATGTTGCCCGGAAGAAACTTGGGGGTGCCAGTCAAACTGAAGAGGTTCATCTAAAGATAACCTTCCTTGATCAACCAGCATACCTATGAGAGTTCCGGCAATACTCTTTGCGGTAGACCAAGTACGAGTCCGGGTCTTGTAATCTACGCCGCGTGCATATCTTTCATGAAGAATCTGTCCGTTATGTATCACTAGAAGACTTAGAGTTACTTGTTCTTCTGATTCTCGATCGAATGTCCAGTCCGAAGCGGCTATTAGAGCATTTATATCTACACCTTCTGGCAAATCAAAAAGGTGCTCAACTAAATCACCGTCTGGCCATGGGAGGATTGTTGTATTATCAGAAAGCGGTGGCATTGCGATTTCAGGGAGTGTATCTATGTCCTCTAGGGTTTGATCTGGCGCCAGGATGACGCATCCAACACCTCTTCTGAATGCGGCTCGCATGATTGGTGATTGTTCTCCATTACCAATGGAGACCGCCTTGAGTTCCCAGTCCACAGAATAATCGCCACCACTGGCAGTACCCACAGGATTTGGAAGATAGGCCAATTCCTGTTCAAAAACTTGCTCAAGAGTTCTATTAGAGGTGAAAAGACCGTTACACATAAACATGGCCTGCTGGCCATATTGGATCATCATCCTGTTAGGCTGCCAGTAATCGAATGTTTCTTCCTGTTGGGCAGCTGCTGGTAGCATAGATATAAGGGAAAGAAATGAAACTAGCGTAAGTAGTATTTTCATGAGGCACCTTTGCGAGCTTGTTATATCTATGATTATTCGGTTGGTTGCTAAACAGGTCAAGCTGGAAATGTAACTCTGATAGGCAAGAACATAGTAGGGTTCAGTTGAATTCAATTTTATATGTCAGGTACCTTCAATCCTATGTATAGGCATGTAATTGTTATATATCCCTTTGAATTTTATTAAAAATAGTTAACCTTTTTTGTATGTAATCTTAAAAAGTTTTAACCATTTTTTTTCTGTTCTTGTTTATTACTCTGGCAAAATATAAGCCTAGATGATTTTTACTCTTTAGGGCTGTTTTACGTGCGCGTCTATATTTATGCGGTGAATGTGGTTGTTAGTATTGCCTTGCTATTGGCAGCATCAGCTCTGTTCGCCCAGAATTCAGAGTCTAATAGCGTTGTTTTAGGCAGCATACAAAAAAACCTTCAGATTCATCGAACGATGACTCCGCCAGTACTTGATGGGGTATTGGATGATGAGGCGTGGATTCATGCATCAAGCATCGAGGATTTGCATCAGTATGAACCTGTTGATCATGCTGAACCAAGCGAGCGCACGATTGTCTACATCACTTACGATGATGATTTTTTGTATGTCGCTGCCCGCATGTGGGATAGCGAGCCTGGTGAGATCCGAGCACGACAGCTTGTTCAAAACGGGAGTGCTCGTTGGGATGATGGGTTTACTATCTACCTGGATCCATTCAACAATAAGCGTACGGGCTACATGTTCCAAACAAATCCGAATGGCGTTAGGACTCAGGGCACGTTTGAGACCCCAACTCAGCTTAATCGTGATTGGGATGACATATGGTATGCCGAGGCTCTGATTAATGAAGAAGGTTGGGCCGCTGAATTAGCCATTCCTTTCAAAACGCTTAATTTTGATGCTAATAATCAAGACTGGGGCTTCACACTTGAGCGGTATATAGCACGAAAGCAGGAAGCTATTTCTTGGTCCTCTTATAACCGAGAAGTTGACCCAGGGTCTGCAGGTTTGATAACAGGGTTGGTTGGTTTGCAACAGGGTAGGGGGCTAGATTTTGTGCCAACAATGGTCACTACTCAATCCAAAAATCATGCAAAAGGGTCTAAAACATCTGAAACGCAACCAGCTCTCGACGTTTTTTATAACTTAACGCCATCACTGACGGGAGTCCTATCTCTCAACACTGATTTTTCGGCAACAGAGGTTGATGATCGGCAAGTTAATCTGTCTCGCTTTAGTTTGTTTTTTCCAGAAAAGCGGGACTTCTTTCTTCAGGACTCTGACATTTTTTCTTTCGGAGACCTCAGACGAAATGGAATGCCATTTCACTCACGCCGCATTGGATTGAGCGCGGGTGGCCAGCCAGTAGATTTAGATATTGGCACTAAGCTTACAGGGCGCGTTGGACGTTTCAATGTTGGTGTTCTGGGTGTACAGCAAGATGGTTTTGAGGACGTTAGTAGCAGTAATCTCTTTGTTGGAAGAGTCGCAGCCAATGTATTTCGTGAGTCAAGTGTCGGTCTTATAGTGACTGATGGTGACCCAAGATCAAATTTAGACAACTCTTTGGCGGGAGTCGATTTTCGTTACCGGAATACTGAGTTTGCTGAGAGACATAGTCTTGAAGGTGGAGCCTGGTTTCAAAGTACTGATACACAAGGGATTGAAAAAGAGCAGGACGCTTGGGGAGTGAATCTGGGGACTTCTAACAACAATGAGGGTTTCGAAGGAGATTTTTCATTTCAACATATTGAGGAAAACTTTAACCCTGCTCTTGGGTTTGTTAATAGACGAGGTATCGAATTTACAGATGTAAGCGTTGGTTATAGGCACCTTCCAGAGATTCTTTGGTTAAGGGAACTAACTCATGGTCTAACCGTTCGCAGTTATGAAAAGATATCTGGCGGGTTAGAGAGTCGTTTTATGTTTATGGAGCCATTTGAACTTGAAACAAATAATGGGGATACCTTTGGTACACAAGTGATCTATAACCGAGAGGTATTGATCGAACCCTTTGAAATTGTTGATGGCGTTGTGATTTCTCCTGGCGATTATGAGTATTCCTCATACGGATTTGAACTCGCAGGGGCAAGCGAACGAGTATTTGCGCCAAGTTTTGAGTATTCGCAAGGGGAATTCTTCACAGGTGACCGGTCTGAGGTATCGATCGGCGGAGAATGGCGCCCTAACCGACGTCTTTTTATGGGCTTAGCGTATGAATATAACGACATTGTGTTACCCAATGGCAGTTTTATAACCCGTCTAGTGCAGTTAGATCTCAATGTTGCATTCAATGTCAGATGGTCTTGGGTGAACTTAATTCAGTATGACAATGAATCAAAAACGGCTGGTATCAATAGTCGATTACGTTGGAATCCCAGAGCAGGACAGGATCTGTATGTAGTCCTTCATCATGGTTTCAACGCAACTGGGGTTTTTCGGGGCCTTCAATCGACAGACTCACAATTATCGGTCAAATACACCCAGACATTTCGATTCTAGTCTGACTAGAAGCAAAAGCCATATATTTAGTGATTGTCGTGCCATTTTCTACTGGCTTAGGGCATCGTTATTCGCTCAATACGCTTAATAGTTGAGTTAAGCGTTTGTGTCGGCATCAAAAGTCTCGTATAAAGGGTAAAGCACATTTGTGTGGGGGAGTTTTAATGGGGCTTGCTGAACGGCTTGCTGGTCAATTTTTAATGCAGCACACGGACGTGCCGGAGGTTATCAATGAATAACGCCCAAAAATCACGATGTTTTCTTGTATCACTAGGGGTATGTCTTTTTTGGACATCTACGCTAGTTGCGCAAGACACAGTAGTTCGAATTATTCAGACTAATTATGCTGGTAGCAATGCACATATTATTGATCCGAATACCAATAAAGTTGTGGATATTATTGAGAATGTCCCTAAAGCTCATGCGGTAGTTAATCATCCGGATGGAACATATTTTTATTTTGCTAATGAGCATGACCATAATATTGATATTGTCGATGCAAAGACTCTTGAGGTGGTTGATCGAATTCCTCTAGTCGAGCGCCCGAATAAGCTTGTTATCAACAAGACTCAAAATAAACTTTATGTAGGTATTCGTGATTCAGCACACTTGCAGATAATAGACTTAGAGTCCCATAAGGTTATTAAGACCCTTCCAGTACATGCAGGTATTCATAATGTTTATGTCACTAAGGATGACCGTTATATTATTGCGGGACTCGGCAAGCATCCTGACTCTCTAGAAGAGCCAACAATTCAGGTTATTGACGCCAGTACTGACGAAATTGCTTTTGGTATTTCCTTGGAAGGCTTTAGGGTACGACCCATGGCATTGGAGTCTAATGCTGATGGTTCTCCTAGTCGTATTTTTGCTCAAGCTGAACGTTTGAATGGATTCTATGTGGTGGATTGGGATAAGAGAGAGACAGTTGATTTTGTAAGCGCTCCACCTTTACCTATATCACAGCAAAATTTTGATGGTATCCAGAATGGGACCGGGCATGGTTTGCTTGTTTTACCTGACCAGTCTGCTCTTTGGTATGCCAGCCGGCTTGATAGTCGCGTTTATGCCTGGTCACTTCCCGACCTTGAGTATATGGGTGGTATCGAGGTAGGGGCATCACCTCAATGGTTAACGGCAACACCAGACAGCCAAACGTTATATGTCAGTATGGTAGGTACAATGGAAACTGTTGTTCTTAATACTGAAACCCATGAAATAATATCCAGAATTCCAGTGGGTTTTGGGCCGAAGCGAAATTCCACACATATTCTACCCGTTGCTTTAGCACGATGATTATGGGGATGCGATGGAATTTTTTGCCAAATAATATATGTCGTGCTGGAGTCTATGGATTAATCTGCACAGCGGTTCTTGTAACTGTAGGGTGCTCTTCACAAGATAATGAGACTCAAGGCTCTCAGTCTCGGGGACTGGATTTTGAATTCTATCGGGAAAATATAGAACCACTTTTTTTCCAGTCTCGAGGTGATTTTTTGCCGCCTGACCCTGGCGACCCTGCTTGTGTTATGTGCCATACGTGGCAGACGAGCACACCTTTTATGTTGGCTTCACTTGAAGACAATGAGAATGGTGATGTTTACTGGACAGAAGAGCAATCACGTAGAAACTTTGAGATGGTCTCAGGTCTTGTTACACCGGGCGATCCTGATAATAGCCGTTTATTACTTCAGCCGCTTAGTGCAGAAGCAGGCGGAACGCCTATGCATACTGGTGGAAAATACTGGGATTCTAAAAATAATGCCGAGTGGCAGATGTTGGCTGAGTGGGTAAGTAATGCAGATTTTGTTGAGAACGAACCTGTTCCTGACGTGGATTTTGAATTTTTTAGAGCGTGCGTTCAACCAGTCTTTTTTAGCGTTACAGTCGATGGAATGGCTTGTGCAAATTGTCATAATGCTGAGTTTGCTCGAGCAGATCCAGAGGAGTCTTGGGATTACATTAGTGGATTAGGTTTGATTGACCCAGGACATCCAACTCAGAGTCGCTTACTAATGCACCCTTTACATCCCGATGCTGGTGGAGACTATGTACATAACGGTGTTCGTCGGTGGCTTTCCCAGGACGATCCTGAATTTCAGATGCTCGCTGGCTGGATTAATGGGGAACATGTCGGGGCAAGCTGTCCAATTTGATCAGCTGTAATGTTTTATTGAATGTGTACTTAAAGGTGCGGTGCTTGGCATAGGGTTATTCCCTTCTGCAAAGAACCATTAAGGGCAGCGAGTAAATTTTTGCGGAGACTACAGATGACTAAAAAAAATGATGATACCCGCGATGAAACCAAGGCCCATGATGATAAAACTTTAAGTAGACGAGATTTTGTAAAGACCAGTGCTGTTGCTGGGCTTGGTGCAACATCACTACTTGAGTCAGATAATACGCACGCACAATCTTCTCCGTCCAACGAAAATATTCAATGGGATTATGAAGTTGATGTGGTTATTGCTGGTGGAGGTTGCGCCGGCCTCACCGCCGCTATCCGGGCACGAGACCTCGGAGCCAGCGTTATGGTGGTGGATCAAAACTATGATCTGGGCGGAAGAATGTTGCACAGTGGGTCATTTACATCACTTGGAGGCGGTGATCCCGTACAAGTCCGGGATATAAACGGTGAGAGTGATACCGAGGGATTCATAACGGTTCCTTCTGCTGAAGACCCTAAAGAGCTTGAAGATACCATTGACCTTCTTTTCACAGACATTACAGATTGGTCTGTTGTCGATCCAAAAGCTCAGAGCCCTTATAGATACAATGACAGAGAGTTGGTTCGTGCTTGGGCTGAGAATTGTCCTGCAACGCGGCAATTCCTTATTGATAACTATGTAAGGTTTGCTCGTATCAGTGGTACACACGGCGGAGGGGGGTTATCCCGTGCGCGAGGTTCTCGTTGCTTCTTCATGTTGGGTGAAAAGACTGATATCAAGGCGGGTACGATAACTCCGGAAGATGCAGGTGTGGCTGATTACGAGCGTACAAGTGCTTTTGCACCAGTACAGATGATGGATGCTAGTAGGCTGGTTGGTCCAGGAGCGGTTATGAATGGTGCTGCCCTGTCTCGTCCCTTGGAGTACTCAGCACGAGAGAAAGGTGTGCAATTCATGCTTCATCGGCACTTTGATGAAGTGATTAGAGAGAATCCTTTTTCTGGAAGGATTTTAGGTGTCAGCGCTCATTATTCGCCACGTCAGCACCCTGATAATGGCGAGCTAATGCAAAGTTACTGGCAGAATGGCAATGTTGACGAGCGCCGACAGACAATACATATCAGGGCCCGTAGATCGGTTATTCTTGCAAGCGGTGGACATGCGGGTAACCCTGAGGTTCGCAGTATGTTTTATCCCGCTATGCGGGAGCCTGCTTTTCCAACTAGTGGTGTAGCTTTACAAGGTCCCCATGGTCAAGATGCCAGTGCTCTTATCGCAGGGCTTAAAGTTGGTGCTAACTTAGCTGGAATGCAGCAAAACATTTCTTATCCTACAACTTTTCATATAGCACCCCGTCTTGGAACACGAGATGCATATACCACTATGATGCCTGGCCACCCAACCTTTGGGTTTCGTGGTTCTGCTGGAATCAATGTTGGGAGCGTTGGTTTTGAAGAGTTTATTGCGGTAAATCAGGTTGGGAAGCGGTTTTTTAATGAGGTTCGTCTTCCTGCCAGACCTTCTCCAAGCCGTTATCCAGGTGCTGATGGTGGTTCCCCTGGGCGTGGACTTGATCATAAACCACTTGACTGGCGTAACTGTAGGAAAGAGTGGGTCAGGGAGATGTACAACTACGATCATGGTCTAGATGCTGCACTGGCTCTCAACGAAGGATCAGAGGCTCCGGACTATTATTCAGGACCAATTTGGGCCATTTTTGATCAAGATGCCGTTGAACGTACTGGTTGGGAAGTGCGTTATCCATATATTGCTGATAACGGTTATTCCTTTAAGGCAGACTCTATTGAAGAACTTGCTCAGAAGATAGCTAAGGGTCATGAGTTCCAAAGGGTGCCACTTAAATACCTTACTGAGACAGTGGAAACGTGGAATCGTTATGTTGATGCTGGTAAAGATCCTGAATTTGAGCGAGAAGTGGATGCTCCTATGAACCAGATCGTTAAACCACCATTCTATGCCTTATCAATAATGGTCATTTGGCATGACTCTTATGGAGGATTAAGAGTGAATGGACGTCAGCAGGTTCTGGATATGCGGGGCCAGGTTATTCCGGGCTTATACGCAGGGGGTGAGGCTGTGGGTGGTTTTAACAAACACGGTTTAGGTAAAGGTCATGTGCATGGCTACATTGCTGGCACACATGCTGTGGAAGACGTATCTGCCTGAACAGTTTATTGATCTTTTATTCGGGCAAAAGGGTTCAACCATAAGGATCCGTCTCCCATGACCTCAGATAATCATTCGATGCTCAAAATTAGTTCTTGTAGCATAGTTGGCTCAGCAGATGAGGTAGATCTGGGAAGCGAAATTACGCTTGAATGTATTGTATGTAGTACCACGCCAATGGACCTAACAAGCGAGATTCTTTTGATCAAGAATCAAGAGAATATTGTCATAAAGCGTATTTCACTTGATGAGTTTTATAATGACGCTAATAAAACGATTCAGTTTGTGGCGGATGCACCGATCACGCTTGGCAAACACACCTGGTCAATAATATATCCGGCATATGAAGAGAATGATGTTTGGTGTGGTGAGGAAATATCACAGTTTTCTTTTATGGTTAAACCACACCACACAAACCTTTCTGCTTGGGATGTACCTTCAGTTATTGGGTGCGGAGAAACCTTTAATATGAAGCTTGGGGTTAGCTGTTCTTCTGGGTGCCAGCCCGATGGGTGGTCTTTTTGTGTGCATGATCAGGATGGGGTTGAGCAGGCCGATGTTTTAGTTGGCGATGATGTCTATGCTGGTACAGATTCTCTTTACTATGCAGAATGTGAGTTAAATGCCCCTCAGAAAATTGGGTTCTATAACTGGGAAGCTAAGGTCAAACTTCAGAATTCAGATGCCGTACATGAGGATAGCATCGTGAGTTTTCGCGTTAGAGTTTTGGAAGAGCCTGATTCTTTGTTGACTATAGTAGCCGTAGATTCTGCAACTCAGGTTCCAATCCAGGGCGTACAGGTTCAGGCCCATCCTTATAGGGCTTTTACCAATGAAAATGGAATTGCAGAGGTTAGGGTTCCTAATGGTATGTATACACTCTTTGTTTCTGGAAGGAATTATTTCCCTTTTAGAACTAATAATGAAGTTAAAAAAGACCTTACAATCAGAGCAGAACTGGTTTTAGATGAAGGCATCTCGGATTCCGATGTTTGGTCCTGATATGCGATGGTATAGGTATAAATAGGAAAGCCCGGACAGTGAAGAAATTAATCGGTATTTTAAGCAGTATCTTGTTTGTTTCTGTTGCTAGCCAAGCTCAGGAATTAGCTAATATGAGTCAGTTTGAGCAAGGACAGCAGATTTACCAGGCTAACTGTGCGTTATGTCACATGGATTCTGGTTCTGGTAGCCCACCAATATTTCTGGCTTTGAATGGAAATGAGCAATTAGCTGATGCCACTCGTATTATCACCAATATTAAACAAGGTGCAGGCGCAATGCCGGCCTTTCCAGGTTTGGATGCAGATGAAATTGCCGCATTAGCAACTTATATCCGAAATGCCTGGACTAATAGTTTTGGTGAGGTGACAGTTGCAGAAGCGACATCCACCCTGGATGGTTTTGAAGAGGGCTTACAAATAGCGTCGGTTTGGGATGGCGTTTATACCGAAGCACAAGCACAAAGAGGCCAAATTCTTTATTCGGGGACATGTGGATCTTGTCATGGTCGAAGGTTGAATGGAGCTCCAGAGGATCCAGACATGGGATCAACACCTCCTTTAGCACGTGCGAGATTTCTTCGTGTATGGGAGGGGCGATCATTGGCGACATTGTTTGAATATACCCGGGTAACTATGCCATCGGATAATCCAACTTCGTTGACTGATGAAGAGTTTATCGACGTGATTGCTTATATGCTTTCTGTTGGTGGAATGCCGATTGGAACTAATGAGTTAGAACCTGATACACAAACTCTAGCGCGTATTCTTATCCAACAATCTCAGTAACATGATAAGCAAGTCACAGCATGGACTGAAATTTTTCTTTCTTAATCTAGGACATTTTTTAGACCACTTTTTTGTGCTTATTTTTGCAACTTCGGCTGCATTGATGCTCACTCTTGAATGGAATATTGATTACGCTGCCTTAATTCCATATGCCACGCCTGGGTTCATTGCCTTTGGTTTGTTTTCAATTCCAGCTGGATGGCTTGCTGATAGGTGGAGTTGTGATGGAATGATGGTAATTTTTTTTATTGGTATTGGGGCTAGTTCAGTATTTGCTGGTTTTGCAAATAATCCTTTGCAGATTTCTATAAGCCTGGTATTGGTTGGCATATTTGCTGCAATTTATCATCCGGTTGGTCTTGCAATGGTCGTAGAAGACCGAAGGAACACCGGCATGCCTATAGCGATTAATGGCGTCTTTGGAAACCTGGGAGTGGCATGTGCAGCCCTTGTGACTGGTTTTCTGATTGATATATGGGGTTGGAGAAGTGCTTTCGTGATTCCCGGATTGTTATCAGTTTTTACTGGTATTTTGTACTGGTGGTTTTTTCTTTCAACGACCAGTTTCGATTCACCTGACCAAAAGACCAAAGGTTCTATTAAGGGAATTGGAACAAGTTCAGAATTAATAGGAAAAAATGTTGTCTGGGTGTTTAGTATCATTTTAGTTACCACAGCTATAGGCGGTTTTGTATTCCAGAGTACAACCTTCTCTTTACCAAAAATCTTAAATGAAAGAATGCCAGAGTTAGCAGGAACAGCTACGATGGTTGGGTGGTACGCCTTTCTGGTTTTTTCGTTCGCTGCTTTAGCGCAGTTGGTGGTTGGTTATCTTGTTGATCATTATTCCATTCGAACTGTTTTCTCTTTTATCGCAATTCTACAAACAATATTTTTTGCCATCATGATTTCTATGGTAGGTTTTTCAGCGCTCGTTGTGGCAACTGCCTTTATGCTTGTTGTCTTTGGCCAAATTCCAATTAATGATGTTTTGGTTGGTCGTGTAGCACCGGCCGCATGGCGCAGTCGGGCATACGCAGTTCGGTCTGCATTAACGTTTACCGTTATGGCGTCAACATTACCATTGGTTGGCTGGATATATGGAACAAGGGGTTTTTCTGCACTTTTTGCGATTTTATCTTGTGCGGCACTGGTTATATTTGTTGCCGTTCTGACATTGCCTAAATCCGCAAAATTTATAAAAAAACCTGAAACAGTAGCTATTTGATCTTATTGTCTTCTAGCCAAGGATTAGATAAAAACAATAGTTACAGGGCTTCCAGTCTCCACAATCATCCCAGTCGGTGAAAGTTCTCCAGTGTTTTGGTCTATCGCAAATCCAATAATTGTATGGGTGTCCTGATTGCAGGCATAGAGCAGAGTTCCTGAGGGGTCAATTCCAAAATAACGAGGCCGTTCTCCACCACTACTTGTCCATCCAATGGGCGATAACATACCTGTCATTTGATTGATTGAGTAAGCAACAATGCTGTTGTGACCGCGATTAGAGCCATAAAGAAAACGACCAGATGGATGAACAGCAACCTCGGCTGTCGTGTTGTAGTCCATAAAACCCTTGGGGAGAGTTGTTAAAAGTTGTATTTCATTAAGCCCCCCTGTCCTAGAGTTATATTCAAAAACTGCCATTGTGGAGTCAAGTTCGTTAATCACATAAAGGTACGGAAGGGTTGGGTGAAAACTGGCATGGCGTGGCGCAGAGCCTGGTCGGCTTGCAATGGACGGAGTTTCTGCTGGTATAAGAGTGCCATTACTGGCATCAACCCTGAAAACAAAAACCTTATCAAAACCCTTGTCAGGTACCACAAAAAAACGGCCTTCATGGTCGAAGGGATTATGGTGTGGATGTGAACTTGTCTGTTGTATAAGGTTAGGTCCAGGCGAGCCCTCAAGTTCAAAAATATCACTAAGAGGTAAGAGAGACCCATCATTTGCAATTGGGAGTACCGCCATGGAACCTGAGGCATAATTTGAGACCACAAGGAATCCATTACTTTGATCCACCGCCAGGTGCACCCCGTTTGTTCCACCAGTTGTCTGCTGGTTTATTAGCTTGAGTTGACCACTCTGTGCGTCGATTGCGAAAGCTGATGCATAGTCCGCATCAGCATGCACTGAGTAAAGAAATCTGTTTGTCCTGTCTGAAGCAAGAAAGGAGGGATTGACCAGATCAATATTTTGAATATGTAGCCAATCTTTTGAATCTGGATCTATACGATAGACATTAATGCCGTTGCCCTGAGCATCACGCTCTTCAGACGTATATGAGCCTACATACGCATATTGTGGCATTTGCTGCGTCTGAGAATAGGCTTTTTTTGAGGTCCACTTTGCGGTGGTAATGGTCGCTAAGGTTGCGCTTATCCCACCTATGAATCGGCGTCTTGGATGATTAAGGGACATGCCTGCTCCAATTGATGATTTTGGCCCTATTCTACAGTCATCGGCCTTTGAACTCTCTGAAATTATTTAATTTAGGTGTCCGGTTGGCCGATGGTAAGAGTAGAATCAACTAAACATTAATTAGATTGAGATAACTAGAGGGTATATAGGGTTATCTTAAGAGCTAAACGCTTTAGGGGGAATGTATGCGTAATAAAGTAAGTTTGGTTTGTGGTTTATGTGTAGGCATCGCTAGCGTTATCGCAGTGATTGGTATTGTTTTATCTTTTACTCCCCGCTACACGGAAGCACAGACAACGGAAACTTTTATGGCGCGTTTATCTGTCATGCCTGTCGAGGCAGCAACGGTTCCTGATATCGCAGGTTCGGGGTCAGGTTCTGCAGTATTTGACAATGGGCGATTATTAATCGATGGCGCATTTACGGGGTTGCTTGGGATAGTAACAGCTGCTCGTTTGCATGAGGGGCCTGGAATGGGGATTCGCGGTACAGCCTTTTCTGAGCTTATGGTAGTGGGAGGTGTTGAAGGCTCATTTTCAGGGGAGATAGAGCTTTCCTCTGATCAAGTTGACAGTCTGCGCCAGGGAAAAATATATATTCAGATAGACAGCGAAGCTGCACCAGAGGGGAATCTCTGGGGCTGGCTTGTAAAGTAGGGTGACGTTATGACGAAAAAAAAATATCTACCTCTTCAAAAGAGGCATTCATACATGTTTATTCTCTCTAGTTTATCAGTGGCTCTAATGCTGACTAGTTTTAATTTAAGCGCCCAATCACCGGACATGACCGGTGATGGACCTTTTACGGCAGAGCAAGCTGCTGCCGGGCTTCTTGCCTATAGAACACACTGTGCCAGCTGTCACCAACCAGACCTAGGAGGGTTGAATGAGGCACGGCCTCTCGCAGGCGCAGATTTTATGAACGTTTGGCAAGAACTAACTGCACAACAACTTATTACGTTTACTCAGCTAACTATGCCCTCATCTCCTGGTGTTCCAGGTAGCCTTGGAGAACAGACTTATATCGAGATTGTTGCTTTTTTGCTCCAAGCTAATGGAGCTAATCCAGGCAATGAAACACTCGCTGCAAACAACATGACTGTCATCGGTGAGGTTGCAACAGGGGTAATGCCTGAGACTTTAAGACAGGGCGTGGCATCAGCCCTCCCTGCACAACAGTCTGGAGCAGGAGCAGGA
>TARA_B100000686_G_scaffold333075_1_pt1 | contig 13869 bp, 11 predicted proteins | sample TARA_B100000686 | Tara Oceans TARA_B100000686 (sample SAMEA2622733) | marine metagenome | biome: marine biome (ENVO:00000447); feature: marine epipelagic mixed layer (ENVO:xxxxxxxxx); material: "saline water (ENVO:00002010), including plankton (ENVO:xxxxxxxx)" | depth 150 m
GGGATATAAACTATGGCCTTGTGCAGACAGCAGATGGTTTGATTCATCGGGTTTTGCCTGGCAATTACATAGGACAGAATGATGGTCGTATTAGTACGATCAAAGATGCTGAAATTAAGCTTGTCGAGATAATTGCTAACGGTATTGGCGGTTATATGGAGAGGGAGGCAGCCCTTTCCCTGATCAATTGATGGCTGGACTAAACGGGAGTATTCGGAAATGAAGGTCAATATTCAGATAATGTTCGGAAGATACCTTATGTGGATTATGCGATTGGTTGTGACACAACTGGTCCTTTGGTCCGTGCCTGTAATTGCCCAAGAAAATAATGTTTTACAGGATATAGAAGTCCAAACCTTGCCGGATCAGCGCATTGAACTAAGGTTGATTTTACGCAAGCCTGCACCCGACCCTCTCTCGTTCTCTATTGAAGATCCGGCGAGGATCGCGTTGGATTTACCTGGGACAACACTCGGTCTTTCGGTACGGAGACAAAATATTAATCTTGGGCCCTTAGATACAGTCTTGACTGCTGAAGGCAGCAATCGAACACGGATCGTTTTAAACCTAGATTCAATGGTGCCATATGATACGAGAAAGGCTGGTAATGTAGTGTTTGTCACGCTGGGTGCTGTGCCCGAAAATAATGCAAATATACAATTTTCTAATGAGTTCAGTCAGACATCGTCGCTATCTTCAGAATCTATTGGCGAGCCCCAGATAAATACCATCGATTTTCGCCGGAATAATTCGGGGGGCGGGCGAGTGTTGGTTTCTCTAAGCGATCCGTCGATACCTGTTGATATTCATCAAGAAGGTAACCGGGTTATAGCCACATTTAAGGGTACGAAATTGCCTGCCCAGTTAGTTCGTCGTCTCGATGTTATAGATTTTGCGACGCCCGTGCATACGGTCGATTCTTTAAGCACAAGTACAGGCGCCAGGATTATTATTGCGGCTGATGGAAATTATGAACAGTTAGCGTATCAATCGGACAATGATTTCACGATTGAAATTAATCCAAGAATAGAGGGTGCTGATACACAATCATCTTTGTTCTCAGAAACAAAACAATATCAGGGCCAGAGATTAACGCTAAACTTTCAAGATATTGAAACCCGTGCAGTACTGCAGCTTCTTGCTGAAACATCTGAACGGAACATTGTGGTTTCGGATAGCGTGCAGGGCAATGTCACGCTTCGTCTAAGGAATGTGCCATGGGACCAAGCACTAGACATCGTTATGACGACTAAAGGTCTCGGCATGAGGGAAAACGGTAATGTAATCATTGTTGCCCCAGCGGAGGAAATAGCAGCTCGTGAAACGGCGGATTTAGAAGCACGTCAAGCGATAACGGAGTTGGAGCCGCTATACTCGGAGTTTCTTCAGGTGAACTATGCAAAGGCGGCAGATCTTGCAGCTTTAATTGGAGGAGGCGGAAGTGCCTCGGGAGCATCAAATAGTTTGTTGTCGGAGCGAGGCAGCGTTGGTATCGATGATCGAACGAACACGCTACTTGTCCAAGATACAACCGAAAGACTGCAGGATATAAAACGCCTTGTCCGGACATTAGATATACCTATTAGGCAGGTATTAATTGAGTCGCGGATCGTTGTTGTTAATGATGATTTTAGCCGCGATCTGGGTTTGCGATTTGGTATGACAAATGTACAGGATAATTCTAGTGATGGATTAATAGCGTTCACTGGGTCAGGCGAGGGTAGCGATGTGATTGTGAATTCTGGCCGGAATAACATAGAGAATACAGGGACACCTTTCCCAGTCAACATGCCTAATCTAACAGACAGATACAATATCAATGTGCCGGTTGAAAACCCAGCAGGACGACTCGCATTAGCCGTTCTTGATTCAGATTATATTGTCGATCTTGAACTTACGGCTTTGCAAGCAGAGGGTCGTGGCGAGATCGTGTCAACACCGAGAATTATTACCGCTAACCAAAAGGAAGCGCGTATTGAACAAGGTGTCGAAATCCCGTATCAAGAGTCGGCCTCATCTGGCGCGACGACCACACAATTTAAAAAAGCTGTTTTAGCATTAACCGTGACTCCACAGATTACGCCAGATAACAATATTATTATGGATTTGTTAGTTAGTAAGGACAATGTTGGAGAACTTACGCCAAGTGCTACAGGTGGCTTAGTTCCGAGTATTGATACTCGCGCGGTTGAGACCCAAGTCTTGGTCAGAGACGGTCAAACGGTTGTACTTGGGGGCATCTATGAAACTGAAAGTCGTGAGACTATAAATAAGGTGCCTTTTCTAGGTGATATTCCAGGCGTAGGTAATTTATTTAGATCGAAGAAAAATGTTTCTAATAAGGCTGAACTTTTGATTTTTGTAACCCCAAGGATCTTAGAGGAAGGGTCGAACTAACTCTCGAGTCACCTTTGTGGTCGTCGAAAGAATATAGCCATGGCCTAATAATGCCGATAGGGATGATTCTTCTCACTGTTAGAAAGAACCATGAATAAAACCCAAAATCTTTTCTTGGTTGGCCCTATGGGCGCGGGCAAATCGGCAGTAGGTCGCCAATTAGCGAAGCGATTGAATTTGGTTTTCTGGGATAGCGATGAAGAGATCGAACATCGAACCGGTGTTGACATTTCATACATTTTTGAAAAGGAAGGCGAACAGGGTTTTCGTAAACGTGAATCTAAAGTGATAGATGAACTTTCCGGGCGGCAGGCCGTTGTTTTGGCCACTGGCGGGGGTGCTGTTTTAGATGCGAAGAATCGTAGTCAATTGGGGGGCCGTGGTTTTGTGATTTACTTATACACAACTGTTGAGCAACAGCTGGAGCGTACCCAGCGTGATAGTAATCGGCCATTACTTCAAGGTGGTGATAAAAGGAAGATCTTGGAAGATTTGATGAGTGTGAGGGATACTTTGTACCGAGAGATAGCTGACTTAATCGTTCATACTGATGGGCGGCGAGTAAGTGATGTTGTTGCTGAAATTTGCAGATCCTTTTAAGAAACGGAAAACAAAATAACTCCCTGCCTAGCCGAAATAATGTACTCTTTCTGGCCTCATGAGTGAGCAAGCTTTAACAGTTGATCTTGGTAATCGGAGCTACCCGATTGTTATAGGTCGTGGTCTATTTCGTAATCGTTTTGATTTAGAGACATTTTTGCCAAGCGACAAATGTTTGGTCGTTACGAACGAAACCGTTGGATCGTTGTATCTTGAGAGTTTGAGAGAGTGCCTCCCTAGTAGTAAGGTCAGGTCAATTACCCTACCTGATGGTGAAAAATATAAAACGTTGAGCACTGCTCGGTCAGTAATCGACGAGTTGGTGGAGGCTAAAGCTGATCGAAAGACGAGCGTTATAGCTTTGGGGGGCGGGGTGATTGGAGATATTGCTGGATTTGCTGCCGCTTGTTACATGCGTGGTGTACCGTTTGTTCAAATTCCAACGACGCTTCTTGCGCAGGTAGACTCTTCAGTTGGTGGCAAGACGGGTGTTAACCATCCGGCTGGAAAAAACCTGATAGGCGCATTCCATCAGCCCAGGATAGTGTTAATTGAAACGGAGACTCTTTGTACATTACCCGACCGGGAATTTCGAGCGGGGCTAGCTGAGGTAATCAAATATGGCGCGATAGTCGACATCGAGTTCTTCGTTTGGCTTGAAGAACACATTGAAACCTTATTAGAGAGGGATCCCGAGGCGCTCACGTATGCTATCCGGCGTTCATGCGAAATTAAAGCCGGTGTGGTAGCTCAAGACGAATGTGAAGCTGGGAAGCGCGCACTGCTCAATTTTGGTCATACTTTCGGGCACGCAATTGAAAAGTCGGCCGGATACGGTGAATGGTTACATGGAGAAGCGGTAGCTGTAGGTATGATGATGGCTGCATCCATGAGTGAGATTTCTGATGATGAATTAGATCGATTATCTGCATTAATATGTGCTGCGGGGTTGCCGGTGATACCGCCTTGTGTAGGGGCCGACAAATTAAAGGCGGCGATGAGGACGGATAAAAAGATCCAATCAAACAAGTTGCGCTTAGTATTGCTTCGGGCACTTGGTTCTGCGTTTGTCACGAGTGAATATTCGCAAGACAGGTTACTTGAAGTGGTTTCGCGTGCCGACGGGTGACGCGATGTTCCCTGGAGAAACCTTGGCGCTGCATGCAGCGCAAGAATGTAGCAGCAAGGGCAGGTTTTATGATGAACCCACATCCTCTTATAGAGGTGAATATGAGAGAGATCGCGACCGGATCATCCATTCGACGGCGTTTCGGCGACTGATGTACAAGACCCAAGTCTTCGTCAATCATGAAGGAGACCTTTATCGCACCCGGCTCACACATTCACTCGAGGTTGCCCAAATCGGACGGACAGTTGCGAGGGCAATGCGGCTTAACGAATCATTGGTAGAGGCAATTAGCTTGGCGCACGATCTTGGGCATACACCCTTTGGGCACTCTGGGCAGGATGCTCTTAATCAATGCATGCAAGACTATGGAGGTTTTGAGCACAATTTGCAGTCATTGCGGGTTGTAGATGAACTAGAAGAAAAATATGCTGATTTTCCCGGGCTGAACCTTACATGGGAGACTCGGGAGGGGATTCTTAAGCATTGTTCGGCAAGGAATGCACGTGAGCTTGGATCTTTAGGTAAGCGCTTTTTGGATCGAACGTCGCCTGGACTTGAGGCGCAGATCGTAGATATGGCTGATTCGATCGCCTACAACAACCATGATGTTGATGATGGTGTTCGTGCTGGATTAATTGGGTTGCGTCAACTGCAAGAACAGAAGATGTTTCACCAACACTTCGAAATAGTGAAAAGAAGATATGCTGGTCTTGAGGGTCGTCGGCTGATTTATGAGGTGATCAGAGGGATGATCAATTATGTTGTTACAGATCTAATAGATCACACTTCAGCTGCTGTCAAAGCCTTAAATCCGACCTGTATAGATGATATTCGTAACCATAAGAAGAGTATTGCTGGCTTTAGCGCGGAAGTCCTAGACTTACATCAAGGGCTCAAACGCTTCCTTCATAAAAATCTATATCAGCATGAGCAGGTTCGGGCCATGAATGAACGGACCAAGGAAATAATAGGATTTCTTTTTGAACGCTATATGGCAAACCCAGCACTTATGCCTATTGAGTTTTCAAGACGTGATCGTAGTGACAATAAAACGAAAGCTCGCGTGGTAGCTAATTACATTGCAGGAATGACTGACCGCTTTGCTATCGCAGAGCATGAACGGCTGAACTGATTTCTTTATAGTTGGTACAATCACGGTGCTTTTTGTTAATTTTGTTTTCACGTGGCAGTAAATAACATACCTTCAAAAGAACGTCTTATTTTTGCGATGGACGTGCCAGATTGTGCGCAAGCTCGAAAACTTGCAACAGAACTAGGCGAGTCTGTAACTTTCTACAAGATTGGTCTCGAACTAATGGCAAGTGGCGGGTACTTTGAGTTGCTTGATTGGTTAATAGGTCAACACAAAAAGGTATTTGTCGATTTAAAATTTTTCGATATACCCGTGACTGTTGCGTCAGCTATAAGCCAACTCCGGAATCGTGGAGCCAGTTACGTAACGGTCCATGGTAACCAAGCTATTATGGAAGCAGCTGCTGGGGCAAAAGGTGACTATCTAAAAGTGCTCGCCGTGACGGTGCTCACTAGCTTAGATCGTGGCGATCTGGACGACCTTGGTTTCGATTGTGAAGTTGAAAGTTTGGTATTGTCACGAGCTAGGAGGGCACTGGAGTGTGGCTGTGATGGTGTCATATCTTCAGGACTCGAAGCCGCAAAGCTTCGAGAGTTTATTAGTCAAAAACTGCTTGTTGTGACACCAGGTATTAGGCCAGTTGAAAATAGGCCTGTTGAGGATCAGAAGCGAATCGTTACTGTTGAACAGGCTTTCAGAAATGGTGCCGACCAAATAGTTATAGGGCGACCCATTCGTGATGCTACTTGTCCGCGTGCAGCAGCAGAGTCGATTCAAACGACGATAGCGTCGATTTTTGACTGATGGTCAATAGTCATAATGACCTGTTAATACGGGCTCTTCTCAGACAACCCGTTTCTAGGACGCCAGTTTGGATAATGCGCCAAGCTGGACGTTACTTGCCAGAGTATCGAGCGGTAAGAGCTAAGGCCGGTGACTTCATTAGCCTGTGTTCCAATCCAGAACTTGCATGCGAGGTAACGCTGCAACCACTAGAGCGCTTTTCTTTAGATGCAGCAATTGTATTCTCGGATATTTTAACTATCCCGGATGCAATGGGGCTTGGACTCTATTTTGTTACAGGGGAAGGGCCAAAATTCGAGCGTCCGGTGGCAACCGACGCAGCAATAAGAGCACTTACAGTCCCGGATGTTATGGATAAACTTGGTTATGTTTTCGAAGCGATTGCGCTTGTGAAGCGGGAGCTGGGTGGAAAGGTGCCATTGATCGGTTTTGCCGGTAGCCCGTGGACGGTTGCTACTTATATGGTAGAGGGTGGTTCAAGTCGTGATTTTTTGAAAATTAAAAGCCTAGCCAAAGAAAATCCTGCTAGCTTAGAAAGAATGCTTGATATCTTGGCTGACACGACAACCGACTATCTGAATGCGCAGATAGTCGCTGGGGCAGATGTCATTATGTTGTTCGATACATGGGGCGCTATTCTGCAGCCGGATGATTACCGACGATTCTCGTTAGCAGCAATGAAAAGGATCGTAGCGGGTCTGCAACGAGAAAAAGAGGGCCGGACAATTCCGGTAATACTCTTTACAAAAGGAGCAGGACAATTGCTTGGTGATATGGTTGACACAGGTTGCGATGCTTTAGGCGTCGACTGGACTACCAGTATGGCTGATGCTAGAAAATATACCAGTGATAAAGTGTCGCTTCAGGGTAATTTAAATCCTGCAATTTTGAGAGAAACGCCGGCAGTAATACGGCAAGGCGTAGCGACTGTGCTGGAAAGCTATGGAGCCGGGCCGGGACACATTTTTAATCTCGGTCACGGTATCACACCTGATATCGATCCCATGCATCTCGAAGTTCTCGTGGAAGCTGTTCACGACTTAAGTCCTGCGTATCATGCTTAATTCGTGAAAAAATCAAATACGTTCCCAAGCGCTGCAGATCTCTACTCTTTATAAAATTCAGTATAAGAACATTTTGCACAGGTAACCGAACAATATTTTTTATTTTGTATATCAAATATTTTGGCCCAGAAACTGCCGGCTACTCGCATTTCACCCACTTCATACTCTTTGTGACTGCATTTTGGACACAATCAATTTTCATGTTGCATGACCGAATGCCTTCTTCTTACTGATTAACACTTGTTTCCTTTATTAGTTTTTAATGTCAGTTACTTTGATAGTGTTTCACTGACGACAGGCCACACATTATTGAGCAATATTGGTTGTGCTGCTGCGTTAGGATGGATTTGATCTTCCTGCATCAGGCTCTGGTCGAGCGCAACATCCTGCATAAAGAATTCGATCCATGGAATACTTAATTCAGTAGCTAATTCACGGTAGACGCTTTCGAATGCTTGCGTGTATCGTACGCCATAATTTGGAGGAATGCGGATGCCGAGCAACACAACTGACGCCTTATTGGCCTGCGCAGCTTGTATAATCTTCCGTAAGTTATTTTTAATAATTTGTGGTGGGAAACCGCGTAGTCCGTCGTTTCCGCCTAGCTCAAGTATTACGAGGTTAGGGTTAAAGTTTTCGAGAGCAGCACCGATACGAACGCTTCCACCCTCTGTCGTTTCGCCGCTTATGCTGGCGTTAATTACAAGATATTCGTAACCTTGCGTTTTAAGCTTGGCCTGCAACAAAGTTGGCCATGATTGATCAATATCTATGCCATAGCCAGCACTAAGGCTATCCCCAAATACGAGGATGGTGGGCAAAGGTGATGCTGGTACACAGGTGCTAAATAGCAATAGGAAAAAAGGTAGCATTATTCGCATGTCGGAAAATATGAATAAACAGGCGGTCCTTACCGCAAAAAACGTCACTAAGAAGGTTAGCAGCCCGGAAGGTACTTTGACTATTCTTTCGGAAGTAACCTTTTCGGTCCAAAAAGGCGAATCGGTAGCCCTTGTTGGCGTTTCTGGGGCAGGTAAATCGACATTGCTTGCGCTTCTTGCGGGGCTGGATTTACCGACAGCGGGTGAAATTTGGTTAGGTGACGTCAATTTAACAGAATTGGATGAAGATGGGCGGGCAGCAGTCAGGGCCTCTAACGTCGGATTTGTTTTTCAGTCATTTCATTTGCTGCCGTCCTTGAACGCGCTCGAAAATGTCATGTTGCCACTCGAACTCGGTGGGGATGGGAATCCACGCGGGACCGCAACCAAAATTATGGAAAGAGTCGGTCTTGGGGCGCGCCTGCATCATTATCCAGCGCAATTGTCCGGTGGTGAGAAACAGCGTGTTGCTATAGCACGAGCTTTTGCAACCCGGCCGGCGGTGCTCTTTGCTGATGAGCCTACGGGAAATTTGGATAGCGTAACGGGAGAAAAAATTGCTGATCTAATGTTTGACCTGAATCGTAATTCATCGACGACTTTGATTATTGTTACACACGATAGCTCGATTGCAGCACGGTGCGATCGCAGGTTAGGTCTGGAGGCTGGGTGCCTTGTGGCAGATGAGAAAAAACCACAATGAGCGCAATTCATTATGCCCTTAGAAGTTTTTTTCGGGAATTGCGTTCCGGCGAAGTAATGGTTTTGCTTGCTGCGGTATCACTCGCGGTGGCGGCCCTGACTGCCGTAGGCTTTCTTACTGACCGTGTAAGTCGGGCTGTTGAGCGTCAGGCAAATGAAGTTCTAGCAGCCGATCTTCGGCTTCGCTCACCCGACCCGATTCCAACAGAATGGCACGAGCTTGCGCGTGAATATGAGCTTCGCAGTGCGGAGACAGCCACTTTCCCAACTGTAGTATTTTCTGGTGACTTAAGTTCATTGGCTACAGTTATGGCGGTCAGTACAAACTATCCTTTACGGGGCCAGGTTAGGATTACGGAGCAACTGTTTACCGACCAACGCATCGCTGAAGGCATTCCCGCTGAGAATACTGTTTGGGCTGATGCTGCACTGTTAGCAAGGCTTGACGTTGATATCGGTGACACAATATCGGTAGGCGAACTGGAGGCGAAAGTTGGTTCGGTATTGACCTACCGACCTGATCAGTCAATTGGTTTTGCGTCACTCGCACCGTCCCTTATTTTAAATTCTGCAAACTTAAACGATACTGGACTGGTAAAGACTGGTAGTAGAGTGAGGTATGCTTTTTTGGTAGCGGGAATTGGGGAGAACGTAGAGGCATTTTATCAGGCATTCGAGCAACTCCAACCCGCGTCAGTGAGAGCTCGGAGCCGGGAGGAAGGTAGTGACCGGGCAATTACAACAGCGGAGCGAGCGCAACGCTTTCTTTCGCTGACAGCGGTCATCAGTTTGCTTTTGAGTGCAGTTGCTATAGCGATGTCCGCAAGAAGATTTGCTCAGCGGCGACTAGACACTGTGGCGCTGATGAAAAGTCTTGGCGCAAGTCAGCATCTTGTGATCTCTAGTGCATCGGGACAGTTATTTTTATTGGGTATTTTGGGGGTAGTGACTGGCAGTATTGCTGGGTTTCTAGTGGAAAAGCTTGTGGTTGGTTTGTTAGGTGAATTTGTTCAAACGGATCTGCCGCCTATTGGGTGGGGACCAGTATTTTTAGCTGCTGGAAGCGCCTTTATTTTACTTTTTGGTTTTGCTATGCCAGCACTGATGCAACTTAAAAATACACCACCACTTCGTGTGCTCCGCCATGATGCAATGCCACCACCAATATCACGATTATTCATTGGGGGATGCTCTCTAATTGCTGTGACTGTCATGCTGTATATATCCATTGGCGATAGTTTAATGTTACTGCTGGTGCTTGGGGGAGTTTTGGCGGTTGCTGCCCTATTGTATATAGCGGGCCGTATTTTGGTGTCGTTGTTGGGAAGAGCAAGGACAGGAGTAGGTATTGCTTGGCGGTATGGTTTATCGAACGTTTCACGCCGAGGCAGAGATAGTGCCATTGAGGTGGTAGCGTTTGGGTTAGGCCTGACCGTATTATTGTTACTTACCTTTGTTCGCGTCGATTTACTGGAAAGCTGGCAGCAGACTTTAGCTGAAAGTGCACCTGATCACTTCATGATAAATGTGCAACCAGATGAACGTTCCTCAATCGCTGATATCTTCAGGACTAATAACCAGGCTATACCAGAATTTGCGCCAATGGTTCGTGCAAGAATGGAATCGATCAATGGGGAAGATGTTAGGGAGCGTCGTTACCCCATGGAGGACGGCCAGTGGATGGCGAATCGAGAGCAAAATCTATCTTGGGCTAAATCTATTAGCCCGACGAACAAGGTCGTTGAAGGAAAATGGTGGGCAGCTGATTATGCAGGTGAGCCCCTGGTTTCGCTCGAGCGCGAGGCCGCCCTAGAGCTTGGTCTGTCGATAGGAGACAAGCTGACGTACATTATTGCGGGGCAAAAACTAGAGGCGACGGTTTTCAACGTCCGCGAGGTAAACTGGGATTCATTTCAGCCTAACTTTTTTATGGTGCTATCACCCGGTTCGCTAGATGCTTATCCTTCAACGTTCATCTCTGGCCTAAGATTGGCAGGTAATAAGGAACAGGTATTGACTGAGGTGATCCGGACCCACCCCACAGTATCTGTCATCGACATTGGCTCTATCCTTTTGCAGGTCAAAGGTATTATCGATAAAGCGAGTTTGGCGGTGCAGGTTGTGTTCTTGTTCACACTGGTCGCTGGTTTGCTTGTTTTATTTGCATCTGTCCATGCGACTATTGATCAGCGAAGATTCGAAAGTGCAATCTTATGTACGCTCGGAGCTCGTCGTTCCACTGTTGTGGCTGGCGTCTTAGCAGAGTTTGCCGTGATTGGGATGGTAGCCGGATTTTTGGCTTCCCTTGGGGCTTCATTACTGGCCGCGGCAATCACAGTAAATTTATTTGATCTTGAATATACGCCAAACATGTTGCTTTGGGCGGCGGGTTTAATTGGAGGGGTTACACTGGTATGCGCCAGTGGATACTTGGCGCTGCGTCGTGCGATCAGTGTTCCGCCCGTTGCGGTACTGCGGGCTTAAGATTAACTCTGTTGGCATAGTGATTGGCAGTTGAATTTTTTTAGATAACTCGGTTCCGTCGATTGCCGGCAAGGAAGGCTTGAGCGTTTAAGGCAACTTCATTGATAGCGTTTTGTCGTGCTTCCACCGTTGCCCATGCAATGTGCGGAGTTACTATAAGATTGTCACCGTCATAGTCTAAAATTGGGTCGTTATTCACGGGAGGCTCTTCCGCTAGGACATCTATCCCAGCAGCACTAATTATTCCGTTCTCTAGTGCGTAAATCAGAGCTGTCGAGTCGATGAGCCGGCCGCGGGCTGTATTAATAAGGATTGCTCCGGTCTTCATCATCTTGAGTTCCACCGCACCGATCAGATTAGTGGTGTCCGCCGTTAATGGGCAATGCAATGAAATAACATCTGATTCTCTCAGCACATCTTCAAAGTTGGTTCGTGATTTATCAGCGCTCACATCTAGTCCGGCACGTCCCGAAATAAGAACTTTCATACCAAAAGCACGAGCCATTTTTGCCACTGCTTTTCCGAGTTCTCCGTAGCCGATAATACCAAGGGTCATGTGGGATAATTGGCGAATTGGGTAATTCAAGAGGCAGAAATTATTGGCTAATTGCCAGTTACCTTTGCGGACGCTTCGCTGGTAGAGGCTTAGGTTATGAGTAAGCTCAAGTAAAATGCCGAACACATGCTCGACGACTGATTTACTGCAATATGCACGAATATTGCATACGGCAATATTTTTTTGTTGCGCTGCCTCGAGATCAATATTGTCTACGCCTGTTGCGATGAGGCCTATAAACTTAAGCGATGAAGCGGCTCGAATAATGTCACTTGTTATTTGGACTTTGTTTAGGTAGACGAGCTCGCATCCTCTTATACGCGTCGTTACTCGGTCACTGGGTGTATGATCGTAAAGAGTTAATTCTTTAGTTATTTGCTGAAGTGGCGAGACATCTATAGTGTCCGACGCTACGGTGGCAAAATCGAGGAAGACGGCTTTCATATTATATGTTTGGTGACTAGATTTATAAGGTTGCACGATGACCGATCGATTTTGGAAACGCAAATCATTGGGGGAGATGAATCACGCAGAATGGGAGTCTCTTTGTGATGGATGTGCGTTATGTTGCCTGAGAAAGATAGAGGATAAGGCATCCGGCGAAGTCTATTTCACTGATATCGCTTGTAGTTTATTGGATCTCGAGTCTTGTCGATGCAGTGATTATCCAGTACGCGTAAAGCAGGTTGTGGATTGCCTTGTTCTTTCAGCGGACGAGCCTGAAACATTCCGTTGGTTGCCTCAAAGCTGCGCATACCGGAGATTATCCGAGGGAAAGGAGCTTCCGGATTGGCATCCGTTGATCACAGGGGATCCTGACTCAGTCCACAAGGCGGATATATCTGTCAGGGGGAAAGCCCGATCAGAAATAGAGAGCACACAGTATTCTATTTTACGAAAACTCACTTGATATACCTTAAATTGAATCATCTAGCCGGTGTTTTGTAGCCCTTGTGCAATACCATTTACGGATGCTAACAGTGCCTCAAACAAGTCCATATCGTCATAATCAGAGGAACGCCACCTCCGTAGCAGGTCGATTTGCATAAGGCTCATTGGGTCGACGTATGGGTTGCGCAACATTATTGCTCGCTGCAGTGTGGAGTCTCTTTCTAGCAAAGTATGTTCGTCTGAGTATTTCAGGATCAGATCCCGAGTGAGCTCAAACTCTTTGTGGATCACCGGGAAGAAACGCTCATGCAGTTCACCAGCAAGTTTTGAATATAAGTTAGCGATTCCGAGATCAGCTTTTGCTAGTACCAGTTCAGCATCAGAACTTAGTGCCCTCATGAAGTACCATTCGCGATACATATCTTGGAACTCTTGCTGGCTGAATTGTTTGCTCGCCTCTTGAATGCCGCTGCCGAAGCCGAACCATCCAGGCAGCATTAGGCGACTTTGTGTCCAGGCAAAAACCCAAGGTATAGCACGTAGACCTGCCAGTTCGGTATCCGCACCACGGGAAGCTGGCCGTGAGCCAATTCGCATGCGTTCGATTAGGTCGATAGGCGTTGCAAGACGAAAATATTCGTAGAACTCTGGCGCATCAAAAACGAGACTCCGATAGGTTTGTCGACTTACATCGGCAATAACTTGCATCATGTCGTGCCATTGAGGCTTATCATCACCGTTGTGTTCCGGTAGCGCGGTTGCCAGTGCAACGGATCCACTCATTTGCTCCAAGGTTCTGAGCGCAATGCCGCGGAGGCCATATTTCTCATTGATAATTTCACCCTGTTCGGTAACCCTAAGGTGACCGTTGACCGTACCTGGCGGCGAAGCTAATACCGCTTTATGTGTTTTGCCGCCGCCACGGCTGATCGTTCCGCCTCGACCATGAAAAAGATGTAGATCGATATTTTTCTTAGAAACTGTTTGCACCAAATTTAATTGTGCTTTTTGGAGGGCCCAGCGTGCAGACGCCAGTCCAGCATCCTTATTGCTGTCGGAGTAGCCAATCATGACCGTTTGTTGATTATCGCGCTGTTGTAAATGCTCGCAATACAGCTGGTCATCAAGCATATCTCGGAGAATATTGGGTCCTTGATCCAAATCATCGACGGTTTCGAGCAAAGGCACTATGTCGAGAGGTACTTCATGATGCTTATGATGCAGTTCACTCCAGTTTGCGAGTAAAAGTACGGACAAGATGTCATCAG
>TARA_B100000686_G_scaffold321539_1_pt1 | contig 13858 bp, 13 predicted proteins | sample TARA_B100000686 | Tara Oceans TARA_B100000686 (sample SAMEA2622733) | marine metagenome | biome: marine biome (ENVO:00000447); feature: marine epipelagic mixed layer (ENVO:xxxxxxxxx); material: "saline water (ENVO:00002010), including plankton (ENVO:xxxxxxxx)" | depth 150 m
GTCCGACTCGGCAATTCCTGGATCCAGTACGATTTATTAGCAACGCCTCTAGTGGAAAAATGGGCGCTGCAGTTGCAAAAACTGCATTAGCCTCAGGCTACGACGTAACCGTAATTACTGGACCAGTAAACATTCATTATCCGGTTGGTTGCAACGTGATTCGGGTGGAGACCACTCAGGAGATGCTTGATGCAGCACAAGCGATATTCCCGAGATGTGATCTGCTAGTTGGCGCTGCCGCCCCTTCTGATTACATGCCGCGTGCGGTATCGGACGACAAACTAAAGAAAACGGGCGAACCCATTATCTTGCATCTCGTAGAAACACCAGACATTATTGCGACCCTTGCGTCGTCTAAACAACCTCAACAAATCGTTGTTGGCTTCGCTCTCGAAACCAGCGATCACCGTTTCCAAGCCCTTCGCAAAATGGAAGAAAAGTGTTGCGACTATATCGTCTTAAACGAACCAACTGCAATGACTTCCGAAGAAAATACTGTGCGAATCTTCGGTCAGAGTGGTGAAGAGTTGCTCGCAATGTCCGGACACAAGTCGGAAATCGCGGACGCCATCTTAGATCTCTGCTTCAAGCCTTCTTAAACATCCATTTACCCGGCTCAGTTTGCAGCACATTCTTTGCACAGCCCCCGGCTGTTTGTTGGCATTCAGGAGCTTAAAATGGTTTCAATTGCTGGCATCATCACCTCCGATGCCCATGCTCCTTCACACCGCCGACAGGAATAGTCAACCATGAGCACAAATTATGCAAACCTCCCGCTCCCACAGGGTTCAGCCGGAGCCACCATCGCAACCAGCCTAGCATTCACAGAGGGACCTGCTGTGGATGCGAACGGCGATCTATACTTTTCCGACATCCTGAATAATCGCATCATGCGGTTGACGACGGTTGGTGAATTGAGCGTCTTTCGTGAAATCAGCAACCGTACGAATGGTCAGACTTTTGATCAAAAGGGACGCCTTTATCACTGCGAAGGATCTGAATTTGGCCCCGGTGGTGGGCGTCGGGTCACCCGTACAGATCTCGCTTCTGGCGAGTATGAAGTAATAACAGACTCTTATGGCAGTTCACGTTACAATTCTCCGAATGACATTTGTGTAGATGGCAATGGATTTGTCTATTTCACCGACCCGTGTTACGGCGATCGCTCAACCATGGAGATGAAGGAAGAGGGCGTGTACCGCATAGATCAAGATGGGACGGTCACTAGGATTATACAACAGCCTGATATCGATCGTCCCAACGGCATTGCCGTCACTCAGGATAGCCGGCATCTATATCTAATAGACAGTTGTCCCACATTGGGTGGAAACAGAAAGGTCTGGCATTTTGATCTGGACAACAGCGGGAACCCATCTAATCAGACCCTCGTATATGATTTTGGTGGAGGTCGTGGCGGCGATGGAATGCGACTAGATAGTGAAGGTAATATTTACGTCGCCGCCGGTATCATGAACCCACGTGGTGAGCATGAGACCGATGAAGTGCCGCCCGGAATCTACGTCATTAGCCCCTCAGGAGATTTGATTGCACGGATCCCAATCGGTGAAGACGTCATTACAAACCTCGCGTTCGGCGGCACAGACGGAAAAACGATATACGTAACCGCCGGCAAAACGATCTACACCGCCCGTGTTTCCATAGCGGGACAGGTCAGCTACCCAAACTGGAGTGAATGATGCCAAAAAAACTACTCGTTTATCCAGCAATAGACCTTGAACGGTATTCTCGAATTATCGATCTGGCCGTTGACTTAAATATTGTCAATGCAGATTCGCTCGAAGAAGCACAATCCCATATCGTGGATGCGGATGGATTTTACGGAAAGATCACCCCAGAGCTACTAAGCATGGCAAAGGAACTTACCTGGGTGCAGTCGCCAACTGCGAGCCTTGAACATTACGTATTCGACCAATTGATAGATCACCCATGTACTCTTACCAACATGAAGGGTCTCTTTTACGACGTCATCGCAGACCACGTGATGTGCTATGTGCTAATGTTTGCGAGACGAATGCATCTGTATATGCGCTCACAATTCGAGAGCAAATGGTCACCAATCGGCGGTGAAAACGCTCGCAGCAGCTTCACCGTTGGGCCTGGGGCTGTCACGGGAATGGATCAGGCACATATGCATGTTGCCGATTGCACGATGGGGGTTGTCGGATGCGGAAGCATTGGAGCAGAAATTTGCAATCGCGCCAGCCACTTCGGAATGAAAGTGATTGCAGTTGATCCTGATGTCTCGGCGGAGCCATGCGGTGTTAGCGAATTACGTGGCACCAACGAGCTTCCATGGCTACTGGCGGAATCTGATTTTGTAGTTATCGCTGCACCACACACTCCAGAAACTGAGGGGCTATTTGATGACGCGATGATCGCTCAAATCAAACCTGGTGGTTACTTGATTAACATCGGTCGCGGGGTAATTGTCAAACTAGCGGCCTTATCCGCAGCATTAGAGCGCGGCCATCTTTCAGGAGCCGCTCTGGACGTATTTGAAACTGAACCCTTGCCTGCAGAGCACCCGTTGTGGGCGAGAGAAGATGTAATCCTTACACCTCACGTTGCAGCATGTTCTGTTCGCGTGCCGGAACGGCACCTCGAAACCCTGTTGGAAAATATACGTCGTTTCGCGTCAGATGAGCCATTGTTAAATGTCACAAATAAAGCAAGATGGTACTAGAGACCCTTATAGTAAGTTACTGATTTGGTAATCCTGTCTTAAAACTCTGATCCATGGCCGAAGATAAAGCATCAAACGAACAGGTGAAAGGAACTTACTCCTTCATTAGCCTCGGCTGTCCGAAAAACCTCGTCGACAGCGAACGCATGCTGGGCTTGTTACAACTGGATGGTTACGAGTTAGTGGAAGATCCAAAGGGTGCCGACTTTGCAGTCGTCAACACGTGTGGCTTCATCGAACAAGCTCGCGACGAGTCCTACGCGGCAATTGACGAAATGCTCGCCCTTAAGAAGGGCGGAGACCTTAGAGGTGTAGTTGTCTCCGGTTGTCTTGCGGAACGACAAAAAGAGGAACTTCTAAACGACCGCCCTGGCATCGATTCCCTTGTGGGTGTATTCGGGCGTGATGAGGTCACCCGAATTGCAGACCGCTTAATCGGTAATCTAGACGAACAACAGCATGTCTTCCGCCCCGCACCTATCCGGGCCTTGAACGACACAGAACGTCTAAGGATCACTCCCCAGCATTTTGCCTATCTGAAAATCTCTGAAGGCTGTGACCGCTTGTGTACCTTCTGCGACATCCCTCGGATGCGCGGCAAACACGCAACAAAACCCATCGAAGATGTACTCACCGAAGCGAGACAACTTGCGGCCGATGGCGTCAAGGAACTCATCATCGTCGCTCAGGATACCACCTATTACGGCATGGATCTCTACGGCGAACCTCGTCTGAAGGAGCTTCTTCATCAGCTCGAGACGGTGGAAGGTATCGAGTGGATCCGCTTGATGTACTTCTATCCGATGTATATCTCAGACGAGTTAATCGCCACGATATCCGGCTCTTCAAAGATAGTCCCGTATATAGACATGCCATTGCAGCACATCAACGACAATATGCTTAGGCGCATGTCTCGCCGCGTAAATAAAGCAGACACTATTTCCACAATTAATCGGTTGCGCGATGGCATAGATAGCTTAACACTCCGTACGACACTCATTACCGGATTCCCCGGTGAGACCGAAGAGGAGTTTAATGAACTTTTGGATTTCGTGCAGGACACCCAGTTTGATCGACTTGGGGCGTTCACTTATTCGTACGAGGAAATGACCCCATCCGCCAAAATGGACGAACACATTGCCGAAGAGGTAAAGATAAGTCGTATGGATGCAATCATGTCCGCACAGCGCAGCATCATGCAACAGCTTAACCAGGACAAGGTGGGCACAAAACAAAGAGTAATTATTGATAGGCCCGTCCCAAACGAGACCAACGCTTACCAAGGTCGTAGTCAGTCCGACGCACCGGACATTGATGGCACTGTCTTCGTTACATCACACGATGTCGAATTATCACCCGGCGAAATAGTTGATGTCGAAGTTGTTGCAATTACTGGCTATGATTTGGTGGGAATAACTGTCTAGTCGTTTCGCTTGAACTTAAAATAGCACCTCAACACCCTGCATCTAAATACTGCGATGGCCACTGATACTCAACAAATATTTAATGTGCCAAACCAGATTACTATGCTGCGTTTAGTACTCAGTATTGTTGTCTTCGTCTTAGTTCCACTCGAGTTGTATATCCCGGCGTTGATAATCTTTGCCGTTGCCGCCGGAACCGATTGGGTTGATGGTTATTATGCCCGCAAATACGATCAGGTCACGCAACTAGGGAGAATCCTAGATCCGTTTTGTGACAAGATAATTATCTGCGGTAGCTATATTTTATTGAGCGTCCAAATGCGAGACATCCAAGCGGAATCCTTAGGTCTCTCGGTACAAATTGCCGGTTGGATGGCCGTGGTCGTTGTCGGTCGAGAACTCCTCGTGACGGCACTGCGCGGATTTATAGAACAACACGGAGGAGACTTTTCTGCAAAATTCTCTGGAAAACTTAAAATGGTATTCCAGTGTGCTGCTGTAATTGGCTCTCTTGCAGTATTATCCAATCCCACCGAATCGAGCGATGGGCTGAGGGTAACTACACTAATCCTTATTTGGCTGAGCGTTGTCTCTACGATTTATACCGGCATCATTTATATCCAAGCCGCTATAAAGACAATTGGAGAGTTCAAATCCGCTGATGATGCACCAGCCGCTAACGACTAGATTTAGATGCCGGGCGAACCTACCACATCAGATTTATTACGAGAGCTATTTCTCTTTGGTGCAATCTTCGTTGCACTACCGTGGTGGTTTCTCGTCTCACGTGCACGAAAAGCAAACACGACCGTTTTCGCGCACACTGCACAGTGGGAATCGCAATTTGATGTCCTCGATGTAATCATCATCATTTTCGCAAGCGTCCTCCTACCATCGTTCTTCGTTCTTCCCAAATTAATTGTTGTTGGCGATAGTAACCCTGGATTACAAATCACATCAGGTTCTATGCTGCTCGTATCCGCTATAAGCTCAGTCGGAGTTCTGATTGGTACGGTACTGGCAGCTTGCTGTATGCTCTTGCGACACGGTTCCCTTTCCAGCGTTCGACTCACTCCAATGCCGTTGATGAACCTAATCGGTATATCGTTCGTTGCAATAGTCCTATTCATTCCGTTGACGTACATGGCCAATGGAATCGTTTCTTTGCTTGTACCTTACAGTCATCCGTTGCTAGAGAGTCTTAGTTCTCATAAATCAACTTATTCCCTAGGGCTGGCGGTATTTAGCGCCGTAATTGTTGCGCCGGTTTCAGAAGAATTCATGTTTCGTGGTGTGTTGTTCGGTTTTTTTCAACGTATCGAACGGTACGCTACCACCTTTATTGGCACACCGCTTGTGTCAAATGGTATATTTAGTCGCTCGACGCGAAACTTACCCTACTTTGCAATCTTGGCGTCCGGCCTCATTTTTGGCCTTTTGCACTGGGGACATGGAGCCGCGTGGATTCCGCTCTCCCTACTGGGAATGGCTCTCGCGTATTTAACACACCGAACTGGAAATCTAATGCCGGCCATTGCAGTACACATGACCCTGAATGGTTTCAGCACAGTTATACAGTTCACCGTCTAAATTTCACCAGAAGAGAAAGAATTACCATGCCCGTTGGATTTGCAATCGTTGGATGCGGCATGATCGCCGACTTTCATGCCAAGGCCATAGCCGATATCCGCGGGGCGCGCCTTGTTGCTTGCACAAGTCGCAATCCAGACAGTAGTGATCGTTTTGCAAAGGAGCAAAACTGTCGCTCCTACCACGATATACACGACATGCTGAATGACTCGCAAATAGATGTCGTCACGATTTGTAATCCAAGTGGGGCACATATGGAACCAGCAGTTGCATCAGCCAATGCAGGAAAACACGTGATCGTGGAGAAGCCACTGGAAATCACACTAAAGAGATGCGACAAGATTATTCAAGCCTGCAAAGCAAATCGTGTTACGCTCAGCACAGTGTTTCCTTCCCGTTTCCACAAGTCGTCTCAATTAATGAAACAAGCTGCTGACAAGAAAAAGTTCGGCCGTATCACGATGGGCGATGCTTATGTCAAGTGGTATCGCACACAGGAGTACTATGATAGCGGCGCCTGGAGAGGCACGTGGAATCTTGATGGTGGTGGTGCACTCATGAATCAAGCCATCCACAGTGTAGACCTGTTGTTATGGCTTATGGGACCTGTCGTCTCGATCACAGCACAAGGCGCGATGTTGGCTCATAAACGCATCGAAGTTGAGGACACCGTCGTTGCCACTCTTCGTTTCAAAAGTGGGGCACTAGGGGTGATAGAGGCTACCACTGCTGCTTACCCAGGTGCTTTAAAACGGATTGAGTTACACGGAAGTGATGGATCCGCGGTCCTTGAAGAAGAAGATATTAAAGTCTGGGAGTTTGCGAAGATGACCGCCACCGATCGACGACTCGTCGCAGCAATGGCAGGTAACACGAAAACTGGTGGCGGTGCCGCAGATCCCTCTGCAATTGGCCACCATGCACATATGCTTCAATTTAAAGATGTCTTAAATGCAATTCGCAATAAAAAGAAACCACTCATTGATGGAATCGAAGGACGCAAAAGCGTTGAAGTGATCCAGGCTATATACAAGGCGGCCGCTACCGGACGCACGGTAGAGTTACCACTTAAATCCGATCCCAAGTTGCGCTACCATCAGCAAGGAGTCGGGAAACACGGCTAATTTGTGTAAGAGCTGGTTATTGGGCTTTTAGTTTCGTGCACAAGCAATCTATACTTACGCCACAATACGCGTGGTTATTCGCGTAATTTCTCGCTTCAAGTAAAGCATTTGGCGCCATAATTTTGACTCAAGTAGTGGATTACGCGGTCTATCTAGTCGTCCGCGTAATCCTTTGCGCTGTTCAGGCCCTACCGCTGCGACATTGCGAACGCGTCGCCTCTACGCTGGGTTTTTTGGCGCATAGTGTATTCAAAATACGACGCCAGATTACCCTCGACAACCTTCAGCATGCGATGCCTGAATTGTCCAAAACCCATCAATCACTGATCGCGCGAGAGATGTGGACCCACTTATTCATGATGCTATTTGAAGTAGCGCATGCGCGAAGACGCATCCATCGCACCAATTGGCGTAATTATGTGAGCGTTGATAATCAACAACGCATCGTAAATCTAATGCTTAACGACCGACCGACAGTGTTGGTTAGTGCTCATTTTGGAAATTTTGAAATTGCCGGGTACGTTTCCGGTTTACTTGGTTTTCCGACATATACGATCGCCCGGGCATTGGATAATTCATACCTCAACAGATATTTAAAAGACTTTAGAGCGGCCAACGGGCAATACATCGTTGATAAGGACGGTGCTGCGTATGATGTTGATAACGTCTTAAAACATGGCGGCACTCTAGCCTTACTAGGTGACCAGCATGCCGGCCCAAAAGGCCTTTGGGCAGAATTCCTGAATCGACCGGCCTCGTGTCATAAGGCTATAGCGCTTTTCTCATTAGGACAGAATGCTCCAATGATGGTGATTGCAGCTGTACGCAATGTGGGCATGTTGGAGTTTCGCATGATGACGAACACACCATTTGATCCGGAAGAGTCAAGTGAGATCGTGCCTACCGTGCGCGGCGTCACGACATGGTATAACGATGAGTTAGCACAAATGATTCACGAACATCCGTCCCAATACTGGTGGCTTCACCGCCGATGGAAAGGCAAACCCCGAGGATATCGAAAGCGTATGCGCAAGGCGGGTTAGATGAAGTGGGAAACGATTGATAACAACGACATTCCGACGGAAGGTGCTAGCGCTGAAATTGTCGTAGCTGGGAATATCGTCGCTCTATTTAACGTAGGCGGTGAGCTTCATGCGCTTGACGGCATTTGTCCTCATCAAGGTGGTCCTCTTGGACAGGGGGCACTTCACGGTTGCGTCGTCAGCTGCCCATGGCACGGCTGGGAATATGACGTAACCGACGGCCAACACCAGTCGATCCCGGCACTAAAGCACACTTCAATAAAAGTGCGCATTGCAGACGGAGTAGTGCAATTGGGGTTTTCGGATGCGTGAAATTCGTTGTGTACGTAACAGTGACCTTCCGCTGATTGCCGAATCAAGCGGTTCTTGGCTGGGCCTATCCGGATTATTACCCGAAGCACGCCTACAACTGTTCGAGCTCGGGCTCTTTTCCAAACCGAGTTTTGAATTCCGAAGTTGTTTCGTAGCAGTTTCTGACAGTCGAATTGAAGCTTTGGTTGTTACCACAGAATCCGAGTCTCATGCCTGTATCACTTATGCCAACTCGTCTTCCGAATGCTTAGACGCTCTGGAGGCGACACTGATACAATCACTCACCCAACGCTCTAGCATCGACGCATTGAATTTAGGAGTAACGGATACTGCTTCAGGTCTTTTGACGCATGTACCCGGTATCATCGAGCGATCCGGGTTACGCGCAAGTTTCTTCCAGTTACGAGACCTGCTACTAGCCCATGGATACACACAACACGACGCAACACCGTTGTTCAGCTTTAACTCAGAACTCCAACGACCTGCATTCAGTAGGGACCAAATGGAATTGCGACGCACCCACGCTATTGCTACGACACACGATATCGTCTTACCCGAATGGAGCCTCAACCTCGACTTGAGCCATTTAAATACACTTGAATTGCAGCTTCAGAACAGGGAAACCGGACAGCCCGATGCAACCGTAGTATTAACCGCAATCCCCGACGGGCAGCCCTCACAATCGACCGTTACCATGCACAGCTGCCAGGGAACCGAGCCACATCTGTCAGCACTTGTTAGTGACTTATGCCGCGGCCATCAGGGAACCCTGTTTGCAATTTTACCGGAATGCTCCCCAGTGCTACAGAACGTCGGATTTGAAATAGCGGACACCTTCACCACATGGCAGCTGGACTAGGCATCATGCACCTGTATACAGGTCGCGTCCCTCTCTCAACGCTGCCATCTTTGCATCTGCGACAGAACGAGGTAACATCCAAAAACCACAATCCGGGTGAACATACGCAATTCGCTCGGCTCCGATCACGTTGGCGGCTTCTTCGATACGTCGTGCAACCGTCTCAGCAGACTCGACACCGTTATCTTTGATGTCGATTACTCCCAAGCCTATCTCTATGGCTGGATCAATACGTTCAAGTATCGTGAGTTCAGCATCCGGACGCCTTGCCATTTCCAATACGACGTGATCCGCTTCCAACGCATTCAAAAATTCAACCAACAAGTCATATTCGCCTTGCTGTATTGTTTGACCCCCGTAATTACCGAAACATAAATGAACCGCTGACGTGGTTTTGACCCGGCGAAGTATTCTATTAATTCCTTCAGCAGCAATCGCACCATCGTGTGGAGCGCCCGTAACGTTTGCTTCATCTACCTGGATAACATCAGCTTCGATTCCCGCTACTTGCTCCCCTAGCAAGTCCCCGAGTGCATTCACCAAAGCTGCAGTGTCCGGATAAAACTCATTTGCCACCATTTTAGAAAGCATATATGGACTAGTAACTGTGAATTTCTTCGGCAGATCCGTAAGATTCGCGTACAGCTGGTAATCATCGTTCAAATTAAGCGTTCCGTGATTAAGTTCATCAACAACAATCCCCGGAGGTTTCTTTCGGAATTCGTTACCTTGCGTGTTTTTCCATACCTGCAATTGATCTCTAGTTAAGTCGCTATTTACGCCCCCCAACGGTTTGAGAAAAAAATCAATCATGCCATTCGTCTCTGCATGATTCACGTCCCAACGATAGAGCTCACCGTCAGCAACTAATTCAATACCAGCCATTTCCTGAGTTTTGATTACCGCCAACATTGCGTCTCGCAGACCTTCTCTACTGCTACTTAATTGAAGCCATGTCGGAACGGGATAACTACCTACGACTGTCGTTTTCATATTTCATTCCAATTCTATTCTGAAATACCTAAGCTCGAATATTCCCAGTCCTTACTCGACACAAACCCATCGAGTGAGTGCATGCGTTCAATGCCAAACCCGGCGCAATTTAGCGAGGTGACGTCAAATCTGCCGTCTACAATTTTCGGACTCACCACATCGTTTATTGGTTCATAAAGGGTTTCATGATCTTGCAGAGCCCAGTTTGCGTGGTCTCCAAGATAGTACAGACCGGGATGATAATGATGTCCGTTCTTTTCCACATGTGACAAGCCAAGCGTCGACACCAGTGCCAAGTCCTGTTGTAGCGATACCATACCGACGCAACACAGGTCTTCACCTGTCATCACGGTAGATTCTGGCTCACGTTTGTTTTGCAGGTGAACGAGGCCTGCGTTTAGGATGCTCTTTACAGCACCCTTACACGCCTTGCTACTCACACCACGATAACCAAGTCGATAGGCATCTTTATAAGACTCCAAAGTTCCGTCAGACTCGTCAATTATGATCTTCTTACTCGTAAGTTGATCAAGTTCAGAGCAAACCTTCTCTGATATTGCCACAGTCCTATTAAATGGTTGTTCGATCAGCAAGACATTATTCCAGAACACTCGTAGCTGTTCCTTACCTTGAATGCCTTCCAGAAGCTCACCAAGGCAGTCTGTATTGTCGTACTGCTCGTTTCCATCTAGGGTCACCGAATAGTTGTCGCCATGCCTACGTTCTATCAACTCCGCGATCGTACAGAGACGTTGTAAGTCAAGTTCGAGCTCGTTTCGAACCTTAACCTTAAGAAAATGTATTCCGCTGTTTTCAATGTATTCCTCTAATGACTCCGGGCGCCCATCATTCAACTGTTGGCTTTCGAAAACATCAGCAAGTGTCAACGGATCGCTCAGGCCCACTGTATGCCGCACTGCAATACTGGCACTCGGTTTTTCAGGTAGCCATTCACCGGTAGATGACTTCTCTAATTCGGAATGAATATCACTAGCTCGTATTCCCAGCAGATTAAGTTTCATTAAATCAAAGAACGACACGCCCAATGCTCGACCTATACCGTCAATCAAAGCTCTCTCAACCAGCGCTATACCGAAGCTCGAAAGAAGTTCGGGCAACTTACGTCGCGTTCCTTCAGACTGCACCTCTGTATAGACTTCACGCCATAGCGGCCAAAACAATGAATGCTCACAATTCACGGCCACCTGTTTTGCATGTTCGATAACATTGATCATCTCGGTAATTTGCAACTCATATGACTTGCCTGGCGTTTTATCAAACCAACTTGGCGGCAAGCAATCACCTGAAAAACCACTCACTGTCGAACCGTTTACACGCAAGTCTATACGCAATACTGCTTGCGGACACTTTGTAAGGCATGCCTTGCCATATCGAAATGGGATTCGCACCTCAGAGTTTCGTATCCAAAGTCCGGCATGGAGGATTTCAATTATTGGTGCGTCAACGGTCATTGAGTCTCCCCGGATTACGCTTGCGTTTCTTTATTGATTATTGAATCAAGCTCTTCCTTTAGACGTGTTAAGATCTCGTCATAAGGATAAGCTCCAATCGCCTCCGGCCCACGTTTCAAATTGACATAATTCGGTCCACACCAAAGTCCAAGGTCGGCGTCATCCGTTTCACCGGGTCCATTGACGCGACATCCCATGACTGCAATCGTGATTGCATGGTCTGCCGCATACTTCGTCATTTCCTTAACGTCCTGAGCAAGCTTTATGAATGCCTCGTTTTCTACCCGTGAGCAACTCGGACACGAGATAATGTTTAACGAATCCTCGTTGAAATTAACAACGGATCGTACTCTTCCATTGTAGATGTCATTTAGGATCCCTTTTCCCGCTTCAATCTCCTGCCCCTTTTGATCATTGCCGACCGTTAGGGATACACGAATCGTATCACCGATGCCTTTACTGATTAGTTGTTCAAACGCGATGCGAGTTTTAATTACACCGTCTGGAGGCATACCAGCTTCCGTAACACCAAGATGTAGCGGAATCTCGGGATACTCTCCTGCAAACCGTGAATTCACCGCGATAACCTTTTGCGGGTCCGAATCCTTGAGCGATACACAATAACGCGTAAAGCCAATTTCATCTAAATACTCACAATGCTCACCGGCGCTTGCAAGCATCGGCGAAATAGAGTCTTCAGCTGAAAATAATCCTGCTTTGTCAGGGTCAACACTTCCACAGTTTACGCCGACGCGAATCGCGCATTGGTTGCCACCAGCAACGTCAGCGATATATTTCACTTTATCTTTCCACGGCTTTTCACGCTCGTGATGGTAAAGGTGCCCTGGGTTATAGCGGATCTTATCGACGTTTGGCGCGACTACTTCGGCTAACCGATAGTTCTCCTGCAAATCAACAGCTAAATTTGCCTCTGTTTGCAGCCGAATCTCAGCCAAGGCGGCGGCATCTTGTTTGCTATCCACAGCGATCCTGACCACATCTGCACCAGCTTCTTCAAGCAGACGTATTTGACATACGGTCGCATCAATGTCGGTGGTATGCGTTGCCGTCATGCTTTGTACGGCAATTGGATTTCCGTCACCGATGACGATGTTACCAATTTCGACGCTTCGCGTGCGGTTCCGGGTGATTTTCAAGCTCTTAATCCCAATGCAAAATAATACATATACGTCCATTGTCCCTTCGAAAACAAGACCATGCAACAACCGCTTTTGCACATCGTATTACACTCACCGGAAATTCCTCAGAATACCGGTAACATCGGTAGAACCTGCGTAGCACTCGATGCAAAACTATGGCTTATTCAACCCATCGGCTTTCAGTTGGATGAGAAACGTTTATTACGAGCGGGCTTAGATTACTGGCAACACTTGGATATCGAGGTCCTGCCCTCCTGGAATGCTGCGTTAGACGTTTTTGCAGGTTATAACATCTGGTATTTCAGCAAGCGAGCAAACAAGACGTATTCGAAGGTTAGTTACCATCGCGGGGACGTGTTAGTTTTTGGTAGTGAGACACAGGGCTTACCGCCCTCGCTTATAGATGGTCACCCGGAAGAGGCGCTTTATATACCTATTCGCCCTCCGGTTCGAAGTCTAAATCTCTCAAATGCCGTTGCCATCGCAGCCTACGAGGCGAATCGACAAATCGACCCGGCTAATACGTGCTAGTGGAATTGAATATCGAACGCATTTGTGTAAAACAGTGGATTACCCATTTTGCAAACGCATGGTGACATATCATGCATGCGCGCCGATAAAAGGACATCCACGTGCCGAACCTCGCTCCATCTATACTCAGTAGCTTTGCAACCGACTTACTTGCCGCCGGCGGTATGACTGCTGAAGAAGCAGCCATCGTAGGACCAAGCCTCGCCAACGCCAATACATGCGGTTACAGTTCTCATGGCGTGATGCGTATCCCTTTCTATTTGGATATGCTGAAAGTAGGCGATGTAAAAAGCAACGTGGAACTCACAGCCATCGAAGAAGGCGCCTCTACATTCGTGGGTGATGCAAACTGGGGTATTGGACGTGTGCAGTGCGGGCGATTGCTCGATCATCTCGTGCCAAAAGCCAAGGAATACGGAAACGCTATTGGCACGCTGAGAAACAGTGGCCACATAGGACGACTTGGTGAGTATTGTGAAATTGCGGCGAATGAACATGGATTAGTTTCTATGTTGATGGTGAATACACATGGCGCCGCCAGGCGCGTCGCCCCACCCGGTGGAATAGCACCGCGTCTCGGCACAAACCCAATTGCAATTGGCGTTCCACGAGGTAATGCACCACTGATACTCGACTTTAGTACCAG
>TARA_B100000686_G_scaffold238116_1_pt1 | contig 13854 bp, 15 predicted proteins | sample TARA_B100000686 | Tara Oceans TARA_B100000686 (sample SAMEA2622733) | marine metagenome | biome: marine biome (ENVO:00000447); feature: marine epipelagic mixed layer (ENVO:xxxxxxxxx); material: "saline water (ENVO:00002010), including plankton (ENVO:xxxxxxxx)" | depth 150 m
AAAAACCACAAGCAGAGGCTCCTAAAACAGAAGCTAAACCAGAGGAAAATACTAAGCCTGAAGTGGATAAAGAGAAAAAAGATTAAAAAAAATACCTTTTATATAGAGAATTTTTTGATACAAGGGTTATATTAAAAATTATTAGTATGAATATTAGAAAGTTTTACCATGAAAAAAATGAAAGAACCTTGGACAACTCACATCTTAACATTATTTCCAGAAATGTTTCCGGGCCCTTTAAGTTTTTCTATAATTGGTAAAGCACTTAAAGAAAAAAATTGGTCTTTAAATCTAATTGATCTTAAAAATTTTTCAAAAAAAGGAGTAAAACATATCGATGATAAACCATATGGAGGAGGATCTGGTATGATTATAAAAGGAGAAATAATACATGAGGCTCTGAAAAAACTAAAAAAAAAAATAAAAAGTAACTACTCAATAGTTTATTTGACACCTAAAGGAAAAAAATTAGATCAAAAAGTTGTAAAAAAATTATCTAAAAAAAAAAATTTAATTTTAGTTTGTGGAAAATATGAAGGCATAGATCAAAGGGTTATTGATATTTGGGGAATGGAAGAAATAAGTGTTGGAGACTATATTTTATCAGGGGGAGAAATAGCTGCAATGAGTTTAGTAGATTCATGCGTGCGTTTGTTACCTAATGTACTAGGTTCAAAAGAATCTTTAAAAAGTGAAACCTTTGAAAATAACCTTTTAGAATATCCTCAATATACCAAACCAATGAAGTGGTTAGGTAAAAATGTTCCAAAAGTTTTATTATCAGGCAATCATGAAAAAATAAAAAATTGGAAAGAAAAAGAATCTTTCCGTATTACAAAAATTAAAAGACCAGATCTACTAAGAAAGGTAGCAAAAAAATGAAAAATTTAGAAACATTTGAAAAAAAATATTTAGAAAAAATTAAACAAACTAAAAAAATGCCAGAATTCAATCCTGGCGACACTTTAATTGTTTATGTAAAAGTAAAAGAAAAAAAAAGAACAAGAGACCAAGCTTTTGAAGGAGTTTGTATTTCAAAAAAGAACGCTGGTATTAATTCATCTTTTACAGTTAGAAAAATTTCATATGGCGAAGGTGTAGAGAGAGTTTTTCCACTTTATTCGCCAAATATATCTAAAATTGAAGTTAAAACTAAAGGTAACGTCAGAAGAGCAAAATTGTATTATTTAAGAGAATTAACTGGAAGAAAAGCAAGAATAACTAAAGAAAAAGAAAAGATAGTAGAATCAAAGTTAGATAATAATGAAAAAAAACTAGAGAAAGTTGAAAAAAAATCTTCTGATAAAAAAGAAACTAAGGATAATAATAAAAATAAAGAAGATTAAAAAATAATTACTAACTATTTAGTATGAGTGAAAATATATCACCTAAAACTTTATTTGATAAAATATGGAATAATCATGTAATTGATAATATAGATGAAAATAATTCATTATTATATATCGATTTACATTTAGTTCATGAAGTAACAAGTCCACAGGCTTTTGAGGGATTAAGATTAACAAAAAGAAAAGTTAGACAACCTGATAAAACTTATGCTGTTCCTGATCATAATGTGCCAACATTAAATAGAAACAAAATAGAAGACGAGCTTTCAAAAAAACAACTTGCAGCATTAGAAAAGAATACAAAGGATTTTAATATATCTTATTTTCCTATTGGAGATGTTAGACAAGGAATAGTTCATATTATTGGTCCAGAACAAGGATTAACGCAACCAGGAATGACAATAGTTTGTGGAGACAGTCATACATCAACTCATGGAGCATTTGGCGCATTAGCTTTTGGAATAGGAACATCAGAAGTTGAGCATGTACTTGCAACGCAAACATTAATGCAAAAACCAGCAAAAAATATGAGAATAAATCTAAATGGAAAAATGCAAATTGGCATTACCGCTAAAGATCTAATATTAGGTTTAATTGGAAAAATTGGAACTGCTGGAGGAACTGGTCATGTTATTGAATATTCCGGAGATGCCATTAAAAATTTGTCTATGGAAGGTAGAATGACCATATGTAATATGTCAATAGAAGCTGGTGCAAGAGCAGGACTTATAGCACCAGATGAAACCACATTTAATTATATAAATGGTAGAAATTTTGCACCAAAGAAAGATTGGAACGAAGCTTTAAAATTTTGGAAAAGTTTGCCTAGTGATGAAGGCGCAAAATATGATAGTGAGGAAATATTAGAGGTTGATAAATTAGAACCACAAGTAACATGGGGTACATCACCACAAGATGTTTGTTCAATAAAAGGAGAAGTGCCTGATCCTAACAGTGAAAAGGATTTAAATAAAAAACAATCAATTATTAATTCATTAAATTATATGGGATTAAAGCCAGGAACAAAAATGGAAGATATAAAATTAGACCAAGTGTTCATTGGGTCATGTACAAATTCAAGGATAGAAGATTTGAGAGCTGCTGCTGATATAGTTAAAGGAAAAAATGTAAAAACAAAAGCTATGGTAGTTCCTGGGTCAGGTTTGGTCAGACAGCAAGCAGAAAAAGAAGGTTTGGATAAAATTTTTAAAGAAGCTGGTTTTGAATGGAGAGAATCTGGCTGTTCTATGTGTCTTGCAATGAATGCAGACAAATTAAAACCTGGTGAGAGATGTGCGTCGACATCAAATAGAAATTTTGAAGGCAGACAAGGTAAAGGCGGAAGAACACATCTTGTTAGTCCTATTATGGCTGCAGCTGCAGCAATTTCAGGACATTTAACTGACGTCAGACAATTTATTTAGTTAATAATGGAAAAGTTTAAAAAAATAATAGGCATAGCAGCGCCTTTCACAAGAATAAACGTTGATACAGACTTAATAATTCCAGCTGAAAGTTTAAAAACTATAAGTCGAAAAGGCTTAGGAAAAGATTTATTTTCATATATTCGTTTTAATGAAGATGGTTCGGAGAATAAAAAATTTATTTTAAATCAACCATACTATAAAAGTTCCCAAATATTAGTTACTGGTAAAAATTTTGGATGCGGGTCTTCAAGAGAACATGCGGTTTGGGCATTAAAAGATTTTGGTATTAAATGTTTAATAGGAACAGAGTTTGCAGATATTTTTTATAATAATTGTTTTAAAAATGGAGTCTTACCAATTATTTTAAAAAATAATCAGATAGAAAATATAATAAAAATTATTTCATTAGCTAAAACTTCTGAATTGGAAATTGATTTAGAAAATCAGTCTATTAAAACAAAAACAGGAAAAAATATAGGTTTTGACATTTTGCCTTATTTAAAAAATAATTTATTAGAAGGAATTGATGATATATCAAAAACCCTAGAAAAAAAAAAATTAATAGATGAATTTGAGATTAAAATTGGAAAACACTACCCATGGTTAAATAAAAAAAATGGATGAAAATAAAATATTGGTATTATCAGGAGATGGAGTCGGCCCCGAAGCTGTAGATGAAGTAAAAAAAATAATAAATTTTTTTAATAAAAAAAAAATACTTAATATAGCAATAGAGGAAGATCTTGTTGGTGGAGCATGTATTGATGAACATAATGTTCCTATTAAAGATGAAACAATTGAAAATGCTAAGAAATCTGACGCTGTTCTTTTAGGAGCAGTAGGAGGGCCAAAATGGGATAATTTGCCATTTGATAAAAGACCAGAGCAAGGATTGTTAAGACTTAGAAGCGATTTAGAATTATTTGCTAATTTAAGACCAGCTATATCTTTTGATCCTCTTATTCATGCATCTAGTTTGAAGCCTGAAATTATAAAAGGTTTAGACATACTAATTGTTAGAGAGTTGACAGGTGGAGTTTACTTTGGCAAACCAAGAGGTATAGAAGATTTGGGAAATGGTCAAAGAAGAGGAATAAACACGCAAGTTTATACAACAGATGAAATAAAAAGAGTTGCGCAAGTAGCTTTTGAACTAGCAAAAAAAAGAAAAAAAGTTTTAACTTCAGTTGAAAAATCAAATGTTATGGAAAGTGGAAAACTTTGGAAAGAAGAAGTTGAAAAATTAGGAAAGATTAAATATCCAAATATTGATTTAAAACATATGTATGCTGATAATTGCGCAATGCAACTTATAAGAAATCCAAAACAATTTGATATTATTCTTACTGATAATTTATTTGGAGATTTGTTATCTGACGCCGCTGCAATGCTAACCGGATCTCTTGGCATGTTACCATCTGCTTCTCTTGGTAAAATTAATAACGGAAATTATTCGTCAGGGCTTTATGAGCCAGTTCATGGAAGTGCTCCTGATATTGCTGGAAAAAATATAGCAAATCCAATTGCTACAATATTAAGTTTTTCTATGATGGTTTTTTATTCATTCAATAATCAAAATTTATCTAAAATCATTGATAAATCGGTTAAAAAAGTTTTAGATAATGGTTTTAGAACAGAAGATATAATGGATAAAGAATCAAAAAAAGTTGGAACTAAAGAAATGGGAGACTTAATTACAAAGGAGATAGAAAAAAATTTTTAAAAATGGGTATTAAAGTTTCAATATTAGGCGCCACAGGAAATGTTGGAAGAGAATTTATTTCAATACTAGAAGAAAGAAAGTTTCCAATTGAAGAGTTATTTTTACTTGCTTCTTCTAAATCAGAAGGAAAAAAATTGTTATTTAATAAAAAAGAAATAAGCGTTCAAGATTTAAGTAAATTTAATTTTAACAAGTGCAGTTTGGCATTTTCTTCTGCAGGTTCAAAAGCAGCTTCAGAATTTGCACCTAAGGCTGCAAAATCTGGATGTATTGTAATAGATAATTCATCTTATTTTAGAATGGACCCTGATATCCCTTTAGTAGTTCCAGAAGTTAACAATCAAGATCTAAAAAAAATAAAAAAAAACATAATAGCAAATCCTAATTGTTCAACTATTCAAATGGTAATGGTTTTGAAACCACTTCATGATTTATTTAAAATAAAAAGAGTTATAGTTTCAACTTATCAATCTACTTCTGGTGCAGGTAGAGAACAAATGGATGAATTATTTGAGCAAACAAAGGATATTTTCGCAAATAATCAAATTAAGAAAAAATTTTTTACTAAACAAATAGCTTTTAATGTGATCCCACATATAGATAAATTCTTAGATGATGGACAAACAAAAGAGGAATGGAAAATGGAAGTTGAAACGCAAAAAATTTTAGATAAAAGTATAAAAGTTTCTGCAACTTGTGTTAGAGTACCAGTGTTTATTGGGCATGGAGAGTCTGTAAATATTGAATTCGAAAAAGAAATTTCGGAAGATAAATTAAGAGAAACTCTAAAAAAAACCCCCGGTGTTTCAGTAATAGATTTTAGACAAGATGAAGGATATGTAACACCAGAAGAATGCGCAGGTGAAGACAAAGTTTATGTTAGTAGAATAAGAAAAGATAAAACAATAAAAAATGGTATATCTTTATGGATTGTGGCAGATAATTTGAGGAAGGGCGCAGCTTTAAATGCAATACAAATTGGTGAAGAATTATTAAAAATGAAAGTATTAAAAAATGAAAAATAAAACAAATTCTGGAAATTTCTTTGAAGATTTTTTTGTTGGTCAAGAATTAAAACATTCTACTCCTAGGACAATTTCTTCAGGCGATGTATCTTTATTTATAGGATTGTTAGGATCAAGGTTTGTTTTACATTCATCAAATGAATTTGCTAGGAAAATCGGGTTTAAACAAGCACCAATTGATGATATTTTAACTTTTAATATGGTATTTGGAAAAACAGTACCTGATATATCTTTAAATTCTCCTGCCAATCTCGGATATGCTTCTTGCAAATTTATAAATCCAGTCTATGTAGGAGATACGATAAAAACTACTTCAAAAGTTTTAGGCGTTAAAGAAAATTCTAATAAAAAAACAGGGATTGTATGGGTAAATTCTGTTGGTAAAAATCAAAAAAATGAAACTGTCCTTGATTATATCAGATGGGTAATGGTTAATAAAAGAGATGATTCAAGCAATGCTCCTAAAACAGTTATACCAGAACTTAAAAATGAAGTAAGCGTAGAAGATTTAAGCTACCCTGAAAAATTAGACATGTCCAAATATGATTTTGATGAAAGCGGTTCAAAATATTTATGGGATGATTATGAAATAGGAGAAAAAATTGATCATATAGATGGCATGACAATAGAAGAAGCAGATCATATGACAGCAACTAGATTATATCAAAATACTGCAAAAGTTCATTTTAATGAACATACAGAAAAAAATGGAAGACTTGGAAAAAGAATTGTTTACGGAGGCCATGTAATTAGTTTAGTGAGGATGCTTTCTTTTAATGGCCTAAGTAATGCTTTTAAAATTTTAGCTATTAATAATGGAAAACACGTTTCACCTTCAGTTGCAGGAAATACCATTTATGCATGGAGTGAAATTTTAGATAAAAAAGAATTAAAAAATAATAAAAATCTAGGAGCTTTAAGATTGAAGTCAGTTGGTGTTAAAGATAATTTTTGTAAAGATTTTCCTTTATATAAAAATAAAGAAAAAGAATATAATGAAAATGTAGTATTAGAAATTGATTATTGGGTTTTAATTCCAAAAAAAATCAAATAATGAAAAACAAAAATAGACCTTTATCACCGCATTTACAAATTTACAAGCCGCAGATAACTTCAATTTTATCTATCTCTCATAGATTTACAGGAGTTATTTTATATTTATCAACATTTTTAGTTTCCCTTTGGCTTTTTTGTACAGCATTTAATAGCAACCTAAAAATTATTTTAAATAACTTTTTATTTTCACACTTAGGCCAAGTTGTTCTTTTTTTTATATCATTATCATTTACATATCACTTGTTAAATGGATTAAGACACATAATTTGGGATTTTGGATATGGGTTTAATATTAAAAATGTTTATTTAACTGGTTTTGTAATAATTTTTTTAACTTTAACTATAAATATCTATATCTGGTTTTTTTAGTGTTTAATTTTTTAAGAAAATTTTTTTCGTTTGGTTTTAGTAAAGATGGTTTAAGTCATTGGATTTGGCAAAGAATTTCAGCTTTATTAATGATATTAATATTTGTTGTGATAGTTTTTTCTTTTCAAAAATTACCGATTGCTTTTACAAAAGATTTTAATAGCTGGATTAAAACTCCAATAAATCTAATTTTATTTATAATATTTTTTTTAGTTGTTGTGCATCATTCTACTTTAGGAATGTTAAATATTTTTGAAGATTATGTGCAATCAAAAAAAAGAAAAAAAATAATTTCTACTTTATTAAAAATGATAAGTTTTTTATTAATTTTTATATCAGTAATTTCTGCGTGGAATATTTATAGCAAAATTGTATGAAAAAATCTTATAAGCTTCATAAACACAAATTTGACGTTCTAGTTATTGGAGCTGGGGGATCAGGTTTAAGAGCTTGTATGGGAGTTGCCGCCAAAGGATTAAAAACTGCTTGTATTACTAAAGTGTTCCCAACTAGAAGTCATACAGTTGCAGCACAAGGTGGAATTTCAGCAGCTTTAGGAAATGTCGGAGAAGATAATTGGAGATGGCATATGTATGATACAGTAAAAGGGTCTGATTGGTTGGGAGATCAGGATGCAATAGAATATATGTGTAAAGAAGCAATGAACTCGGTTATTGAGTTAGAAAATTATGGAGTTCCATTTTCAAGAACAGAAAATGGAAAAATTTATCAAAGGGCATTTGGAGGAATGTCTAAGCATTATGGTAAAGAACAAGCACAAAGAACTTGTGCTGCAGCTGATAGGACTGGACATGCAATTCTTCATACTTTGTACCAACAATCTATTAAAAACAAAGTCAAATTTTATATTGAATATGTAGTTTTAGATATTTTGATGAGTAAGAACGGTTCTTGTGCAGGAGTATTGGCATGGTGCTTAGAAGATGGATCACTACATATTTTTAAATCACATATTACTTTAATGGCAACTGGTGGTTGGGGAAGAGCTTACATGTCAGCAACATCTGCTCATACTTGTACCGGAGATGGAAACGCGATGGTGTTAAGAGCTGGTATTCCATTGCAAGATATGGAGTTTATTCAATTTCACCCAACAGGTATTTATACAGCAGGTTGCTTAATTACCGAAGGTGCTAGGGGAGAAGGAGGGTATTTAACTAATTCTAAAGGAGAAAAATTTATGGAAAGATATGCTCCCTCAGCAAAGGACTTGGCTAGCAGAGATGTTGTAAGTAGAGCAATAACGCAAGAAATAGTTGAGGGTCGAGGAGTAGGAGAAGAAAATGACCACGTGCTACTTCATCTGGAAGATATTGATAAAAAAATTTTAAATGAGAAGTTACCAGGTATTTCGGAAACTGCTAAAATATTTTCTGGAGTCGATGTATCAAAAAAACCAATCCCTGTTATTCCAACAGTACATTATAACATGGGTGGTATCCCAACGAATATACATGCAGAGGTTGTCAAATCTAATCCGTCAGGTTCTCAGGAAGTTGTTCCCGGACTAATGGCTATAGGAGAAGCTGCTTGTGTTTCAGTCCATGGTGCTAATAGGCTAGGATCCAATTCTTTGCTAGACTTAATTGTTTTTGGAAGAGCTGCAGCAGAGAGATGTAAAAAAATTATAAAGAAAAAAAATAAAATGAAAAAAATTGATAAAAAATCTTTAGATAAAGCCTTAAGTAGATTGGATTTCTTTAGGAATGCTAAAGGAACAATTTCTACCTCAGAACTTAGAAAGGATATGCAAAAAACAATGCAAAAATATTGTTCTGTTTTTCGAAATAATAAATTGTTAATGGAAGGAAAATTGAAACTTGAAAAATGTTTTAAATCTAAATCGAATATAAAAACAACTGATAAGTCTTTAATTTGGAATACAGATCTAGTTGAAACTCTGGAATTTGATAATCTTTTATCTCAAAGTTTGGTTGCTATTGTTTCAGCTTTAAATAGAAAAGAAAGCAGAGGAGCTCACTCAAGAGAGGATTTTCCAAACCGGGATGACAAGAATTGGATGAAGCACACCTTAACAGAAATTAATAATGAAGGAAAAACTGATATAACTTATAGACCTGTAAAATTAGAACCATTAACTAACGAGGTTAAATCTTTTCCACCAAAGGCAAGAGTTTACTAATAAGAACCAAATGTTATATTAATTATTATGGTGCAGTTTCATTTACCAAAAAATTCTAAAATTGATAAAGGTAAAACACATAATAAACCTGTTGGTAAAAGATTTAACATATATAGGTTTAATCCAGAAAAAAAAGAAAACCCGAAGATGGATACATTCTATTTAGATGATAGCAAATCTGGCCAAATGGTACTAGATGCATTAATAGCTATAAAAGATGATATAGATCCATCGCTTACTTTTAGAAAATCATGTAGAGAAGGAATTTGTGGCAGTTGTTCAATGAATATAAATGGAGTAAATACTCTAGCGTGTACAAAATCCTTAAAAGATATTTCGGGAGATATTAATATTTATCCACTACCTCATATGCCGGTAATTAAGGACCTGGTACCAGATTTGAAAAATGCATATAAACAATATAATTCAATAACTCCATGGTTAAAATCTAATTCTAAACCAAGAAATAATAGCGAAAGAATTCAATCACAGAAGGATAGGTCTAAACTAGACGGCCTAATTGAATGTATAATGTGTTTTTGTTGTTCAACCAGCTGCCCTAGTTATTGGTGGAACGGACAAAAAAAAAAGAATGATTATTTAGGGCCAGCTACGTTGCTTTCTGCTTATCGTTGGGTTATGGATTCAAGAGACGATTCTACTTCTGACAGATTAAAACAACTTAATAATTCTATGTCTCTTTTTAGATGTCATACAATTATGAACTGTACGAATTCATGTCCTAAGGGGCTTAATCCTGCAAAAGCAATTGCAGAGATAAAAAAAAAGGTAGCTTTTAATAAAAATTAATTTAATTTAATTTTATAGTTCCTGAAATTTTATGGTTTAAATTTATTTTTCCAATGTTCAAGTTAGCCTCAACCTCTAAAATTTCATCTTCTTTTATAGAACCATCTGATAATGATTCTCTTACCTTTTTTTCAATTTCGCTTTGTGCAGTAATACCAAAGTTTTTTAGAAATTTTCTAATTTCTAAATTAAAAGTTTTTTCATCCATTGCTTTTATAACCTCAAATGTTAGATATTTATTATAATTAAAAAAATGTTGTTATGTTAAGGAATATTTTAAAACTTAATCGACAAGATGTTAAAAAAAATCTATCTAACATAGATTATGCTTTTGAAATACAAAGATTAAAAAAATTAAAAAAAGCAGTTATTTTAGCACATGTTTATCAATCAAGTGACATACAAGATCTTGCAGATTATGTTGGTGATTCTTTGGATTTATCAAGAAAAGCAGCTAACACAGATGCTGATACTATAGTTTTTTGTGGAGTAAAATTTATGGCTGAAGTTGCAAAAATCTTAAGTCCAGATAAAGAGGTTCTTTTGCCAGATATAGATGCTGGTTGTACATTAGAACAATCTTGTCAGCCAGAGGAGTTTAAGAAATTTCGAATAAAAAACAAAAATCATTTAGCCATAACTTATATAAATTGTTCTGCTGAAATTAAAGCATTATCAGATATTGTGGTAACGTCATCAAATGCAAAAGAAATTATTGATAAAATTCCAAAATCTAAACCAATAATTTTTGCCCCTGATAAACATTTAGGTGCATATTTAAATAAAATCACTAATAGAAATATGCTTCTTTGGGATGGCACATGTATAGTACATATACAATTTTCAGAAAGGGAGCTTTTAAGTTTAAAAGCCGAAAATCCTAACGCTTTATTTATTGCACACCCAGAGTGCCCAGAAGCTATATTAAAACATGCCGAACACATTGGATCTACATCATCTTTAATAAAATTTGTTTCTCAGTCAAAAGAAAAAGAGTTTATTATTGGTACCGAACCAAACGTTATGCACCAAATGAAAAAAAGAAACCCTGATAAAATTTTTATAGAAGTTCCTGGGGCAGATGGGAATTGTTCTTGTAACAGATGTCCTTATATGGCATTAAACACAATGGAAAAAATATATTTAGCTTTGAAAAATTCTAAACCAGGTATTCATTTAAGTAAAACACTCATGATCAAAGCAAAAAAACCACTTAAGCGCATGCTTAAGATGACAAACAATTAAAAAAAATTTTCAAATGAAACTAAGCAATAAAGAAATATCTGATTATATTCAGACATTTCTTAATGAAGATAAATTCAACAAAGATATAACATCAAAATTTTTTATTAAAAAAAATCAGAATGCTAGAGCAAACTTTGTAGCAGAGGATGATATAATTCTTGCTGGTAATAGCATAGTCATAGATATTTTTAAAAGAAAATGTAAAAAATTAAAAATAATATTTAAATTAAAAGATGGAAAAAGAATAAAAAGGAAAACAAAATTTCTTATTATAGAAGGAAATGCTAGAGATATTTTGTCAATCGAAAGAACGGCTTTAAATTTATTGCAACATTTGTCAGGAATAAGCACTTTAACCTCAAAATTTTGTAAAAAAATTAAAACTTCCAATACAATATTATTAGATACAAGAAAAACAACTCCAGGTATAAGAAATTTAGAAAAATATGCAACTCGATTAGGCGGAGCAAAAAATCATAGATTTAATTTGGCCGATAGATTTATGTTAAAAGATAACCATTTAATTTTAGAATCAAATATTTCTGAAAAAATAAAGAAAATTGATAAAAACAAAAAGAAAAATTTAATTATCGAATGTGATAATTTAAATCAGGTTAAAGAAGCTATTTTTTTAAAAATAAAGCACATTTTGTTAGATAATATGAATTTAAAAGAACTAAAAAAAGCTAGTAAAATCATTGGAAAAAGGGCAAAAATAGAAGTTTCTGGGGGTGTAAATTTGCAAAATATTGAAAAAATTTCTAGAATTGGTGTAAATTTTATTTCTGTTGGATCTATAACGCAGTCAGCTCCAGCAGCTAAAATAAAATTAGAAATGAAAAAAGTTTAAAAAATATGGGAACAAAAATTTCATTAATCGGAGCAGGAAATATAGGCGGGACTATTGCTTTGTTAACAGCGATAAAGAATTTAGGAGATGTAGTTTTAGTTGATATAGCAAAAGGTGTAGCAAAAGGAAAAGCTTTAGATATTTCACATTCGCTCCCTGTGCTTCAATGTAATAGAAAAATTACTGGAACAACATCACTAAAACAAATTAAAGATTCAGAAGTTATTGTTGTAACTGCAGGAGTACCTAGAAAAGCAGGAATGAGCAGAGATGATTTAGTGGAAATAAATTTAAAAGTTATGAAAGATGTTGGTAGAGCTATAAAAAAATATAGTCCAAAAAGTTTTGTAATTGTTGTCACAAATCCTTTAGATGTTATGACTTGGGCTTTACAAAAAATAACAGGAATCCCACATTCACATGTAGTTGGAATGGCAGGAGTTTTAGACACATCTAGATTTAAATTTCATCTGGCAGAAGCACTTGGTTTTTCAGTACAAGATGTTTCCTCTTCAGTTTTAGGCGGGCATGGAGATGATATGGTTGCACTTTTAAGACATACAACAATTTCAGGAATCCCACTTGAAGATATGATAAAAATGAAAAAAATTACTAGACAAAAAGTGAATGAAATTGTCAAAAGAATTAGAACATGTGGGGGAGAAATAATCACATATATGGGAACATCTGCATATTATTCACCAGCAGCATCAGCAGTCGAAATGGTTGAATGTTATTTAAGAGATCAAAAAAAAATTATTCCTTGTTCTGCTTATTTGAGAGGTCAATATGGAGTAAAAGGTATTTACGTAGGAGTTCCTGTTGTTTTGGGAGCAAATGGTGCTGAAAAAATTGTTGAAATAAATTTAAAAAAAGATGAAAAAAAAGAATTTATTAAATCAGTAAATAGTGTTTCTGATGTTTTAAAAGTTGCAAAAAAACTTATTTAAAATTCTTTATGAAATTTTTCACGAACTTTTTTCATATGTTCTTCAGTAACTTCAGTATAAGCCTGAGTTGATTTTATAGAACGATGTCCTAACAATTTTTGAATAACTCTTATTTCCGCACCTCCTTCTAACATATGAGTTGCAAAACTATGCCTAAGAGCATGTGGTGTTACATTGTTATCTAAATTTAATTTTTTACGAATCTCAGCCAAATCTCTTTGAAAAATTCTAGGATTTAATCTTTTTTTATTTTTTCCTAAGAATAAAGGACTATCACTTTTAAAATTAAAAGGACATGAATTTATATATTCATAAATACTTTGTAGAACTTTAGAAATTATAGGAACTTTACGCACTTTATTTCCTTTCCCTAAAATTTCTATTTCTACTTTTGTTTGGTTTTTAGGTATCATTTCAAAGTTTATTGATAACATTTCCTGTATTCTTAAACCACAACCATATGCAAATTTAACCAAAGCTATATTTCTTTTTTTTATCCAGTTTTCTTGATTACTTTTTTTAAATTCGTTTATAATTTTTTCAATTAAATTAAATTTTATTGGTCTTGGCAAAGAGACATCTTCTTTAGTTCCCTTTAATTCAATTCTTATATCTTTGTCAAGTTTCAGATTTTCAAATTCATCTTGTTTAAATAAATACGTATAAAAACTTTTAATAGAAGCAATTATTCTTTTTCTAGTTGTAAATTTTAGGTTAAATAAATCAAGAAATCTTAAGTATTTACTTATATTGTGATGTTCTAATTCAAAAAGACCTTTATCACGTCCATTGCTTTTATATGATAAATCTATTTTTTTTTTATCGAAACAAAGTTTTTTAATAAGATTTAATAAGTAAGCTCTAGTTTCAAAATATATTTCTTCTT
>TARA_B100000686_G_scaffold133854_1_pt1 | contig 13837 bp, 14 predicted proteins | sample TARA_B100000686 | Tara Oceans TARA_B100000686 (sample SAMEA2622733) | marine metagenome | biome: marine biome (ENVO:00000447); feature: marine epipelagic mixed layer (ENVO:xxxxxxxxx); material: "saline water (ENVO:00002010), including plankton (ENVO:xxxxxxxx)" | depth 150 m
TGAAAGATCAAAAGATTTACGAATCGTGGTACGAAATTGAACATGCGAGCCCTGAGTTAATAGAAAAGGCAGTTTATGGGATGCCAGAATTGTACAGAAAAGAGATACAAGAAAGTCAGTTGATTGCAAATCCTGGATGTTACCCTACAGGAGCCATTTTGGGTCTTGTTCCTCTAGCAAAAAAAGGACTAATTAATCCTTCTTCGATAGTTGTGGATTCAAAATCCGGAGTCTCTGGGGCAGGAAGAAAAGAGAGTCTTCAATTTCAATTTAGTGAAATTGAACAGGGATTCAAGGCGTATAGTATTGCAAATCACAGACATACTCCAGAGATAGAGCAAGAATTATCTAATGCATTTGGCAATGATGTGAAAATAACTTTCACCCCGCATTTAATTCCAGTTACTCGAGGGATTTTTTCTACGATTTATTTTGAAGCTTCAGAAAAATCAGAAATGTCACTAATAAATAAAACGCTTAGTGACTTTTATGCAAAAGAAAACTTTATCAGAATTTTTGAAAATCAAGAAAATCTTGATATTAGTCAGGTAATTGGAACAAATTTTGTCGATATTAAAGTTACCTTCGATGAAAGAACTAATAGATACATAATGGTTACAGTAATAGATAATTTGGTGAAAGGAGCTTCGGGTGCTGCGGTACAAAATATGAATGTTATGTTAAAGATTCCTGAAAGGAAAGGACTGCCTGATGCAGGTTTTTGGATTTGATAATGGATAATTTAATAAAGGAAATACAGGGGGGAGTTTGTGCTCCTCAAGATGTTTTGGCTTCGTCTTTAACTGCTGGGATCAAGGAGTCAGGACGTTCGGACATGGCTTTACTTAAATTTCCAGCTGGAACGAATTCATCTGGAGTTTTTACTAAAAATTTAGTCTGTGCAGCTCCGGTAATAATCTGTCGAGAAGTAGTGAAGAAAAATCTTTTGCGTGCAATTCTGATTAATAGTGGAAACGCAAATGCTTGTACAGGAGAAAAAGGAGAGAAGGATGCTAGATTGTTATGTTCTTCTTTAGCTGAGTTGATAAATTGTAATCCAGAAAATGTTGCGATTTGTTCTACAGGCATTATTGGTATTGAACTGCCGATGTCAAAAATGTTGCCAGCTTTAGAGAATTTAGTTTCAGGTCTATCTGGTAATAATGGTGGTCCTGCTTCAGAAGCTATTATGACTACTGATACATGTCCGAAGGAATATGCAGTAGAAGTGGATTTTCCCGAAGGGAAAGCACGAATTGGAGGAATGGCCAAAGGGGCTGGAATGATTGCTCCTAATATGGCAACAATGCTCGCTTTTCTAACTACTGACGTAAACATTTCAAAAGATATAATGGATAAAATTTTGGGAGATTGTGTAGATCAAACTTTTAATGCGATTACTATTGATGGTGATACATCGACAAACGATTCAGTTATAGTAGCATCTACAGGTTCTTCTATTCAGATAGATAGTGAAGATTCAATTTCACTCTTTTCTTTTGCATTAAAAAAAGTTTGTAAGCAACTTTCACTTTCAATCCTAAAAGACGGAGAAGGAGTCAGTAAAGTTGTGTCTATAAACGTTTCAGGAGCAAATAACAATTCTGATGCAGATTCAGTTGCAAGAGCTGTTGCTGAAAGTTTGTTAGTTAAAACTGCTATAAATGGTGAGTTGCCCAATTGGGGGAGGATTTTAGCTGCTGCTGGTTATAGTGGGGTAAATTTTAATCCTGAAATCTTCGGTCTTAGAATTGGTGATGTTAGTGTAATGGAAAGTGGAAGTGCAGTCGATGGTTGGGAAAATGCGCTTTTAGACGTTTTGAAAGAAGATGAATATAACATAGATATTAATTTAGGAAAGGGTGAAGGTGTAGCTACTGTGTGGACAACTGATTTAAGTTCGGATTATGTTCGTATTAATGCAGATTATCGTACTTGATTTAGTTTTTCTAAATGGAGTTGAATCATCATTCTTCTTATGAGACATTCTTGTTTCTATTTATAAGCGGAATATTGAAAAAATAGATTTTTTTTCTGTTTTCTAGTTCACATACAATGTCTTTTCCGCTAAAAGGCATTATTTCGCTTCACGTTATACATGGCGTTGAAGTAAGGAGGGAGTTTTTTGGATCAATTGTCTTTACGTGAATTACTTGAGTCGGGTGCACATTTTGGCCATCAGACTACGCGTTGGAATCCTCTTATGCAACCTTATATTTTTGGTGCTAGAAATGGGATTTATATCATTGATCTCCAAAAAACATTAGGTCTTTTTAATACTGCAAGAGACTACCTGAGGCAAATTGCTTCGGAAGGTGGGAAGGTCCTTTTCGTTGGTACTAAGCCGCAAGCTCAAGAAATAGTTGCAGAGGAAGCACAAAAAATTGGGATGCCATATGTTACGCAACGTTGGCTTGGCGGAACTTTAACAAATTTTTCTACAGTTAAGAATTCAATTGCACGTCTCGTTGATCTAGAAACTATGAAAGAAGATGGAACATTCGATTTATTAGCTAAAAAAGAGGGTTCAAGAAGAGAAAAGGAAAGATTAAGATTAGAAAAATTTTTAGGTGGTATTAAAGATATGAAAGAATTTCCGCAAGCTATGTTTGTTGTGGACGCAGGATATGAATATAACGCAGTTCGTGAAGCTAAAAAATTAGGGATTCCGGTTATTGGTGTAGTTGATACGGATGCAGATCCAACGGGAATTGATCATTTGCTTCCTGGTAATGATGACGCTTTAAGGTCAATTCGCTTTTTTGTTTCTAAATCGGCCGAAGCTGTTGAAGAAGGTGTAAATATTAGAGCAGATGCTGGTACAGAGGAGATAGAAGCTGTAATGAAAACAGGAGATACTGTTGCAGCAGAGATCCTTGCAGAATCTTTTAAAGAAGAAAGCAACCCTGAAATAGAGAATAAAGAGAAAAAGGATGTGCCTAAGGATAGTTAAGTTTTAAATTCTTTTAAATTTCTATTTGAATAGATTGTGGGAGAAATTAAGAAAATGGAAGTTAGTGCAAAAATGGTAAAGGAATTACGTTCAAGAACAGGTGCAGGTATCATGGATTGCAAAGAGGCACTGAAAGAAAAGGATGGTGTTCTTGATGAAGCTATAAAGTTTCTACGTGAAAAAGGTCTTTCAAATGCTGCTAAGAAAGCAGGTAGAGAAGTTAGTGATGGACAAATCTATGCATGCATTAATGAAACTAGAACAATAGGTGCGCTTATAGAAGTAAATTGTGAGACAGATTTTGTTGCTAGAACTGAGGAATTTCAGTCTGTTCTAGATGCAATTTCAAAGCATGTAGTAGAAAAAGATGGTTCTGCTATTACTATTACCGAAGTAGATGATTTCCTTGAAGATGTGGTTAAAGCGGCTATAGCTAAACTAGGAGAGAATATACAGTTTGGTCGTGCAGATAAATTATCTCTAGGAAATGAGAAAATAGGTCGTTTAGCATCTTATATACATCCTGGAGCAAAGATTGGAGTTCTTTTGGAATTATGTTGTGAGTCCGTAGAAGTAAGAGATTCGAATGAATTTAATGAGATAGCTCATGATCTTTGTATGCATATAGCTGCAACAAATCCAAATTATCTATCTCAAGAGGATATTCCCGATAGCATTATTAGTGCAGAGAAAGAAATATTATTTGCACAATTAGCAGAAGAAGATAAACCTCAGGAAATTTTAGAAAAGATAGTAGACGGTAGAATTAAAAAATTTAAAAAAGAAATATGTCTTCTTGATCAGCCTTTCGTTAAGGATACTGATATAAATATAGATACATATATTAGTAATAAGAGTGAAGCCTTAAAAGAAAAAATTTCGCTATCAAATTTTAAGTGTTATATCCTAGGTGAGTCTCAAATTGACAGTTCTAATACTTAGAAAATGTTTTTTGACTTTTTAATTATTTCAAGTTTGTCGAGGTATCCTTTTGAGTTCATCAGACCTACGTTTTAAAAGAGTATTATTGAAACTCTCAGGAGAAGCTCTGGGAGGTGAAAGTCAATATTCGATTGATCACCAATTAGTTGATGAAATAGCAAAAGAAATTTCAGATGTTCATGGAATGGGAGTTGAAATTGCGATTGTTGTAGGTGGGGGAAATATTTTTAGAGGAGCAGCTGCGGCAGAATCTGGAATGGAACGAACTAATGCTGATTATATGGGTATGCTTGCAACAGTTATAAATGCTCTCGCACTCCAACATGCGCTAGAAAAAGTTAATCTTGAGACACGAGTTCAAAGTGCGATTCATATGATGGAACTTTGTGAGCCGTATATCCTTAGAAGAGCGGTTCGTCATCTAGAAAAGAATAGAGTTGTTATTTTTGCGGGTGGAACTGGTAATCCTTATTTTACGACCGATACAACCGCAAGTTTAAGAGCAAGTGAAATCAAAGCGGATTGTATTCTAAAGGCGACAAATGTAGATGGTGTTTTTTCTTCTGATCCAAATATAAATTCTGATGCTGAATTTATCCCTAGACTTTCATATATAGATGTTTTGAATCGACAGCTTGGAGTGATGGATACCACAGCGGTGAGTCTTTGCATGGATAACGATTTACCGATTATTGTTTTTAATCTTTTGAAGAAAGGTAATATTTGTAGAGTGGTAAATGGGGAGAACGTAGGTACAGTTGTCGCATCCAAGTAGGACATTGCCTTTCAGGGGAGGTCTTAACTATGAACGATATTATTAATGAAGTAAAAAAAGGGATGAATGCAACTATCGATTCTCTAAAAAAAGAATTATCTCGTGTCAGGACTGGGCGCGCAAATACTTCACTTGTGAGTCATATCAAAGTCGAATACTATGGAACTCCAACAGATTTAAATCAAATTGCAAATTTAAGTGTTCCCGAACCGCAACTTATAGTTGTCCAACCATTTGATCCTAATTCAATAGGCGACATAGAGAAGGCTATTAGACTTTCTGATTTTGGATTTAATCCAATTAACGATGGAAAAATTGTAAGAGTCCCTATTCCTGCCTTAACCGAGGATAGACGAAAAGAAATAGTGAAACTTATTAAAAAATCAGGGGAAGATCATAAAGTTGGGTTGCGTAATGTTCGTCGCGATGGAAATGAAAATCTTAAAAACGCAGAGAAAAACAAAGAAATAACTGAAGACGATTCACGCAAAGGTCAAGATGAGATTCAGAAAATAACCGATGACTATGTGTCTCAAATTGAAGAAATTGTTTCGATTAAAGAAAAAGAAATTTTAGAAATTTAATTCTATTGAGTTTTTTTTATGGAATCTGACATTAAAGATATTGATTCAAGTCGTTTACCTAAGCATGTTGGTATTATTATGGACGGAAATGGTCGTTGGGCAAAACGTAAATCATTGCCAAGAATTTCTGGACACAGGGCGGGAGTGAAAGCAGTACAATCCGCTGTAGAATTTGCTAGAAAAATCGGAATTTCCGCTCTAACTTTATATAGTTTTTCTTCTGAAAATTGGAATCGACCAAAAAGAGAGATTGATTCTTTGATGGATATATTATCAGAATTTCTCGAAAAAGAATTAAATCGTATGTTGGCTGAAGGAATTCGTTTTAACTGTATAGGACAAATTGAAGATTTGCCTGATTTTGTACAAAGAATCATTTTACGTTCTATCGACGAAACAGCCGATCGTAATGATATGGTTCTTACTCTTGCATTGAGTTATAGCGGAAGGATGGAAATCACCAACGCCGCAAAGTCAATTGCAAAAAAAGTCAGTGCTGGTGAGATAACTATTAGTGAGATAGATGAGTCTACCATTCAGGAACACTTGTACACAGCTGATCTGCCGGAATTGGATCTTCTTATAAGAACTGGGGGTGATCTGAGGTTATCTAATTATATGCTTTGGCAAGTTGCATATGCAGAATTGTTCTTCACTGAGTTGAGTTGGCCTGACTTTACTGATTTAGAATTTCAAAAAGCTATACTTGCTTTCCAAAAACGTATTCGAAAATTTGGTCTGACTGAAGAACAACTACTGTCAAAGAAGGTTTAACGTTTTGGTGCGTACTGTAAGTGCTCTTCTCTTAATTTCTTTTACTATTCCTATTGTTCTTTATTCTCCTAGTTGGTTTTTTGTTTTATTTGTGTTCTTTATATGTTTCGTCATATCTTATGAATACAACAAACTCTCTAAAGAAATATTTCCTGAAATCTCTCCATGGGATGTGACCTTAGATGTAGTCTTGCTTATCTTTTTCTTCTGTTATACTAGTTATTCATTTTATTTACTCTTGATTTATTTATCTTTGAAAACTTTTTTTAAATTATTTTTTTCTGATTCTGTAGTTTCAGGATTATTGTCGTTAGGTGGAGTTTTGCTTGGTGTCGCTTGGATAGCATTGCCAGGAATTGCAATTATTTTTATTGAAAAAATGGAATTCGGCAGATTGCTAATTATTTCCCTTTTAATAATTACTTGGAGTAATGATATTTTTGCTTATTTAGTCGGAAAAAATATTGGTAGGACTAAACTGTTGCCGAGTATTAGTCCTAATAAGACTGTTGAAGGTTCAATAGCAGGATTAGTAGGAGGCGTCATATCAGGAATTTTACTTTTTAAATTTTTGCCTTTATATAAATTTGATTTAACTTATATTTTTTTTATTTCTCTTATTCTTTCTATCTTTGGACAATTTGGAGATTTGTGTGAATCTGCGTTTAAGAGAAATGCTAAAGTGAAAGATTCCTCTGATCTTATTCCAGGACATGGTGGTTCTTTTGATAGATTAGATAGTTTTCTTTTTGCTGTGCCAATTCTTTACATTTTCTTAAAAGTATTATGATTGATAATTTATAAGGAAAAGATTATGAATCGTAAAAGAATTTCTATACTTGGTTCTACCGGAAGTATAGGGAAAAATGCGATTCGTGTTATTCGAGAAAATAAAGATAGATTTGAAATAATAGCACTTGCAGCCGGAAGAAACTGGAAAGAATTAGCAAAACAAGCTATTGAATTTTCTCCATCTTTTATTTCAATTTCTGATCGAAACGATGTTTCTCATTTAAAATCTGTTGTCCCCTCAAATATTAAAATTTTATGTGGAGATGAAGGTCTGAGGGAGATTGCGAAATATCCCGATACAGATGTTGTTCTGTCTGCTCTTGTTGGATCAATTGGTCTTATACCAACAATTGATGCGATTAAATCTGGGACAGCGGTTGCGATAGCGAATAAAGAAGTACTAGTGATGGCCGGGAATTTAGTGACGAGTCTTTCTGAGTCTCTCAATGTTCCGTTGTTGCCTGTAGATAGTGAGCATGCAGGGATTGCCCAAATTCTTGCTGGTCATGAAATTAAGGAAGTTCAAAGAATTATTTTAACTGCGTCTGGTGGTCCATTTAGAGAATTCGATAAGACTTCTCTTAAGAATGTCACACTTAAACAAGCTCTTTCTCACCCTAATTGGGATATGGGTGCAAAAATTAGTGTTGATTCTGCTACCTTAATGAATAAAGGTTTTGAACTTATAGAAGCCAGGTGGCTCTTCGGTTTAGAGCCTTCTTTCATAGATGTGATTATTCATCCTCAAAGTATTGTGCATGGTTTAGTTGAATTTGTAGATGGTAGTGTTATCGCACAAATGAGCGTTCCAGACATGCGTTTTTCAATTGCACAAGCAATAAGTCCATCGGAAAGAGTAAAAAATAATATCAAATCACTTAATCTTATTGATTTAGGCAAATTGACCTTTGAGAATCCTCAAGAAAATCTCTTTCCTTGCCTCAAGTATGCAAAAGAAGCAATGAAAGTAGGCGGAACTGCACCTGCGGTTCTAAATGCTTCTAATGAGGTTGCGGTTGATGCTTTTATCAGAGGACAAATTAATTTTTTAGATATTTCTAATATTATTATTCGTGTTTTAGATAAACATAAAGTATTAGACGTTCACGATATTGATGATGTGTTGGAGGCTGATCGTTGGGCAAGTGAATTGGCAACTAAATTTATAAAGAAAATTTTTTTTTAAATTTATGGGTAAAGTTTATGAAAGCTAAAAAGCGCTTTCCTTTTGATCCTACTATAGGATTTTCTCAAACTGTTTTTTGTACGGTTTTTGGTATTGGCTTTATTCCTTTTTTCCCAGGAACGGTCGGTTCTCTAGCTGGTATTTTATGTTATGTCGTAATAGAACAATATATTCAGCACGGGTCTGTATTCATTGTATTGATAGTAATTCCTTTGGGGATTTATTTTTCTGGCATTTATGAAAACAAGAGAGGAGTGTCAGATCCTCCAGAGATTGTTGTAGATGAGTTTTGTGGGCAGATTTTATGTCTGTTAGGTTCTGGCATAACTATTCAAAATTTAGTTTGTGGGTTTTTAATTTTTAGGCTTTTAGATATTTTAAAACCTCCTCCTATAAAATATCTTGAGACTTTTCCTCGGGGGTGGGGCATCTTCTTAGATGATTTATTTGCAGGTTTGATTGGTTTTGTTGCATTGTTTTTTTTGAGGTCTTTAATTTTATTTTAGTCCTTTGGTAGGAGAATGTAATGACAGAAAGATTTGAAGTCAAAGTAGCTTCTATTTTGATTTCTCGTGGATGGAGGCTCGTTACAGCGGAAAGTTGTACAGCGGGTTTGATAGCTAGTACGATTACAGATGTTCCAGGAAGTTCTTCATATTTTGATAGAAGTTATGTTACTTATAGTAATGAAGCAAAAGTAGAAATGTTGGGAGTTCCAGAAGAAGTTTTAAGGGAGCATGGTGCAGTCAGTGAATCCTGTGCTCGACTGATGGCAGAAGGAGCCCTCTCTGCTTCCGGAGTTGAAGTTGCATTATCAGTTACCGGTATCGCTGGTCCTACAGGCGGATCTATTGATAAACCTATAGGAACTGTTTTTATGGCCGTTTGTTCGTCTTTATCTACTTCTTGTTATCTTCATAAATTTACAGGCGATCGTTCTGAGATTAAAAGTAAAACAGTTGAGGCCGCATTAAAGATGCTTCTCCGATTTTTAAGTTGAAAAGTAAATAGATTTTTTTAATAAGCTTTTACAATTGGGATCTCATCCCATTGGGTTGTATAAGCACTAGATTTGTTGAAAGATTTACCTGCCCATTTCTCTTTTATACCTTCGCTGGCATATATTACTGTTCCTCTTCCCATTCTATGATTTAATTGGTCAATTGTAGTCATTAATTTTCTTGATTTCTCTTTATCTTCTTTAGGGAATAGGTTCTGTTGATATTCATCCTCCGGAATCAAATCTTGTAATATTACACCTGCCTTGTGATATAGGATGTTGTCTTTGAACATCTTGTTAAGTATTAAGAAAGAGATTCGAATAAAAAGTCTCGTGTCATTTGATGGATTAGAGAAATGATAAATTAGGCTTTCGTGGTGTTGAGGAACTGATTTTCTGAATGGATTTGTGTGTATGAAAATTATCATTGATGTAGCTAGTAAATGATTTTTTCTTAATTTTTCTGCTGCATTTGTTATGTAATTTGTTAGCGCTTCTCCTATTTTATTTACACATGAAATTTGTTTCCTGAAGGATCTTGATACACAGATACTTTTCTTTTTCTTGGGAACGTTTTCAATATTAATGCATTGGATCCCGTGTAATTCAAATATAGTTCTTTGAATACTCACGTTAAATTTTCTACTTATTTCTTCTTGATTTAAACTCATTAGTTCTAAAATAGTTTTTATGTTCATGCTTCTAATTTTCCTGCCTACCCTTTTCCCTATTCCCCATATATCTTCTAATTCTATTTTTTCTAAGGGTACTTTCTCATTATCCAAGTTATGTATAACGTACACTCCGTTTGAAGATATCCCCTTTTTGACAAATTCGTTTGCTAATTTTGCAAGAGTTTTCGTTTTTCCTATACCTACTGAAACAGGTATCCCAACCCATTGTTTTATTTTTGTTCTTATTTCAATTCCATATTTGAGCAGATTTTTCTGCTCTTTTGATATATCTAAGAATGCTTCGTCAATTGAATAAACTTCTACATGAGAACTAAATTTAAAAAGACTATTCATTATTCTCTGAGAGATATCACCATAGAGTGTATAATTTGATGAGAATACATGGACATTGAAATTTTCTATAATTTCCTTTGCCTTATATAAAGGAGTTCCCATTTTGATCCCAATTAGTTTTGATTCTTGCGATCTGGCGATAATACAGCCATCATTGTTTGATAGTACGACAATTGGCTTATGCTCTAAATTCGGAGTGAATATTCTCTCGCAAGACGCATAAAAATTATTGCAGTCGACAAGCGCAAACCAAATATCTGAATTTGTAGTTTTTTTATAATTTGTGAATAACATTTGTTGCTATACCCCAAATATGAAAGTTCATCTCTTCTGTAATTTTAATTGAATCAAATTTTTCATTATCTGCATCAAGCCATATTTCATTTTTTGAAAAACGGAGGCGTTTAACAGTTAGTTCTCCGTATAAGACAGCGATAATTATTTTTCCGCTGGATGCTTCTAAAGATCGATCAACAATTAATATGTCATCTGAGTTTATTCCTGATCCCAGCATTGATTCTCCTTGTACACGTACGAAAAAAGTAGAATTTGGATTTTTAATTAAGTATTCATTTAGGTCTAAATTTTTTTCTAAATGATCATCTGCGGGTGAAGGGAAGCCAGCTGAAACACGATAATCGTAGAGAGGGGTTATTACATTTTTTTTAATATCAAAAGATGATATTTTTCCGTATGAATTTATGTACATTGTAATCTCTGAGAATATAGAAAAACTTGTTTTATACGAAAATAATACGAAAGTCAATTATCCTTCTATTTGAAATTTTAACTTGACTTTCGTTATAATTATGGCGTATAAAATACGAAAACAGTATTCGATTTACTGTGATAATTTTTAGTTTGGATGAAAATTTAGATCAATGTATAATTAAAAAGCCCGTAAATATTATTTGTGAGGAGTGAGTTTCGTGAGTTCTAAAAATGGCAGTTCAAAAAAAGAGTTAAATAATGGAAATCAGAATAAAGCATTAGATATTGCATTTTCGCAAATTAACCAACAATTTGGGAAAGGGTCGATCATGCGATTGGGTGAAGGCCCAGCGTTAGAACGAATTCCTACTATCAGTACTGGTTCCGTTTCATTAGATTTTGCATTGGGTACAGGTGGTGTGCCTAGAGGTAGAATCGTTGAAATCTATGGTCCAGAGTCATCCGGAAAAACGACAATAGCGCTACAAATAATTGCGGAAGTTCAAGAACGAGGCGGCACTGCTGCGTTTATAGATGCTGAACATGCTTTAGATCCTGTTTATGCGAAAGCCCTAGGTGTACATACTGATGGTTTGATTCTTTCCCAACCAGATACAGGAGAGCAGGCACTCGAGATAGCTGAAATTTTGACTAGTAGTGGTTCTCTAGATGTTGTTGTAATAGATTCAGTAGCTGCCCTGGTACCAAAAGCTGAATTAGAAGGGGATATGGGAGATCATCATGTGGGATTGCAAGCGCGTTTGATGAGTCAAGCTCTAAGAAAACTTACGGGTGTAGTACATCGTAGTAAAACATGTTTTATCTTTATCAATCAAATTAGAATGAAGATAGGGGTAATGTTTGGGAATCCAGAGACTACGACTGGTGGTAACGCTCTTAAGTTTTATTCATCGGTTAGATTGGATGTACGAAGAATTGCTACAATCAAAAATGGAGAAGATAATGTTGGAAATAGGACTAGGGTTCGAGTAGTAAAGAACAAATTGTCCCCACCATTTAAAACTGCTGAATTCGATATTATGTTTGGAAAAGGAATATCGAAAGAGGGAGATGTGCTAGATTTAGCAGTTGAAAATAAAATTATAGAAAAATCTGGCGCATGGTATTCTTTTAATGGAGAACGTATTGGACAAGGAAGAGAGAACGTAAAGAGTTATTTCTTGGAGAATACAGATATTTTAAAGGAAGTAGAATCTAGAGTTAGGACGAGTATGGGAATTATAAAAAATGATTCTACAAAAGAATCTGAATCAGCAATAGATAAAAATGAAAATACAGTGAGTAAGAGTACTTCTGTACCTAAATAGTAAAGTTCAAATCCGTTTGAGAAATTTTTTTAAAAATTTATATACTCAAACGGATTTGAAATTTTATTTAGCTAACTTTTTTTCCTGCCGTATATGAGTAACTTTTAACTCCTCGCAATTGCATTTTTGAATAAACTCAAGTAGAAGAAAATCATTTCACTGATTTTGGCAGTTTTCCAAATTCTCAAAGGAATCCATGATTATGAGAATCGTTTTTCTCGGAACTCCCGATTTTGCAGTTCCTTCATTGGAAGCATTGCAAAAATCCTCTGGAGAAATAGTAAGAGTCTTTTGTCAACCTGACAGAAGATCAGGTAGGGGTAGAAAATTACATATATCTCCAGTTAAGGAAAAGTCTAATTCTCTAGGGTTAGAAGTAAGTCAACCGGAAAGGATTACTTCAAAGCATATATCCGATTTAGACCCAGATCTTTGTGTGGTAGTAGCATATGGACAGATATTGAGTAAGAAATTCCTTGATATCCCGAAAAAAGGAACGATAAATTTACATGGATCTTTATTGCCACGTTGGCGAGGAGCCGCCCCAATACAACGAACTATTCTCCATGGGGACAAAGAATCAGGTGTGTCTATTATACGATTAATTCCAGAGATGGACGCAGGTCCAATTTTAGCAGAGAAAAAAATTTCTGTTCATATAAGAGAAACTGCTGATTCGTTATATGAGAGAATGTCAACTATAGGAGCTCTTTTACTAAAAGATACTGTAGAAAAATTGTCGAGTAGTGAATTGAAAGCTAAAGAACAAGATGAGTCGAAAGTAACTTTTGCAGAAAAAATACATAAAGATGAAGCAAAGATAGATTGGCAAAGAAGTGCAGTAGAGATTGAACGTAAAATTAGGGCTTTTAAGTCTTGGCCAGTTGCAGAAACCTATTTGTCAGAAGGTAAGTATAGAATAAGAATCTGGGATGCATTTGTTACTGAATCTGAAAGTAAAGTTTCCGCAACTCCTGGAACATTCTTGGGTCTAGCGAAATGTACATTAGGGTTTGGTCTAAGAGTAAGAACAGGCAAAGATGATTTGTTGTTATTGAAAGTACAATTGTCAGGAAAGAAGATTCTGAGTGCTGAAGATTTATTGAAAGGATTTCCAATAGAAAATAGAAGTATTTTTGCAAATATATAGATATTTACAATTAAGAAGATAAATTTGTCTAAAATTCAAATAAATCAGAAAACGGTAGATATTAGAGGAATAGCATTTAAAGCATTAAACTCTTTTGAAAAAAATCCGCAACATGCAACTGACCTTTTTGCAAAATTTTGTCCTCATGATCTTAATTATAGAGATAGAACTCTTTTACGCGAGATAATTTATGGAGTCTTACGTTGGAGAAATCGTTTAGATTGGACTTATGAGATTTATTTAAATAAATCAATTGATAGATTAAGTTATCAAATTAAGCAGGCCCTTAGAATAGGAGTGTATCAGTTAATTTTTCTAGATAGAATCCCTGATTATAGTGCAATAAATACTTCTGTGGATTTGCTAAATAATACTAAAGACATCTGGGCGAAAGGTTTAGTGAATGCTGTTTTAAGAAAAATAACGAATTCTAATCCTTGTCCATCCGAAGAAATAATTGAAAATTTGTCAATATGGGAATCACATCCAAAATGGTTGGTAAATAAATGGACAAAAGAATTAGGTCCTGAACAAGCTAAAAATCGTTGCCGAAGCAATAATCAGATTCCTAATGTTGTTTTTAGGGTTAATCCGAACTGGGGAAGTATAGAAGA
>TARA_B100000686_G_scaffold86427_1_pt1 | contig 13784 bp, 12 predicted proteins | sample TARA_B100000686 | Tara Oceans TARA_B100000686 (sample SAMEA2622733) | marine metagenome | biome: marine biome (ENVO:00000447); feature: marine epipelagic mixed layer (ENVO:xxxxxxxxx); material: "saline water (ENVO:00002010), including plankton (ENVO:xxxxxxxx)" | depth 150 m
GATTCTAATTGTGTGAACATGATTCCTCATACTGACAGGGAGATTATGAAGTATGTTCTAACATTGGATGAGGATATTGATTTGATAATTCCAAGAGGTGGAGAAGGGCTAATACGTTTTGTTTCTGAAAATTCTAGAATACCAGTAATTAAGCACTATAAAGGTGTATGTCATGTATATGTAGACGAATATGCAGATTTAGACAAGGCTGTAAATATTTCATTAAACTCTAAAGTTCAAAGACCAGGAGTTTGTAATGCAATGGAAACTTTACTTGTTCATAAAAGTGTTGCCAAAAAGTTTTTACCTAAAATTATAAAACTATTCAAAGAAAACGAAGTGACAATTCATGGATCGGAAGAAGTTATGCAATACGGAGCTGATGATTTAGCTGTTGAGGATAATTGGCACAAAGAGTATCTAGAGCTAGAATTAAATATAAGAATAGTAGCAGATATTTCTTCTGCAATAAGCCATATAGAACAATATGGTTCACTTCATACAGAATCAATTATTACTGAGGATCTAGCACAAGCTGAATTTTTCATAAATAGTGTTGGCTCTTCTGCGATAATGCATAATACATCTACTAGATTTAATGATGGAAACGAACTAGGTTTAGGTGCTGAGATAGGTATAAGCACAACAAAGCTCCATGCTTTTGGACCTATGGGATTAAATGAGTTAACTTCAAAAAAATTTGTCGTGATAGGCGATGGTCAGACTAAATAATAAAAACTACTGCAGAAATTACTGTAACCCATGATTTATCTTTTGGTCCTTCCGCAGTACTTGTGATTTCTTGTGTTTTGACTGTATGACCACTTATTTTCCATATATCTTTTTGTTCATTATAATTTTTGTCAATATCAAAAGGTGCACCAATTGTTGTTGCCAACATGTAAGCAGCAAGATCTTCAGCATACTCTCCAGAAGCCTTCTTACTTTGCCCATAACTATGATGCTCTGAAAGATATCCATGTTTGGACCTATCAACAGGAAGAGCTATACCAATTGATGCAGCAATTCTTCTTTCAGGCTCATTTGTTGAGCTTTCGCTCAAAACCACATAAACAATTTGGCCTGCTGAAAGTTTTTTCAAACCTCGTTTCTTTGTAATTATTTCAGTGTGAGGTGGCATAATGCTGGATACTTTAACTAGATTGTATTGTGCAATGTCTGCGTTCCTTAGAGCCATCTCGAAACTAGTTAGTTTCTCTTTGCTTATTCCAACACCTTTAGTTACAAATGCATATTTAGGGACCATCTAATTAACCATCAAAAGAATACATTTAATCTTATTTCTTATTAATAGTCAATCTAGACATAGTTATATAAAACAACATAAGAAATTGATATTCTTAAAATTATATATTATTAATATTTTTAGAGATGGGAAACCTTTTAAAACGAATTTTAACAAGCTTGATTCTTTTACCTATTACCATTTATACGGTTTACAAAGGAGGTCTTGTTTTTACTTCCTACTTGTTGCTGATAACATGTCTAGGGTTTTGGGAATACAGAAAAATACTCAAAGTTGAATCAAAACTTCATGTTGTTCTTTCTTTTTTTGCTGTGATACTTTTTCCTTTATTCGCTCATCATAGCTTTGATTTGTTTCTTTACCTATCTTTATTCGTTCTACTCCTTTGGCTTATCAGAATTCTTTATAGCAAAATAAAAATTGAAGCGTTTTGGAGTTCATATCTTTTTGTAATTTTATATACAGGATTTGGAATTAATTTTGCTATCTTAATACGAGATTTAGACAATGGTCTCTGGTTGATGGCATCTGTTCTAATCATAAGCGCACTTAATGACATCTCAGCGTATTTAATTGGAAAATTCTTTGGAATAAGAAAAGCTTTTCCCAAAGTAAGCCCCAATAAAACTTTTGAAGGGTCTTTTGCAGGAATAGTCGTTTCTGTTCTTTCTGCCGTAGTACTATTTCGTTATTTTCAATTTGGTTTATCAACCTTACAGTCAATGTTCATAGGTCTTTTCGTTTCTTTCTTAGGTATTGTGGGTGATTTGTTTGAATCTTATATTAAAAGAAAATCAGGAGTTAAAGACACAGGGAATTTGCTCCCAGGACATGGTGGCATATTGGATAGAGTAGATAGTTTAATATTCATCCTTCCTTTTTTTTATTTGATTTCAAAGTATCTAATAATATAATTTAGAAAATGCTTAAGAGACTCCTTAGAAAAATCAAGAACAATCTTATTTTCTTGGTATTGATTGCGCTGATATCAGCATTGGTTTATGTAGGATTTGTTTATATTTTTCATAAACCTAGTTTTGAACTGTTTGCAAAAGATACAATCTCATACTCTGGACTTAAGGCTACAATTAATACAGAGAATGTAAGTATTGTTTCAATTCATATTTCAGGAAGCAAGGATGGAACTAATCTTGTTGACATATACAAGCAAGAAGAGTTTTTAGATGGCGGAAACCAAATTAACATTGAAATTAAATTTAAGACAAATAGCCCTGTAGTTAAAATGATTAGAAGTGAGAATATAGACCATTTTTATCTTCATTATTCTATTAGCTATAAGAACTCATTTTTTACTTCTTTTATAAAAGATAAAATTAAACTTAAAATCGATTTTGATCCACCAAAAATATCTAATATTAGGTCAGATGGCTATATCTATCAAGGAGGCATTGGCTATGTACTTTACGATACTAGCGTAGATGCTATAAAGTCATATGTTGATACAGGTGTTGGAAAGATGTTTTATCCAATTTCTATTCTTAAAGATGACAAAATTTCAAATTTAGTTTTTTTTACATGTTCTAATTTGCCATGCAAAAACAATAAGATAATTGTTGTCGCAGAGGATAGATCTGGTAATAAGGTTTCTCTTTCTAAGAAAATTAATACTCTTAGTAAAAAAGCTTGGCCAACATCAGATATCAAAATTAACAGTAAATTTTTATTAATGAAATATAATGAGATTAAAAAAGACAATAAAACTAGTGCTGGTTTAAAAGAATTCAGAGAACTTAACATCAATGAACGGGCAAAGAATGATCAGCTACTGACTATGAAGACAGAAAAAATTAGAAATGAATTATTATTCAATGGGAAATTTGTTCAAATGAAAAATTCAAAAGTATTCTCTACATATAGCGAGAAAAGAAATTATTTTATTGATGGTATCGAAGGTAGCGTTGATTCTAAGTATCACTTAGGTATTGATTTGGCTTCTACAGCCAATGCAAAAGTCAATCCATCTAATAGAGGAATTGTTTCTTATGTAGATAATGATGGTTTGGGAATATACGGCAAATCAATTGTTATCGATCATGGTCTAGGATTTTATACTCTATATTCACATTTGAATACAATTTCTGTGGGTATTGGCGAGAAAGTAGATACTGATTCAGTTATTGGCAATACTGGCAGTACTGGATATGCATTTGGTGACCATCTTCATTTTGCTACATACATACAGGGAGTTTCATTTAATCCAATAGAATTATTCGACAGCAAATATATCAATTTAAAAATTATAAAAATATATAAAGAGTTCATTAAAGAACAACCAAAATGATTATATATGGTCTAAACCCAGTTAAAGATTTTATAAATTTATTTCCCAATAAAATATCAACATTATTCATTTCAAAAAATAAGCTTTCAGATTCAGAGATGAAATCGGTTGTAAATATAAATACCGTTTACGTCTCTGATGCAGAATTGAAAAGAATAACTGGGACAACAAAACATCAATCATTGGCAGCAGAAATAGATATGCCCAGACCAAAAGAATTTAAACATTTTAAAAATGATATTAAAAATATGAGTAATATTGTTCTGATTCTAGATCATATAAAAGATCCTCAAAATTTCGGAGCAATTACAAGAACAAGTGTTTTTTTTGGTATTAACACAATTATTATTCCAAACAAAAGATCTGCTACAATATCACCGGGTTCAGTTAAAGCTTCTGCTGGTGCAATTTTTGGAATTAATATTTACGAAGTACCAAATCTAGCCAATTCAATTAACGAACTTAAAAAAAATAAATATTGGATTTTAGGAGCAGATATTGACGGTAAAGATATAAAAGATGATATATTCAATAAATTTATTGGAGAAAAACTGGCAATTGTTTTTGGATCTGAGGAGAAAGGGATAAGTTCTAAAATTAAAACCAACTGCGATTTCTTAATTAGTATTGGAAGATTAGGTAAAACAAATTCTTTAAATGTTAGTGTAGCAACAGGTATATTCTTAAACAGGTTCATTCATGATTGAAATTATTGTTCTATCTGTTGTTCAAGGTATAACCGAGTTCATACCAGTAAGCTCTTCTTTGCATTTACTTATTTTTGGAGAATTATTTCAAAATTCTGGCAAATTAAACCTTTTAATTTTTACTAGTATGCATCTCGGCTCTCTTTTTGGAGTTGCTACATTCTTGCTTACCGATACAAAGATGGAAATCAAGAAGGTTCATTCAAAACAACTATTTTTTCTTATTCTTTTTGGCACTATACCCTCAGTTTTGATTGGATTTTTCTTGTATGATTTTGTTAGCGAAAATTTAACAATTAACAATATTGTCATTTCTAGCACCTTTTTCTTTGGAGTTTTATTGTTTGTTGCTGACAAATTTGCTCAAACTACGAAAAGCATGAAACATTTAACATTATTTGATATTTTATTCATTGGCTTTTTTCAATGCTTCTCACTAATTCCAGGGGCTAGTAGGTCTGCTACAACTATAATATCTTCAAGGTTTCTTGGTATAGACAGGAAGACATCCATTATAATTTCAACTCTACTATCTTTTCCTGTAATAATAGGTGCTTTTACTCTATCTTTAATTAAGACGGATTTTGGTAATCTTGACCATATACCATTAAAGGAAGAAATTTTACCATCAATAATTTTTTCATTTGTTAGCTCCTATATAGCATTAAAAATATTTTTTAAATATTCATCAATCAAAGGATTTGGGGGATTTGCTATATATAGAATTTTATTAGCAGCTATTTTACTTTTTAAGTAGATTTGAAAATTCTTTTTCGTCAACGACTTTAACATTTAGACTTTCTGCCTCATTTAATTTGCTTCCTGGTTTTGCACCAACAATTAAGAAATCCGTTTTTTTAGAAATTGTAGATGTTACTTTTCCGCTATGTCCATTAATTACACTGATTAGCTGATCTCTAGAAAAAGAATTAAAAGTACCAGTAATACAAAAAGTAATACCAGCTAATTTCAAACCTGCTTTTGGGACAGATTTTATCACAACACCATTTTTTAACATTGAATTTATATTTTTTAAATTACCTTCAGTATTGAAAAAGATTTGTATACTATTTGCTATCTCTATACCAACACCATCAATCTTTTCTATTTTCTCTAATGGAGCCTTTTTTAAATCTTCTAGATTAATAAATTCTGCTGCTAATATTTTTGAAATATTTTCACCCACATGTCTTATTCCTAATGAATTAATAAATCGCTCAAAAGTAACTTCTTTTTTTGCATCAATTTCTTGAATTAAGTTGGTAACAAGCTTTTCTCCAAAACCATCAAGATTCAAAAGTTTAGACCGATTTAAATTGAAAATATCTGATAAATTATTAACTATTTTTTTATTTACTAGAGTTACCAATATTCTTTTTCCTAACCCAACTATATTAAAACTCTTTTTAGAAACTAAATAAGCCAGTTGTGCTTTTAAAACTTCTGTGCAATTAGAATTTTTACAGAAAATATATGAGCCTTCTTTTTCAAGTATATTTTTGCAGCACGGGCACTTCTTAGGAATGGGCATAGAGGACTCTTTTTCTTTTTTTACAATTTTAACAACTTTAGGAATTACATCTCCGGCTCTTTCTACAATTACTGAATCACCAATATTTAATTTCATTGATTCAAGAAGATCAAAATTATGAAGAGTTGCTCTCTTTACTTTTACTCCTGAAAAATCAACTTCTTTTAACTCAGCAACAGGTGTAATCATACCTGTTCTACCAATTTGAAAAGTTATATCTTGAATTATACTTTTTGCTAAAATGGAAGGAAATTTAATTGCTGCTGCCCATTTAGGGTATTTTGAAGTAAAGCCAAAAAGTTTTTGATCTTCTCTGTTGTTTATTTTAATTACTAAACCATCTATTTCATAATCCAAACTGTTTCTCGATTCTAGAACTCTTTGAAAATGTTTTTGAATTGCTTCAAAAGTTTTTATTTTTATAAAGTCGCCTAAATTAGCAAATCCCCATTGATAAAACAATTTCATTAATTCTTTTTCTTTGTTGATTGTTAAGCCATCTACTGAACCAGAACCCCATGGAATAAAAACTAAGGGCCTACTAGCTGTAATTTTTGAATCAAGTTGTCTTAAAGAACCTGATGCAGCATTTCTTGGATTTGAAAACGATTGACCTTTTTTGTGAAGTCTTTTGTTAAGTATTTTAAATTCTTTAATTGGGAATATAACTTCGCCTCTAATTTCGATTAACTTAGGAATTTTTTCACCATTCAACTTTAAAGGAACACTTTTTATTGTTTTAATGTTCTCCGTAATATTTTCTCCTATTTTTCCATCACCTCTAGTGGCTCCAATATCAAGAATTCCATTCTTGTAAGTAATGGAAACAGATGCTCCATCAAATTTTGGTTCAAGTACAAACTCTGGCTCTTTAATAGTTTTATTTATCCGTTTTAAAAAATCTTCAAGTTCTTTAAAATTCGAAATATTTTCTAAACTGTACATTGGTTCTTGATGTTGATGTTTAAGAAAATTTTCCGAAATATGACCACCAACCTTATTAGTTGGGGAATCTGGAAGTTTTAGCTTAGGGTTCTTTTTTTCTAGCTCAATTAATTCATTAAGTAGTAAATCAAATTCTGCATCAGTAATCTCGGGATTGTCGTTCAAATAGTACTTTTTATTATGATTATTTATAAGGCCTGCAAGCTCTTTTATCCTGTCTTTTATGTGGTTTGAACTCATAAGATAAATAATACTATTCTCTTTTTGAATTGCTAATACCTAATGATATATTTTTTATGTGAGGGTAATTGTTTTAGGATGTGGTTCATCTGTAGGTTCTCCAGTTTTAGGAAAGGATTCTACTGAGGTAAGAGAAAAGAATTGGAGAACTAGAAGTTCTGTATATATATCTGTTGAGAACAAAGATATTTTAATAGATAGTGGTCCAGATTTTCGTCAGCAAGCTATAAGCAATAATATAACTAAAATAGATTTTGTACTTTATACTCATTCACATGCTGACCATACTCATGGCATCGACGACCTTAGAATCTATAGTTATTTGCGAAAGGAGAGAATTAACTGCTTTGGTAACAGCTTCACCCTTAGAGATATAAAACAAAATTTTTCATATATCTTTAGCCCAAAAAATACTGCTGGTAGACCCAGATTAAACCTTAATGTAATCGATGATGAATTTGTCGAGCAAGGCGTTAATATAATTCCATTACCAATCTTGCATAATGATTGGGACATATTTGGGTATAGAATCGGTAAATTTGCATACATTACTGACTGCAGCTCGATACCAGAAGAAACAATTAGCAAGATGCAAAATCTGGACCTACTTGTCTTGGACGCGTTAAGAGTTACTCCTCATAATGCACATCTATCCGTTCAGCAGGCAATAGAAGTGGCAAAAAATCTTAAATCAAAAAGAACCATACTGACTCATATGAGCTCTGACTTAGACTATTACGAATTAATGGAGATTCTTCCCGAAGGAATAGAGCCAGGTTATGATGGATTATCAGTAGAATTATGATATAAAATATCTGTATGCACGAATTAAGAAAGCAGTTAAGAAACAATACCAAAAAGAAAATTTTACTCATAGTTCTAGATGGAGTAGGTGGCCTACCTTTTCCTAATAAAACTGAATTGGACGCAGCTAAAACTAGAAATTTAGATAAATTTACTAAACAATCAGAAACTGGTGCACATGTCCCAATACTCAATGGGATTACTCCTGGAAGTGGATCCGCTCACCTAGCTTTATTTGGGTATGATCCATTGTCTTTTGACATTGGTAGAGGAGTGCTTGAGGCACTTGGTCTTGATGTAAAAATAGGAGATAAAGATTTAGCATTAAGAGGAAACTTTGCAACAGTTAAGCAAGCTAGAAATAAAATTGTTGTTTCTGATAGAAGAGCTAATCGTATTGATACATCAACAAACAAAAGAATTGTTAATATGCTTAAAAAAGAAATAAAAACAATAGACTCTGTTTCTGTTGATTTCAAGTCAGGTTTGGAGCATAGGTTCGTATGTAAATTAACTTTTAAAAAGAAAATAACAAAAGAACAATGTATGATTGCGGATACTGATCCACAGATTGAAGGGCAAGCTCCGTTAAACCCAATTAGCTTAAATAAAAAATCTAAAACAACCTCAAAAATTATAGAAAAATTAATAAAAAAGATATCTATGGTCTTAGAAAATGAAAAAAGAGCAAATTACGTTTTGTTTAGAGGAATCTCCTCATTTCCCAAAATACCGAAATTTAAGGAACTATATAATATCAATGCCTGTTCTATTACTACTTACCCAATGTATAAAGGAATTGCTACCTTAGTAGGTATGAGACCAGAACCTACAAAAAATGCGACTATTCAATCACAAATTGAAACATTAAAAGCATCGTTTTCTAAGTATGATTTTTTCTATTTTCATGTAAAAAAAACAGATAGCTATGGTGAAGATGGAAACTATAAGAAAAAGATACAAGTAATTGAAGAATTTGATAAGCATTTGCCAGTAATACAAAAAATTGGATTCGATGTTGTTGCCATAACTGGAGATCATTCAACACCTTCACGTATTAAATCACATAGTTGGCATCCAGTCCCAGTATTAATTAATTCAAAGAATAGCTTTTATGGTCTTTCTAAGAGATTTACAGAAAAAGAATGTGTAAAAGGAACATTAGGAATATTTGAAGCAAAAAATCTTTTAAATATACTTTTTGCTCATGCTGACATGCTAAACAAATTTGGAGCCTAAAATATGTATTAATATTTATTTTTTTGCCGAAGTGGCGGAACTGGTAGACGCGCCATCTTGAGGGGGTGGTGTCTTCGGACGTGCGGGTTCGAGTCCCGCCTTCGGCATTTTTTATAAATTCAGTTAAAATAGTTTCATGGAAAAAGGTATAGTAATTGTTGATCACGGCTCAAAAAGACAAGAAAGCAATGAAATGCTTGAAGAAATAGCAGTCCTTTTTTACAAAAAATTTTCCTCAAAATATAAAATTGTTGAGCCAGCACATATGGAATTAGCTGAGCCATCTATATTGACTGCATATACCAAGTGTGTTGAAAGAGGTGCAGATTTTATTTTAATATGCCCATTCTTCTTAGGACCAGGCAGGCATTGGAATCAGGATATCCCATCATTAGCAAATAAAGCAGCTATGAATTTTCCTTCAACAAACTATCATGTAGTAAAGCCATTAGGTATCGATGATTTATTGCTAGAGTTGCTTGAAAAAAGACTAAATGATTGCACTGAGAGGGAATTTTCTTGTGATTCTTGTGAAGGCACTAATCGTGCAGGAAATCTTTAAATTCCATTGTTATTTTTTTTGTTTTACTATTATAAATTATGACTGTTAAAGGTGGCTATCTAATAATAATTTCAGGCCCATCAGGGGTAGGAAAATCTACAATTACGCAAGAATTATTGTCATCTATAAAAAACCTGGATTTTTCCGTTTCTTATACCACTCGTGATAAGAGAACTATGGAAAATGATCAAGAGCATTATAAATTTATTTCTAAAGATCAATTTGAAGAAATGGTTGATGAGAATTTGTTTTTAGAATACGAACAGGTTCATGGCAATCTTTATGGAACACCAATTGAACCAATCAGGGAGTCCTTAAGATACAATCATAGTGTGCTTTTAGATATCGATGTTAAAGGTGCTTCTTCAATAATAAATACTAATCATTTTGATAGCCTCTCGATTTTTATCAAGCCACCCTCAATAAACGAATTGGAAAAAAGATTAATTGATAGAAACGATATGAGCAAAGAAGACATTGAACAACGTATTGAAGTTGCGACAAAAGAAATATTACAGTCTCAATATTTTAATCATATGGTTATCAATGAAGATTTTGATGAGTGCTTAAGTGAAGTAAAAAGGATTATAGCGAGCTTGTAAATGATTAGATTTGATGACATAGTCCAAAAACTGAACCTTTACCTTTCTAAAGAAGAAATAGAAGATATAACTAAAGCTTACGCCTATTCGGCAAAGGTCCACGCAGGCCAAAAAAGATATTCTGGTGAGCCTTATATGATTCACCCGATGGAAGTCGCATCTGTTCTTGCCGATATAAGATTAGACAAGGAGTCTATAATTACAGGTTTATTGCATGATACCCTAGAAGACACTCTTGCAACCGAAAACGATATCAAAGAAATGTTTGGAGATGAAGTATTTAGTTTGGTTGACGGCGTTACTAAAATTGGACAAATACAAATAAGCTCAACATTTAAAAGACAAGCAGAAAATTTTAGAAAACTAATTCTTGCTACTGGTAAAGACATAAGAGTCATTTTAGTTAAGCTAGCAGATAGATTGCACAACGTAAGAACAATTTCATTCCTACCAAAGAACAAACAAGAGTCATTAGCTAAAGAGACTTTAGACTTGTATGCACCACTGGCAGATAGATTAGGTATATATTGGATGAGAACTGAGCTAGAAGATAAATCTTTTCAGATTTTAAAACCAAACGAATATGAAGAAATATCAAAAACATTTATTAGTAAAAAAGAAGAATGGGAAAAATATAGTTTAGAAATAGAAAATTTAATTTTAGAACAATTAACAAAATTTAATATTAAAGCTCAAATACAAAATAGATTTAAAAACTTTTATGGAATATATAAAAAAATGACAGCTAGAGATATGGATTCTGATAGCGTGAGAGATGTAAAAGCATTTAGAATTATTACCGAAGATATTGCATCTTGTTATGCTTCGTTGGGCGCTGTACATTCTGTTTGGAAGCCAGTCCCAGGTAGATTTAAAGACTATATAGCTCTACCTAAAAGCAATGGGTACAAGTCTTTGCATACAATTGTAATTGGACCTTTTGGAGACCAAGTCGAAGTTCAAATTAGAACACAAAAAATGCATGAATTTGCTGAGTATGGTGTAGCTGCTCACTGGAAGTACAAGCTTGATAAATTATCAAAAGATAGAACTATAGATTTGCCGGACAGTGTTAAAAAAATATTTGATGTTAAGACTTTAAATGATCCAAAAGAATTTATTGATGCAGTCAAAGATGAGCTTACAACTAATTTTGTTTATGTCTTCACACCGAATGGGGATTTAAAAGAATTACCAATAGATTCATCTATAGTCGATTTTGCCTATTCAATCCATTCAGACGTAGGAGATGAGTGTTCCGCAGCTCGAGTAAATGGAAAAATTGTTCCACTCAGTTATAAGTTAAAGAGTGGAGATACAATTGAAATAATAAGGAAAAAAGATAGAAAGCCAAATAGAGATTGGTTGAAACACGTAGTAACTTCCAAAGCCAAAACTAAAATAAGAAATTCGGTAAAAAATGAATTATCTATAGAATCCCTTAAAATTGGAAAAGAAATTTTGGAGAAAAAATTATTAAAATACGGCATAAATATTCACAAGAAAGGTGTTTTGGAAAGATTGAATAAATTTGCTGAAGAAAAATCATTGAAAGGGTTAGATGATTTATTTGTTTCTTATTCATTCTCTAAAATAAACATAATTGAAATTTTAACCTTTCTTGGTTTAGATGCAGAAAATAAAAAAATTAAAGAATTGCCAACTAATTTAAAAAATCCTAATGATGGAATAATTGTTGGCGGTAACGACAACATTATGGTTAGATTTTGCAAATCGTGTTCGCCGATATATGGAGATGAAATTATTGGCTATATTACAATTGGAAGAGGTATCTCTGTTCACCGCATGTCCTGTAAGCAAATCTTAGAAGTTGATTCTTCTAGGCTTATTGAAGCTAGATGGGACGAAGCTTTTCATTCAAAATCCTCTACAAGACTTAAAGTTACCTGCTTCGACAAACCCGGAATTCTTTCAGAAATCTCTAATACAATTGCAAAACATGACTCAAATATAATTAAGATTAATGCCAAGCCAATTTCTTTAACTAAATCATCGATATATATAGAAATGTTAGTAAAAGATACAAATCATTTATCTGAGATAATAAATGACTTGAATTTGTTGCCAGATATTAATAATGTCGATAGACTTTTGCATGGAAAGCATAGCCAGTACAATCTCAACTTGTATTAATCTTTCAGCTCAATATAATTAAGTAAAACAATGTCAAAAGACAATCTACTAAAGTCTGGAATTTTAAAAACATTAAAATCTTTGCTTTTTGCTTTAATTGTCGCACTTTTTATAAGATATATTTTTATCCAACCATTCAAAATACCATCTAAATCTATGTACCCTACGCTTATGGTAGGTGACCACCTATTAGTAGATAGGTTAAGTTACGGTTTTGCTTTACCATGTTCAGATACAAAACTAATTAAAAGTTTTAAAAATTTTCAGAGGGGAGATATCATTGTTTTTCGTTATCCAATAGACGAGGATGCAATAAATTGTCCTAATGGGGGCTTCATAGGGCTAACCTCTACCTATTACATAAAACGAATAATAGGTTTACCCGGAGACAAAATTAAACTTTTAGATAAAGATGTTTACGTCAATGGAGTCAAAATATCTAACAACATTGAAGAATCTAAATATTTTCTTGATGGAGAAAATCATGAAGTCTATATAAATAGATTTGATGTTAAGGAAATAATGACAATATACAAAGAAGAATCTAAACGTTACCAAGAAAATATCTCGAATTTAGAAATAATAGTTCCATTGAATAAATATTTTGTTTTAGGGGACAATCGGGACAATAGTAAAGATAGTAGATACTGGGGCTATGTGCCAAAAGAAAACATAATAGGGAAAGCATTAATTATTCATTTCTCGTGGAATAATAATTTTAAAAATGTTAAAGATATTATTAGATTCGAGAGATTTTTTAATTTAATTGAGTAGGGAAATGTTACATATTTTATCTGTAGATGATTTAGATAATGATTTTTTAATATCACTCTGGGAAGAGGCATTGTCAAATCAAGGCTCTTCTAATACCAATTTAAAAGGGAAAATATTAACTAATCTATTTTACGAGCCTTCAACGAGAACTTCATCTTCTTTTTACAGTGCTATGACAAAATCTGGAGGGACAGTTATTCCAATAAACAATGTACAGTTCTCTAGTGTTGCCAAAGGAGAATCTTTAGAAGACACAATTATGACTATGGGGACAATGAGTGATGGAATTGTAATAAGACACACTGACAGTGGATCTGCGAAAAAAGCTTCTATTGTAAGCAATGTTCCAATTATTAATGCTGGTGATGGAGATGGCGAACATCCAACACAGACAATATTAGACGGTTTTACAATTTACTATTATAAAAATAAAAAATTATCGGATTTGAATATAACTATGATTGGCGATTTAAAAAATGGAAGAACGGTTAAGAGTTTGATAAAACTTATGAGTAGATTCAAAAATAACCATTTTAATTTTGTAAGCCCAAAACGTTTAAGATATTCAGGAAGTCTTCCTGAAAGCTATTATGAAACTACAAATATTAACGAAGTACTGAAGGATACAGATATTTTATATGTAACTAGAGTGCAAAA
>TARA_B100000686_G_scaffold214388_1_pt1 | contig 13782 bp, 13 predicted proteins | sample TARA_B100000686 | Tara Oceans TARA_B100000686 (sample SAMEA2622733) | marine metagenome | biome: marine biome (ENVO:00000447); feature: marine epipelagic mixed layer (ENVO:xxxxxxxxx); material: "saline water (ENVO:00002010), including plankton (ENVO:xxxxxxxx)" | depth 150 m
CCTAACTGGATTTTGAATCCAGCGCGTCTGCCAATTTCGCCACTCCGGCTTTTGAGCTGTCTATTGCTAGTCGCGGACAGTTCCATCATGTCGCCACAGATAGAGAGACCGCGTATTTCCTCGCTCGTCTTCGTATTGGTCCAGTACGTCTGGCTCCCAATCACCCATGCTGAAGGCATGCGAGACGATTCGAGCTCCTGGAGCGAGTTGACTAGTCAGAAGAGGTCTCAACTTTAGGTTAGAAGAAGATAGGAGGTACAAGGTGACAACCGTCGCTTCGCTTACGTCTACGGTCATTGCGTCTTGTTGAATAAACTGCACCAAATGCTGAACACCAGCTCGTTCAGCATTGGCGTTGGCCTCAGCAATGCGTTGCGGGTCGATATCAATCCCGACGCCGCGTGCTCCGAATCGTTGCGCAGCGGTAATGACAATCCGACCGTCACCGCATCCAATGTCGTAAACGATGTCGTCTCTTGTTACTTCGGCAAGCGTAAGCATGCGCTGAACAACATCATAGGGTGAGGGCACGAACGGTGCGAGACTGGGGTTGTCTTGTGAGAAAATAGGTTCGAAGCCGTTTGTTGTTATTGGAAGGCTAAGAATGAGCAGTCCGACGCTCAGGCCGATCGTTTTTAGTCTGATCTGGCGCGGCATTTTGTTCCCCCTTGAGCTTCCCAGTATTTTTGGCACGGCGATACTCTACAGCATCACGATTTATTGGTTGTTGATTCCAGTCGTTTTCTCTGCCGTCTGCTGACGTGAAAAGCTAGGTCGAATAACAAAATACGTGTTTCATGGGGGAAATACCTACAGTGCTGAATCGTAAAAATCCGTGCAAACTACTAGTAATAAGCGGTTTCTGGATTGCCCACTGATACGATTCTGGAGTATTATAACTAGGTTAACCCTTCCGTGGCACTCCACAACGTAGCCGTCCAACTTTTTATCTGGGGGCAATATTGCAGTTTGAGATTGGAGACAAGGTCATTTACCCAAATCATGGGTTAGGTGTAATTGAGCGAATTGAGAAGAAAACCATACTCGGCACCACATGTGGTTTTTATTCCCTTCGTATGGCTACCAGTGATACCACGGTATTGGTTCCAGTTGATAACGTCGATGACGTCGGGTTACGTCGTGCCATTGGTGAACATGAGGTCAAAAAGTTATTCACATTGCTTGGAAACGGGAAGATTGAGAATCATCAGAATTGGAAGGGGCGTTTTAAGGATAACTCCGATAAGATGCGGACGGGCTCGCTCTACGATGTTGTGGATGTCTTAAAGAGCCTGAACCATCTTAGCCAGTCAAAGAATCTGTCTTTTCGTGAGAAACGGATGCTCGATCGTGCGAAGTTCCTTGTTATCTCTGAGATTTCTGAGGTATTGAGTGAGCCAGTTGAAAATGTTGAAGACCGCGTTGACAAAGCTTTAGAGCGCTGCTTAGCCAACAGAGTTAAACAGCTTGCAAAGGCCAAGACCGCGAAGAAGAAAACTGCAAAGGCTAAGACGGCGTCATCGAAGAAGACACCATCTCGTGCTGCGGCTAGTCGAGCAGTGGCCGCTTCATAAGTTCTCACCATTAATTTTTTGGACGCGTGGCGGCGTTGTTCCGCAAATTGATTTCAACACTTCGTTCATTAGCTGCATATATCAGCGTTTCACTTTGGGTGTTGCTGCTGGCTCCTGGTGGAATGCTTGTGGCCTTGATATCGCGTTCGCCTAATATCCTTTACTTGCTCGGCCGTGGTGGTGTCAGACTCGGGCTAGCTGCGGCTGGCATCAATGTTCAGGTTGATGGTTACGAGTATGTACAGAAGTCGAGAGGTGCTGTTTATTGCGCTAATCACAGTAGTAATTTAGAGCCGCCTATTATCTATATGGCCTTAGCTGCTATCCACCCCAGACTTAAGATCTTGTACAAGGCTGAATTGCGGGCTGCGATCCCGATACTTCGTAATGCATTTGATATGGCGGGATTCGTCCCCATTGAACGCCGTAATACAGAACAGAGTTCTCAAGCTATTGAGCGAGCGGCTTTGGCTTTGACCAATGGTGACTCGTTCATGATCTTTCCGGAGGGAACCCGTAGTCGGACAGGCGAGCTACTTCCATTCAAAAAGGGCGGCTTTTTAATGGCTATTAAGGGGCAAGCCCCGATCGTTCCTGTCGCTATAAGTGGAGCACGAAGAGCAATGGAAAAGGGGAGTCCTGTGATTTATCCGGTAACCGTTACCGTGAAGATCGGTAAACCGATTGAGACAGACGGGTTTGAAGCTGCCGAACGAAATAGCCTGATACGTCAAACGCGGTCATCGCTGGAATCATTGCTGGGAGAGGTTACTGGCCCCCCACATAAAACGAAAGCATCCACGGCAATAACGGAGAGCCATCACTTGAAGTGATTCCGTCTGTTAGTTCAACATGGACGTTTTGGTATCGCTCAAGCTCTTGGTCAAATCTAATTTCGAGCACACGATTTCTTCGTCGGTACGCCAATTGAAATGTGATGGCTGACTCTGCGTTTAATGTCTCTGACGTAGGACCCGAGTACTGGACGTGGACGTTGTCATTAAATGAGGTGTCGTCCATGTCCCTCGAAAACTGGATACGGACAGTGCTATCTGTGGGGACATCGATGTCGTCGGCGAACGGTGCACTAAATATTGCTTCTGGTGGTGGGAGATTTGGTGTGTCTGATCTCGGTGCGGATAAAGCACGATCGGTCGAGGCTCTTGATAAGTTGATCGTTCCAGCTTTGATCAAGACCATTCCATCTTCGAGAAGAACGTCGCCAGTGACTTCGAGCCATTTGCTGGTGTCTACACGAGCCATGACGTCTAGCTCAAACCCGTCACCCCTTGGTTCTTTTCCTACAACCCAGACTGACGCATCGACCGAATGTAAAACGAAGTCCCAGCGACTCGTTTCAGGTGCTTCGGGCATATCACCATAGAGATTACGTCCACGAAATCGACCAGTAACGGTTACACCATTGTCTATATACCGGTGAGGTTCTAGGACAATATTACGGAGGGTTGTGGTATCAGGCTCAAGAGCAGGACTTGTTGAGTTGGCGACGACAATTAGAAGCTCGCCTATGGCTGGCCATGTTTTTCGCAGTAACTCCTGAGAAATTTGTGCAATTGGGAGGCCGGATAATCTTTGATCGTCTTCGTCGAGACGCCCCACGTCATAAAAAGTTCCGATAATTTCAAGGCGTTCCCGAGTGCCACTTGGTAGTGGCGGAATGTCCAACCCAAGAATGCGACTGCTATCGTCGTCATTTACGAGCCAGGTCAATACACCTTCGGCTATTACGTCGGTAACTACTACAATTTCTTCGCGGTGAAAAAACACACGATGTTGTTGAAGTCCGTCGATGCTAGCTGAGCGTCGAATTGTTTGGGAGGAAGCCGATGTACTGGATAGGCATGCCGTCATAATAAATATTAGCCATGGCTTGTAGTCCAGCGTCATTTAAATCACCTTGCTGTTTCATCGCATCTTAGCATGCGCTGTTTGGGAGTGTTAGGGCTTGACCCACACAATACAGCGCCGTAGAATCGCGAGCCTTACCGTGACGTTAAACGCCGATGCGTGATCAGATCTCTGAGCTGACAACGAACAGGCTGTCCCTTTACCTCCGATTTTTGACTGAGCTGGAAGAGAAAGACGTCAAGACCGTATCTTCGAAGGTACTTGCAGAGCAGTTTGGGCTAAATGCGGCATTGATCCGTAAAGATTTGGCTCATTTTGGTGATTTGGGAGTAAGAGGCGTTGGGTATGTGGTGAAGGACTTACGGCGACAACTTCATACAATTCTTGGGTTGGACCGTAACCATAGAGTCGCAATTATGGGAGCCGGTAATCTAGGGCTTGCATTGGCGGATTATCCTGGGTTTCGACGTGAAGGATTTCGAATTGTGGCGCTGTTTGATACGTTGCATGAGAAGGTTGGACAGCTTTCTCGTAGTGGAGTCAAGATTCACGATATACGGGAATTACGTAAGGTCGCACGCCGTGAAAGCATAACGATCGCTGTCATAGCGGTACCAGCAGTGTCGGCGCACCAAGTAGTTAAAGCGGTTGTGCAGGCTGGAATAAAAGCAGTGCTAAATTTTTCGCCTGGTGCTTTACGTGTGCCGGATGACGTCAAACTTAAGAGCGTTGACCTTACGGTTTCGCTTGAGAGTCTATCTTTTTATTTAGCCACACTTGATAGTGGCGGAAATTAGGTTAGAGAGAATTTATGGGTGGACGAGGTCATTCCCGAGTGAGGGCTCGATTAAGTCATGTTGACGCTGATGGGAGCATTCGTATGGTCGACGTTAGTGACAAGCTTGTGACAGAGCGAATTGCTGTTGCTCGTGGTCGAATTACGATTGGGGAAGAAGCTCTCACAGCTATTCGGTCTGGTCGAGTGGCCAAAGGTGACCCGCTTCAAGCCGCGCGACTTGCAGGAGTCATGGGTGCCAAGCGAACCGCTGAATTAATCCCCTTGTGTCACCCGCTGATGTTGTCAAAAGTAGATATTACATTTCATGCGGAAAAAGATGGCTATGAAATTGAAGCAGTCGTTCAGACATCGGCTCAGACCGGAGTTGAGATGGAGGCTTTAACAGCAGTGTCGGTTTCAGCTCTGACGATCTACGACATGATGAAGGCAATTGATAAAACGATAGTTATCGATTCAATACGTCTGATCAAGAAGGCGGGTGGTCGGTCTGGTTTGTTTGAAGGAGGTTAGTCTAAGTGACTGAATCAGTTACCACTTTGGCGGCGATTCCCTTTTATGTCACTGGACGGTATCCGAAGCCGAAATTATTGCGTCGTTGTCACCCTGACGCTATCCAAGAGCTTTCCAGTCAAGAATTTTTTGATCAAGTAAGGGATCTTAGTCTTGGGTTTGGTGTCCTTGGTGTTGAGCGCGGCGATCGGGTTGCTATCGTGTCTGATCCGAGACCGGAATGGGTTATTTCTGACTTCGCAATTCTGACTGGGGGCTACGTGTCGGTTCCCATCTATCCGACTTTACCCGCAGCGCAAATGCGTTACATTTTGGCAGATTCAAGTGCTCGGGTAGCGGTTGTGGCTGACGACTTGCAGGCAGAGAAGATTTTGTCTGTGTGGGCTGAGTTACCAAATTTGCACGCTGTTGTTGTTATGGATTCTGATGGTCATGACAACCAATTTGAAAAAGAGATTCTTAACTTTGAGTCATTGCAGGCCCGCGGACATGAGCGATTGATTTCCGGCGATGGTGTTGGGCGTATTTACAAGGAATATGCCAGGGGTATTACAAGTGATGCTTTGGCCACGATCATTTATACGTCTGGCACGACCGGTGAGCCGAAGGGCGTCATGCTGAGCCACGGGAATGTGATGAGCAACATTAATGATGTTGATGCGGTCGTAAAACTGGATTCCGAAGACGAAGCGTTGTCGTTTCTGCCTCTGAGTCATGCATTTGAGCGAACCGCCGTCATGCTTTTTCTCTATAAAGGGCTAACGGTAACTTTTGCGGAATCTCTTGAGACGATTGCCCGCGATTTGCAGCGTGTAAAACCTACGGTTATGACTGGAGTGCCGCGTGTTTTCGAAAAACTGCATGCGAAGATCTATGCAACGGTTGCTGAGTCTCCGCCTCTGAGACAAAAATTATTCCATTGGGCAATCGGCGTTGGGCAGGCAATTGCCCAAGCACGATTGGGTCGTCGGCCGGTGCCCTGGTCTACGAGAGTACAAGAGTCATTGGCTGATCGTTTAGTCTTGTCTAAGGTTCGGGATCGACTCGGCGGGCGTATTCGCTTTTTGGTATCTGGAAGTGCGCCGTTGTCAGTCGAGGTCGCCGAATTTTTATTTGCTATCGGCATACCCGTTCTTGAAGGTTATGGTCTGACGGAAACGGCGCCAGTATTAACTGTTAATCCGGAAGGTAGGCAGAAATTGGGGACCGTTGGGTTAGCCATCCCGCAAGTTACCCTTCGCATCGCTGAGGATGGAGAAGTTTTAGCGAAGGGTCCGAACATTATGAGTGGTTATTACCGAAAACAGACCGCGACGAATGAAGCTATTCAGGACGGGTGGTTTCATACTGGTGATATTGGTTTTCTTGATGAAGATGGTTACCTGACAATTACTGATCGAAAAAAAGAGTTGATCATTACTGCGGGCGGAAAAAATATTGCGCCCAATCCGATTGAGGCGTCACTCAAGCGTTCTCCATTGGTTTCTGAGGCGATGTTGGTTGGTGACCGAAGGCCGTATATTGTTGCACTGCTAATAGCTGATCTCGATGCGCTTGAACTGAGGGTTCCGACTGCACGTAAACAGGACGCTTCACTTGACGACATTGTTAATCTGCCGCACGTTCTGAAACTGTTTGGCGACATTGTCGAAATCGTGAATGAGCAACTACCGCGTCATGAGCAGATCAAGCGATGGGCGATTTTACCAACGGAGTTCAGTATTGCTTCTGGCGAGCTTACACCCACGCTAAAACTGAAACGACGTGTCGTTGTCGAGCGGTGGAGCTCGGTGATCGATCAGCTTTACACTTGATCAGAATAAAGTTGCATCCGCGAGTGGCCACCACCGTAACTGCACTTTTCCAATAACGTATTTTTTAGGAACTTGTCCCCAGTGCCGACTGTCTGAGCTGTTGTTGCGGTGGTCGCCCATAACAAAGTAATAGGATTCTTGGACTACCTCTGGGCCATGATTTTCGTGACTGCGGAACTCGGACGGGACGAAGCTATCGGGGAGGGGGACCTCATTTACAAAGACTTGGCCATTTTCAATTCTTACGGTATCTCCCTCTTTCGCCACGATTCGTTTGACGAACGATTTGTCAGGGTCTCTTGGGTAGTAGAGCATGACGATGTCCATCGGTTGGGGGTCGTCGAAGAATTGGTAGACAGCTTTATTGACGATGAGGCGGTCTTGGTCTTGTAAAGTCGGCTCCATACTTTTGCCTTCGACACGGGCGACCTGAAAGCCAAACGTAACAATAAGCGAGGCATAGACTGCAGCAGACGCAAAGGTTTTTACCCAAGCAATAAATTCTTCACCTATTCTGCGAGGTAAGGACGGACGGTATGAATGAATAGTCTGTTCGGCGTCCTTTTCAATTGTTTCACTAACCGCTTCAGCTATCCAGGCGGGGCGGTCAGGCGAGTCGGGATCCGCATTGTGCGATTCGTTGTCGAGTTTATTGTCCATAACCTTCCCGTAATTATAGTTTGAGAAACTCGCGCAAGCGTTTTGTCTGAGTTCGACTGACCGGGATTTGCGTTCGTTTTTGGTCTGTCATTTTTAGAACATAGTTTCGACTCAATCGAGGAACTATCTCCTTGATCTTGTGAATATTTGCGATATGCGACCGATGAACTCGCCAAAATACTGAAGGATCTAGTTTCGATTGAAGTTCATCGAGCGTTCGATAATTTGAGAAACCACGTAAATCACGAGTGACAACTTTGATAGTTTCGTTATCTAAAGAAATGAAAATAATGTCTTCCGACTCCACTAAGACTAATTTACCCCCGACTTTTACCGCGATCGGACTGGGGCGGCTGTGCCGTTTATCCATGAATTCACTAATTCGTTCAAGGTCCTTCGCAGTGAAGGGCTTAGGGCTGGGGTTATCCAATGAATCTGAGTGTTGACGGTTTCGTACTCGTTCTAGTGTGTGTTGCAATCGTAATGGTTCAACTGGCTTCAAGAGATAGTCAACGGCATTAATTTCAAATGCCTCTATCGCATAGTGGTCATAGGCTGTCACGAAGACTAGTTGCGATTCAGTTTTCTTTTTAATGAGATTTCGAGCAACTTCAAACCCGGTTAAACCTGGCATTTGAATATCGAGCAGAGCCAAGTCAGGTTTCAATGATTCGATAAGTTGTAAGGCTTGGATGCCATCAGCAGCCTCACCAATAATTTTGACTTCATCGATTTGTTCAAGCTGAAAGCACAGTTCGTTTCTGGCTGGCTCTTCGTCATCAACAACAACAATCCGTATCGGCCTATTAGGCGGTCGCTTGTTGCTCAACGATTAACTCCGGAATAGTAATTCGTGCACAAGTGCCTTTGCCAGGCATACTTTCTAGTTGGAGCTGATAGTTTTCACCGTAAATAACCCGTAATCGTTCATCGACATTTCGTAAGCCAATTCCACGCATATGGTTCACATTGGTATCCGACATCCCGGCACCATTGTCCACAATTTCAATAATGGCGTGGTCAGGTTCCCGCCGACTCCTGATCACAATGCGACCACCACCTACCTTTTTCTCGATACCGTGCTTTATAGAGTTTTCGATTAGCGGCTGTAGGATCATGTTCGGTACAACCAAATCAAGGCTGTTTTGGTCGATTTCCTTTTCGATGACCAACGTTGGCCCAAATCGAATGGCCTCGATGTCGAGATATTCGTCGATTGACTTCAATTCCTCGCGCAATGTTACGAAATGTTCTTGGGTTCGTAACATGCGCCGAAGCATCGCTGATAATTTAAGAATGAGCGTGCGAGCGGTCTCAGGCTGAGATCTAATCAGAGATGAGATTGATGTCAGTGTATTGAACAGAAAATGTGGATTGATCTGATTAGACAGAGCGTCGACACGGGCTTTCATCAAGAGTGTTTCTTGTTCTTGCAGCCGATGTTCAATACGGGCCGTATTCCAAATTTTGATGGGAATGGCAACAGTAAGAACTGTAGATAAGATAATCAGAGCGGCCATAAAAATGTTTTCAGGTTGATAGAAAAAAATAGCGTTTGTGCCAAAGCGAAACCCTATTCCTTGACGTATAACCTCGAGGCCGACGGGAGCCGCCGCGAGTAGTAACAGCCAGTCCACTTTGAAGCGGCTCACTACCTGCCACGCGTGCCGATGGAGGTCTGTAAAGAAAAGTGGAGAAAGATGCCAAATTGCTTCTTTTGGGCATACTTCTCGTATTCCTCCACCTGCGAAGCCGCATCCGACCGCAAAGGGCATTGCGCCAATTTCGCCCCCGATGAGGCTCGGGGTCCCAAGGAGGGTTCCGACAATAGCACCAGCGTAGGGACCGGCCAGGAGGCCCGCAAGAAATGGTCCCGCCAATAAAAAATCTGCGGCGTTGTAATTCAGTAGAAGTCTCGCGACGACCCCACCAACAAGTGGAATTCCAAGCATAAAGGCAAAAACGAGACGTTCTCGCCATGCTCGTTGTTCGGTCAGTAGGATTCGTCTGAATTGATGAAAGCGAACCAGCATTGTCGAAAGTGCCGCGATGACCGCGAGCTTGACAATGAGAGTAGTAAGTAGAAGTTGCGCGGTCGACAGAAATTGGACTTCGGGTGAAACGACCACTCAAAACTATACTGTTCCGGCTAGCGCTCGTCAATGACTAAAAACCTACAAGGTGTTAATATTAAAGACTTTATGTCTTTTTCTCGCCGTTCTTTTTGTGAGGATGTTCAGTCTGGTGTTCTTGTTGTTGATGGTGCTATGGGAACGATGCTTTACGAACACGGAGCATTTTTGAACCGTTCGTTTGAGGAATTAAATTCAACTGATCCAAAGCTGGTTTTTCAGATTCACTCTGCTTACGTTGATGCAGGTGCTGACATCATCGAATCGAATACATTTGGTGCTAACCGAATGAAACTTGGGAACTTTGGTCTTCAGAACGAGGTCGCCAATTTGAATGCTGCTGGCGTGGCACTAGCAAGGAATGCGGCGGGGGAGGACGTTTTTGTAGCCGGTGCAATGGGTCCACTCGGTTTACTGAGGCCCCCGGAAGGAACAATTGAACAAGATCGTGCGATAGAAGTATTCCGTGAGCACGCTGAGGCATTAATTGAGCCAGAAAGTATCGATGTTTTTATTCTCGAAACTTTTAGCTCATTGTCAGAACTTTGCTTGGCTGTGCGGGCGATCCGTTTGATAACAACTATTCCTGTTGTAGCCCAGGTAACGACTGAACCCACAGGTTGTACAAGCGATGCTGCTACGCCTGAAGTTGTCTCGAAATCGCTAGTCGATGAAGGTGCTGACGTTATCGGCATCAATTGCGGAGATGGTCCTGCTTCGATGTTGGTCGTAGCTGAGCAGTTTTGTGCAGTGTCGACGGTTCCTATGGCGGCGCAGCCTAATGCAGGTTACCCAAGACATGTTGATGGACGGACGCTGTACCTGTCTTCCCCTGAGTTTGTTGCCTCCTACGCTCGTAGATTTGCGAATCTCGGCGTCAGGCTTGTTGGGGGCTGTTGTGGGACGACGCCTGAGCACACGAGATCGATAAGACGAGCAATCAAACGAGTATCTTGCGAGGCTACAGATGAAAAGTTATAGTCCGTCAATGTTTGACCGGAAGTCGACTCGTGAATACATAGCTGCCGATCCTTCCACAAGAGCTTTATCCGTTGCTGCGGTTGAAACGTCTTCATACGACAACATCGCTTCTGTTTATGATTGGACGTATGGGCCTGCGTTACATGCGGGGCGCCTTGCATCGATTAAAAAACTTCGTCTTCGCCCTGGTGATGAGGTTCTCGAGGTTGGTGTCGGCACTGGACTTAATGCTGCACTCTATCCCCGTTTTGTTTCAGTCACTGGTATCGACGTCGCTGAAGAGATGCTTGAGAAGGCTGAGCAGAGACTTGCTGCTCGTGACGTACGTAATGTTCGGCTTGTACAAATGGATGCGGCGCGACTTGATTTCCCAGATAATTCTTTTGACCTTGTTTACGCGCCGTACGTCATTAATGTCGTACCGGACCCGGTTGCCGTCGCGACAGAAATGCATCGTGTTTGTCGACCTGGCGGCTGTTTCGTGATTTTGAATCACTTTTTGAGTAGCAATCGGTTTGCCGCTTGGGTTGAGCGACTTATTTCTCCATTAACCGTTCATGCTGGTTTCAAGTCGGACGTAGATCTTTCTGCCTTTCTTGCGCAAGCTCATTTATGCCCCTTGTCAATTGAGAAGGTGGGCGTCCTTCCGATTTGGACATTGATTACCTGTGAAAAATAACGTCTGAATTTATTGGTCGATTAGTTCAGCGAGTTTCAGGCTAATCACTTCTGCGCCGTTAACTTGGCAAGGTGTTTCAGGTCGTTTTGTGTTTAGGAGGCTATCAAGGTAGGACTGCCAGTTTCCTGTTAATAAATCCGTATTGCTTATGTGGGTTGCTCTAATTATTTTGGGCATGCCAGCTATCAGGATGGCATCCTCAGGGAAGTCACGTCGGTCGGTATACAGCAGGGCTGTGTCGTTTGCTGCACATTCGGCAACCATGCCAAAGCCTGGCTTTGTGATTACGATATCAGCGGCAGCTATTATGTCCGCGTAGCTAAGGCCGTCTTTCGAAAGCGCTTTTTCGTCAAGAGTCGTGAATATCGGGCCATTTGGGAGCGGTTCTAGGTGGTTCTCTGAAGCGAATACAAAGTGGTAGTCTGAGAGTTTTTGCACACGTTCCCAATTGATATTGGAAACACCGTATCGGCCGAAAGAAAAGAGCACTACTGGCGAGTCGTAAGGCAATTCCAAATAATTTCGCAGTTTGCGAGGGTCCTTAGTTGAACGTCGTGCGACGAGAGGCACGTCAACGATATTTTGACAGGAATGAAAGCCAGCATGAAGTGGGAAACGCCAGGCCATAGTTGCGGAAGCGTAGGCATTACTTAAGGTGTCGACTAATTCCGGTGCGTAGAAGCTCGTGTCAGCGTAGTTGTTGTAAATCCAGTCCCATGTGAAATTACTGATTGCAACTGTCGGGATCGCAGTCATTATGCCGACCCGAAACGCTAGCGGAGGAATGTCCCCAACGATTAGCCGAACATTCAATCCTTTGAGAATGCTCGCCTCACTGGCGGCGCGTTGATTTAGGGTTTGGTGAAATGAGTCACATTGTTTTATCGACTGAACAACATCGACGTGCAAGCTGTCTGGCTGGACAACACCTGTGTCCGTTTCCAGTGTTTCGAAACTGTGCTCATCGAGGTTTGCAACATCAAAAAACCATTGAGGGACTGGTGTTTTGATGACGATATGTATGTCACTGCACAACCTTTGCAGTTGGCGAATGATCTCGATTTGCCGGGACGCATGACCAAACCCATGTCCCGAGATATAGAACACTACGACGGGCATGTCGGTGGGCATGGGTTTTGTTCGTTGCATAGAAAAGACTAATAATTGCGATGTTGCTGGGGCCCTTCTGGGTTGTCGAACTAATTATAAAGTGGCTGATAATCACTTATTGACTGGGATCTTAAAGAGTTTCTTCTAGCGGACGAGATAGCGAAGGCGAGGGATTATAATCCCGAGATGAAATATTGCCGAACGCCGTGCGGTCGTATTTTAGGCGGTTTCCGATTTCTGGTGTTAGTGCTGATTTTTGTCTTTGTATCAAGGTCATCAGAGGCTCAGGTATCTGAACAGTCAAACGAAAAAGAAGCATTTCTCGAAAATGCCGAACGGGCATTTGCTCATGGTAATCGTGACGAAGTTGAATCTTTAGCCGAACGTTTTGATCCAGAGATGCCAGAAGTAGTGGCATTTCGTGCACGTGTGCTCATTGAACGCGGTGATTATGTTCAAGCTGAAGCGCTGCTGAGACCTGTCGTTGATGATGGGCAGGAAACGGCTGCAGGTCTTGAGCTCGGCTTGTTACTGCAGACTCAAGGGCAGATTCAAGAGGCACGGGCGTTACTAGATTCAGTAATTATGAATGGTTTAGGCTCGTTTGATCCCTTTGAACAATACCGAGGTGCGCTTGCAGCACGAGCTGTCGGAAGTTTTCGTGAGGCTAACCGTCTTTTTCGTGCTGCGGCGCAAGGCGCTCCGGATAACCCAGCCATACAGACTTCGTGGGGAGAGTTGTTTCTTGAGAAATATAATCATCCGGATGCGTTGGCGTCCTTCCAGGCTGCATTAGCACTTGATGACCAATGGGCACCAGCTCATCTTGGCGTTGCCCAGGTATTGGTATCTGAAAATCCTCCGGTCGCGAGAAGTTCTGTTGACCGGGCGCTTGAAATCGACCCCAGTTTCGTAAACGCCCATTTGTTTACTGCGGAGCTAGCTCTAGATGATAGTAATCGCGACGTTGCAGGGGTTGCGATTGCCGAGGCATTGGCAATCAATCCCAAAAGTTTAGAGGCTCGTTCGTTACTTGCGGCGATCGCTTACCTGGAGGATCGCACCGCGGATTACGAAACGGAAGTCGATCGGGCGCACGCGGTCAATCCTGTGTACGGTGAGATTTATCGAATTGTTGGTAGTCGTGTTGCGCGTGCTTACCGATTCCCTGAAGCCGTGTTGCTTGTGAGGCGCGCCCTGGAACTTAATCCAAACAATACGCGTGCGTACGCTGATCTCGGTATGCATTTATTGCGTACTGGTGATGAGGTGGGAGCCCGTGAAGCTCTCGACAAGTCATTCGAGGACGATCCCTTCGACATCGTTACTTACAACTTGTTGCAAATGATGGATCAGTTGAGTGAGTTCGAGACATTTGAACAGGGTGATTTGATTGTAAGAATTCATCCCGATGAAGCTCCTGCCCTAAAAGAATACGTACTTGAAACAGCGCAAGAAGCGCTCGATGAGTTGACCGTACGTTACGGCATGAGTGTGCAGGCGCCGATTTTAGTTGAAGTATTTCCGAGGCATGATGATTTTGCTGTTCGGACACTCGGTTTGCCGGGGATGCTTGGAGCACTTGGCGCGTGTTTCGGCAATGTCGTGACGTTGGACTCGCCCCGAGCACGTCCACCGGGTGATTTTAATTGGT
>TARA_B100000686_G_scaffold93643_1_pt1 | contig 13779 bp, 13 predicted proteins | sample TARA_B100000686 | Tara Oceans TARA_B100000686 (sample SAMEA2622733) | marine metagenome | biome: marine biome (ENVO:00000447); feature: marine epipelagic mixed layer (ENVO:xxxxxxxxx); material: "saline water (ENVO:00002010), including plankton (ENVO:xxxxxxxx)" | depth 150 m
AACACCTGTACCGCTTCCTCCTACACCAACGCCTATACCTATTTCAAAAAAGATTTCGACTAAGCTTTCTGAGATAGTACCTACAGCGACATCTGTACCATCTACAGCAACATCTGTACCACCTACAGCAACACCTACCGAATCTTCTGGTGGAGGCTGCTTTGCTGCTGAGGAAACATCTTTTGCAACGGGGGTTGTCAATATGATGTTTTTATTATTACCAGTAGGTGTTTTAGTTGGCATGCGCAGAAAAAATCAAAATAAATAATTTTTGTTATACACGAAATTAATAATTTAATTATTAATTTAAATAGGGGTTATCTTTTCGGTTTCGTTATATAATTTATAAATACGTATTTATATTTGTTTTAGATTTGTGTTTTTAGGTATAAATAATGACAACAAAGAAAAAAGATTATTACGAAGTTCTTGGAATATCAAGAGATTCTACTGAAGAGGATATTAAAAAGGCTTTTCGAAAACTCGCTCTTAAATATCATCCTGATCGTAATAAAGATAAAGATGCTTCTGAAAAATTTAAAGAAGTTAATGAAGCTTATCAAGTTTTGATTGATCCCGATAAACGTGCAAAATATGATCGTTTTGGACATGCTGGAGTAGAAGGTGCTGGTGGTGTAGGTTTTGATGGGTTTGAGAACTTTGGTGGTTTTGGAGATATTTTTGATGCATTTTTTGGTGGAGGAAATACAAGGCAACGCAATACTCGTTCAAGAGGGGCTGATATACAAGTTCAGATATCAATTAGCTTTGAAGATGCTGCTTTTGGGGTCAAAAAAACAATTGATCTTGAAAGAACGGAGTCATGTGGGAAATGTAATGGGTCTAGAAGTGAGCCAGGAAGTAAACCTATTACTTGTATGAATTGTGCAGGTACTGGAGAAGTTAAGAGATCTCAGCAGAGCATGTTTGGCCAGTTTGTACAAGTTACAGCATGTGAAAGATGCCATGGTGAAGGAACTGTAATTGTTAATGTATGTTCTGGATGCCAAGGATCTGGTCAGGAATTAAAATCTCGTAAAATAGAAGTCTCTATTCCTGGTGGAATAGAATCTGGAATGAAAGTAAGAATCAAAAATGAAGGGGAAGCTGGTATAAACAAAGGCTATGCAGGAGATTTATTTGTAGTAATTAATGTTAAACCTCATGAATATTTTTTCAGAGAGGGTAATGAAGTTATTTTTAGAAAACGTATAAGTATTACTTCTGCTGTGTTGGGTGCAAAATTGCAAGTTCCCACATTGGATGGTCAAAGTGAAATACAAATTCCCAAAGGTACTCAAACCGGTGATGTAATTCGTTTAAAAGATTCAGGTATCACTCATCTTAGAAATAATAATCGAAGAGGAGATCAGCTTGTTATTGTAATGGTTGTTACACCTGATCAATTAACTGATGAGCAAAAAAGATTGTTTGATGATCTTTCTAAGACTATTCAAGAACCAAGTGATGACAATGAGAATACTTATAAATGGTTTGATAAGTTAAAAAAAGTTTTTGGATATGAAAATTAATAACTTCTATTTGACAAAGTAGATTGTATGGAGGTGTTAATTTGGATTGGCTAGAAGTTAGCATTGAGGTACCTTCAGAATTTGTTGAACCTTTATCTCATATTTTTTTCAGATATGGGTTTAAAGGGGTATCCATTGAAACTACTCAAGAATCTTCAGAAAATATTACCCAACAAAAAGATTCATTTTCTAGTAAATTAACTACATATTTATTGAAAGACCAGACTTTAGAAGAAAAATTTGGTTATATTGATGTTTCAGTCAAATTAATTTCTCAATTAGGCAGTATTGGAAAGATTCAAACGAAAGATATCAAAAATGAAGATTGGGATGAAATTTGGAAGAAACATTTTCCATTATTACGAATAGGTAAATATTCAGTGATTGTTCCTAATTGGATTGAATATGAATCAACTGAAGAAGAAATTGTGGTTAGATTAGAACCTGGAATGGCATTTGGTACGGGGCATCATCCAACTACCAAAGGTTGTATCGAGTTTTTAGAAGATATTGTTCGCAAAGGTGATCGAATAATTGATATTGGATGCGGATCAGCAGTATTGCTAATTTTAGGATGTAAGTATGGGGCATTTGACTCAGTAGGTATTGATATTGATCAATTTGCTGTTCAGGGTGCAAAAAGTAATGTTTCTATGAATGATCTAGATGGTCAAATTTTCATTTATGAAAATTCTGTGGAAGATTTTAAAACTCAAGATTCTTTTGACATATGTGTTGTAAATGTTTCTGCTGAAGTAGTTGTTGACAATTTTAATTATGTAGAAAATCTGTTAAATCAAGGTGGATATTTTATTGCATCTGGATTTATGAAAAATAAATTAAATTTCATTCGTGACAAAATAAAATTATCTCGATTTAAAATTGTTAAAGAAAAAGATTTAGAAGGTTGGATAACTTTACTTCTACGTAAAGAGGATAATTGATGCAAATCAATCGTTTTTATTTAGATAAAATTATATTTGATCAAGATGGAATTTTAAAATTGCCTGATTCTATTTCCATGCAGTTAATTTATGTTTTGAGATGTAAAGTAAATGATCAGGCAGTTATATTTGATGGGTCAGGTTTTGACTATAAGGTTAAAATAGTAAATATAACAAATAAGATTTGTAGTGTTAAATTTTTGGAGAAAATTTCTCTCGATACTGATAATAAAATTAAAATTACGATTTTCATTTCACTAATTAAACAAAATAGATTTGAAGTTGCGTTACAAAAATGTACTGAATTGGGAGTATTTGCTTTTGTACCATTTTATTCTTCTAGATCGATATTTCAATTAGATAAAAAATCTTCTTCTATTGGGAATAATAAAATTTCTCGGTGGAAATCAATAATTCAGGAAGCGTCTGAACAATGCGGACGTCCAGATATTCCCCGTTTTTTTGATCCTGTTTCTTATGAAATTGCGTGTAAAAAATCTCAAGATTGTTTTTCTATAATATTGTGGGAGAATGAAGAAAAAATAAAACTTAAATCTGTTCTACAAAGCCTAAAAGGAAGTGATCATTCTATAAATATTTTTGTAGGTCCTGAGGGAGGATTTTCTTCAGATGAGATTAAGTTAGCTAATTCTATAGGTATTAAATCTGCATCTTTGGGAGATTTAATTTTACGTTCTGAAACTGCTGCGATCTCAGCAATTTCGAATGTTTTTTATGAATTAAGTTAGCGTGTTTATTCGTGTAAGGGGTTTCTATCTAATAGCTTAGATATTGCTTCTGTCAGAGAAAGTTCTTTTTGAATAATAGAATTAATGCCTGTTGTTATTGGAAGTTCTACATCGAATTTTTTTGCTAATTGTACTGCAACTGAAGCTGTTTCAATACCTTCAGCTACATGAATCATAGATTGTTGAATAGTTTGGATATCTATTCCTTGAGCTAATTTTTCTCCTACAGAATGGTTTCTACTTAGTGTGCTTGAACATGTGGCAATTAAATCTCCTAATCCAGATAAACCTGATAGAGTTTCTGGATTTGCACCGACAGATATTGCTAAACGAGTGATTTCTTTTAAACCTCGAGTAATAAATGCTGCTTTAGCATTATCTCCTACTTTTAGGCCATCACATATTCCTGCACCTAGAGCTATAATGTTTTTTAATGCACCACCAAGTTCTACGCCAATAATATCGGAGTTGGTATAGGCTCTGAATTCTTTAGAATTTAATATTTGTTGAATCTGTGTTGCAGTAGATATATTTTTTGAAGCTAAAACTGTAGAAGAATGTTTCTGTGTTACAACTTCTAATGCTAAATTTGGTCCTGAAAGAACACAAATTTTTTCTGAAACTGATGAACCTAATTCTTCTTCCAATATTTCTGACATGCGTTTGCAGGTATTTTTTTCCAGGCCTTTAGTTGCACTAACAATTAATGTTTGAGGGTTTAAGTATTTTTTGATTTGTAAAACATTTTCTCTGAATTTTTGAGATGGTACTGCAATGATAATCAGGTCTAATTTATTAATTTTGTTATTTATATTAGATATCATTATATTATTTGATATCTTTATGTTTTCGCCAAGTTTTGAGTTAATCCTTTTTTCGTTTAATTGATTAGCTTCAGAAATTGATCTAGAAAATAAGGTTATATTTTTGTGATTACGAGCAATAATTATAGACAGAGCAGTTCCCCAGCTAGTGGTTCCGACAATTCCAATTTTCGGTTTTGTGATATTTTCAAGCTTTTCCAATTTTTCGTTCAGTTCCTTCAAGTAATCGTTGTATGTTTTCTTTATGTTTGTAAACTACGATGATATTTCCTAGCAAGGCATACCATAAATATTCGAATGAATGATATCTGGTTATGGATAATAACATCATAGAAATACATCCAGATGTCGCGCCAATAATTGATCCAAGGGAAATAAATTTATACATTATTATAATTGGGATTCCAATGATTCCTGAGATGATTCCAGTAATTGGAGATAATATTAATAAACTTCCCCATCCTGTTGCTACTCCTCTGCCACCTCTAAATTTTGCAAAAATTGGCCAACAGTGTCCTGTTAATGCACCCAGGGCAGAAATAGTTTCTAATATTTGAGGGTCTGGAAGAAAATATCTTACGTAGAGTATGGGTAAAAAAGATTTTGTCATATCTAAAGTAAGTACCACTGCTGCCGGGAAGTTACCTAAATTCCTCTGAATGTTACTCATCCCAATGCTACCACTTCCGTAATTTCTAATGTCTATACCTCTTAAGGATTTACTTAATATTAATCCTATTGGTATGGCTCCAATTAGATAACTTAGGGTTCCAAATATTATGAAATTGGTCATCTTTTGCGACCTCTAAAAGACATTTTTATTGGAGTACCTTCAAAATCATGTTTACTTCTCATGAAATTTTCGAGATATCTTTGATAAGAAAAATGAATAAATTCTGTATTGTTTACGTAAAAAGTTAAACTTGGTGGACTAATACCAGTTTGCCTTACACCGTATATTTTTAGTGCATGTCGTCCTGTAGTTGCTGGTGGATAGGCTGAAATTGCTTCTCTAACGAATTTTTTTAGATCATAAGGGGATAATTCTGTTTTCCAATTTTTTAAGGCGGTAAATGAAGCATCTAAAAGATCTTCCAATCCTGTTTTTTCTTTAGCAGATATAAAAATTATTTTTGCAAATTTTGCAAAAGGAAATTGAGCTTTGATTTTCTCAAGGGTTTCTTCTTTTTTCATTCCTTTTTTTATTGCTAAATCCCATTTATTGATTGCAATTACTAAACTTCTAAAATGATCAAGAACATATCCTAAAACATGTGCATCTTGGTTAGTCAGTAATTCTGTAGCATCAATCATTAATATTGAAACGTCAGATCTTAATACTGCTTTAATTGTTCTAATCACACTGGCTTTTTCAATACCGGGTTTTATTTGGCCTTTTCTTCTGATTCCTGCAGTATCTATTAGCATGATTTGTTTGTCTTTATAACTCATAAAAGAATCTATAGAATCTCTTGTAGTACCAGGGATATTACTTACGATTGTTCTTTCTTCATTTGTCAAAGCATTTAGAAGATGTGATTTCCCCACGTTTGGCCTACCTACAATAGAAATCTTAATATCAGCGTCAGTTTCATTAAATTCATTTCCGTGTTCTATTGGAATTTCTGAAATGACTTCTGTCATTAAGTCATCAATGCCAATATTGTGATAAGCACTAATTTTTATTTGCTTTTCAAATCCTAATTGATAAAAATCAACTAATTCATCATTTAATTTCACATTGTCAGTTTTGTTTAGAGCAAGGACGATAGGTTTGTTTGTTTTTCTTAATATCTGGACTACGTCCAAATCTAGTGATGTGATTTCTTCTTTAACGTCTAAAACCATAATTATCGCATCCGATTCATCAATGCCAATAATTGATTGAAGTCTAACAGCATCAGACAATTCATTTTCTTTGTTGTCTTGAATACCGCCTGTATCGATTAAAATAAATTCTTTGTCACCCCATTTTGTTTCACTTATAATTCTGTCTCTTGTGGTTCCAGATTTTGAAGATATTATGGATGTTTGACTACCGATAATCCTATTGAACAGGGTTGATTTCCCCACGTTTGGTCGTCCTACTATTGTAATTACAGGCTTTGAAGACATTGTATGTTAGCTAAATATTTTCTGAATGATTGCTTGTTGTGCGTATAAACGATTTTCAGCTTGATCAAAGACAGCTGAATTTGGGTGTTGTAACATTCCCTTGCTTATTTCTTCACCTTCATGTGCTGGCATATCATGCATAAAGATAGCATCTGATTTTGCCAGAGACATTAATTGAGGGGTCACTTGAAATCCTTGAAAATCTCGATTCCTTGAATCTTTTTCCTCTTCTTGTCCCATACTTGCCCATACATCTGTATAAATTACATCAGAATTATTAGCTGCTTCTTCGGGTGAATTTGTCCAGGAGACATTAGTACCTGATTGTCTGGAATATTGTTCTGCAGTTTTCCAAATTTCAATAGGTATTTTATAATTTTCAGGAGATGCGTAAATGAAATTTGCTCCAACTAAAGAACAAGCTAATGCTAGGCTTGAACTAACATTATTTCCATCTCCAATGAAGGCGACATTTATATTTTCAAAAGTTTTTTTCTTTTCATATATTGTTAGTATGTCAGCCAAAGCTTGGCAAGGATGTTCTAAATCAGAAAGAGCATTTATTACAGGGATATTTGTGTTTTTGGATAAAGTTTCTAAAGATTGATGTGAAAATACTCTAGCTACAATTCCGTCAACCCATCTATCTAATACTTTTGCGATGTCTGATACAGGTTCTCTGGTACCAAGGCCTACATCGTCTTTGCTTAAATAAATTGTTTCCCCGCCCAATCTTTTTATCCCTATTTCAAAACTTACTCGAGTTCTTAGAGATGGTTTGTCAAACATAAGAGCTATAAATTTATTTTCCAACAAATTTTTTGAACCATTTTTTTTGATGGATTGAGCTATTTTTATAGCATCCAGTATTTCTAAGCCTGAGAAATCTTTAATCGATAGGAAGTTCATTTTATGTACATTCTGTAATATTTTAGGGACTAGATAATATTGTAATTGTATTTAGCTCAATTTTATTGGTGTAATACTGTGTTGTTTATAAAATTTTTGGACATTTACTAGTTTAGGTATTAAGTTTAATTTTTTACTTATTTGTTCGATAATAATTTTTTTGATTTTTGATATAGGGATATCAGTATCAAGGATTTCTGATACAGAAGTATAAGTTTCTGTGGGATTTCCACATGGAATAATATGATTAAAGTATGAAAGATCTGTAGATATATTTAAAGAGAATCCATGTGAAGTAATACCACGGCTGATTCGTATTCCAATTGCAGCAATTTTTTTTTGGTTTGCCCAGACTCCTCCTGGGCATTCATTCTTTCGTTCTGCATCGATATTGAGTTCTGATAAAATGTTAATAATTATATCTTCTAAGATTCGAATATATTCTATCGGAGAAATTTTTAATCGTTTTATGTTTATTAATGGATAGATTACTAATTGCCCTGGTCCATGGTATGTGATTTCTCCTCCTCTATTTGAAATATGTGTTTGGATTTTTAATTTATCGAGCTCTTTTTTGTTAATTAGGATATGGTTTTGATTGGCTCGTCTACCAAGTGTATAAACGTGAGGATGTTGCAATATAAGCAACAAATTTTCATCTGAATTTTTTAACATCTGGGAATGCAAATTTTTTTGCAGTTCATATCCCTCTGCATATTCCATCATTTCAATTGGAACTATTTGAATACTATTTGCCACTTATTGATTACCTGTTTTGATAAATTAAATCTCACCATTGATATGAACATCAATTAGTGAAGGTTTTCCAGAATCGAATGATTTTTTTATTGCATCAGATAATTTTTCTGGATTTGAAATAGTTTGTGCCTGAACTCCGATAGAGTTTGAAATACCTTCGAAATTAATTCTTTCGGGGAAATTCATACCGATATATTTTGAAGTTTCTTTAGATGGATTATTAAGGACATGATTTTTATAATAATTCATGTTTATTTTTAGGACGCGATAAGAAGAATTATTGCAAATTATATTCACTACAGGGATATTGTAATTTGCAGCAGTCCATAACCCTTGAATGGTCATCATCGCTGATCCATCTCCCATAATGCAAACTACAGGATTGTTTGGATTACTTAATTGGACTCCTATCCCTGCTCCCATCCCCCATCCTATAGCTCCTCCGAATCCTGAAAAATAAGTATTTGGTTGGTCGAAATTCATCGTTTGAAAAATTGATTCTCTTGAAGTTACAGAATCATCTACTAGAATTGCATTTTTGGGAAGCACTTTTGAAATTTCATACATCATTCGTGTGGGTGACATAGGAGAATTTGACCAATTATTTTTTATTTGAATTTTTTTAGTTTCTTCTATTAGTTTTTTTTCATCTAATAATTTTTTATTTCTAGTTTTTGATATTTCTTTTTGATTTGTAGTTAATTCACTTTGGAGAGCGGTATTTAGCATAGATAATCCAATCTTTGGATCAGTTATTAAACCCACTTCTGTTTTTTGAGTATTTCCTACTGATGTTGAATCTACATCCATGTGGATTAATTTCGTTCTTGGATTGAAGTATTCTAAACGCGGTTTTGAGAACATATAATATCCATCTGTGAATTTTCCTATAGATAAAATTACATCAGCTTTTTCAATTGCTTGAAATGAGTTTAGATATCCTAATTTGATATCTCCTCTAAAATTTGGATGGTTTGTTGGAAAATTGACTCCTGAAAATGACATTGCAAAAACTTTAGCTCCAATAATTTCTGAAGTTTGAACTGCTTCTTTAGTTGCGTCGGACTGAGATACTTGATCTCCAACTAATATTACAGGATTAGTTGCGGTAGCAAGAAGCTCAACAGAATCCTGTATTGCATTCATGTCAGGTTGAAATTTTTTGGTTTTTTGCATGTCATCAGAGATTTCAATTTGATGAAATTCATCTAAAGAGTTTGCAGAAAAACCAACAAAAACGGGTCCTGTAGGATGATTCATGCTTTCATTAAATGCTTTTCTAAGTGAGGTTAATATTTGTTCAGGATGTGTAACTTCTGCTGTAGATTTTGTGAATAATCTTACCATTTCTGCAAGATCAGTTCGGCCATTTGCTATCTCTCTGATGTCTTTATTGCCTGCAGTAACAATTATTGGAGTTCGGCTTTCTTTTGCATTATGCAAAAGGCTAATGCCGTTTGCTAGACCAGTTTCTATATGTAGATTTACGATCGAGGATTTTTTTGTGGAACGCGCATATGAATCAGCCATTCCAATTGCTACTCCTTCTTGAAGTACCAAAATATATTCAATCTCCGGATGTTTTTCTAGTTCAAGCATCAAAGGACTTTCACTAGTACCAGGATTTCCGAAAATATATCTAACTTCTCTAGATTTAAATATTTCGAGAATTGATTGTACTCCAGACATATTTCCCATGATGGATCACCTTAGTAATAGATTAGTAGAATATAAATTATATTTTTTCTAAAAAGAGTCTTCTTTTTCTGTGGCCACGTAACGCATGTGCTACAACCAAAATATAGAGAATAAAGTAACCTGTTGCAAGATTTAGATCTGAAAAATAAATCATATTCAAAATAAACAACATGAAGCCACCGATTGAAAATCCTATTAATGTTATATAGGGAATTACTCTAAGTAGAAGTGTTAGAACGGATGCTGTAGTAATGCTTGTTAGTCCAATAATTGGAAATGCTCCAACTGTAGCTCCTCCAAGTGTAACCATTCCATCACCACCTTTAAATTTTGTGAAGATTGAGTTCCAGTGCCCCATAATACTTGCTAAAGCAGGGATAATTAACCAGTGTCCTTCAATACCAATAAAGTTGCTAAATAATATTGAGGAAAAGCCTTTTAAAAAATCTCCCCAAAATACTATTGCAGCAGGTTTTTTACCAACACTATGTAGGACATTTGAAGCACCGGCAAGTCCAGTTCCGCTTTTAAATATGTTTACTCCTTTACGTTTACTAATTTGGTAGGCCAAAGGAATAGAACCTAATAGATATCCTGCTATAGCTGATAAAGATAATTTTGAAATTATCTCAATAATATTTTCCATGATGGCTTTCTAATTTACATACATATAAATGCTTATAAAGTGAGATTATCAAAATACAACAATTAATTCAAACAAAATTTGTGATATTACTTAGATGGGTTGCTAATTATAGGGGTGATGATAGGTGTGTTGTAGACTGGATGTTCTAGTATTTTAATTTCTGTATCGTAAGCTTTTTTGATATTATCTTCTGTAAGAACTGATTTAGGAGTACCAATAGTAATTATTTTTCCTTTTGACAAAAGAATTAGTTCGTCACAATATAATGAAGCAAGATTTAAATCATGTAGAGATATCAGAAATGAATGGTTATTTTTTTGTAAGTTCTTAATGGTATTAAGTATCAAAATTTGATTATCAATATCTAAATTTGAAGTTGGTTCATCTAGTAAAGTAATAGGGGTGTTTTGAGCAACTGACATAGAAATCAGAACTTTTTGTTTTTCACCACCAGATAGAGTTTGAATTTTTCTTTTCCCCAAATGTTCAATCTTTGTTAATTTTAGTGATTTGTTAGTAGCATCTAAATCTTTTTTGTTCTCCCACCCTAAAAAATTTGTATATGGATGTCTGCCAAATAAGACTGTTTCATATACGGAAAGAGTTGAAGGAATTTCGGGGTTTTGTGGAACTAATGAAACCAATTTAGCCCTGTTTTTTATACTTAATTCCGACACATTTTGTCCTGCAATTACGATCTCGCCATTTGTAGGTTTTAATGTGCCGGTAATCAAACGAAATAGAGTTGATTTTCCTGCTCCATTTGGGCCAATAACACCTGTGAGTTTTCCTGTAGAATTTTCAAAATTGATATTTTTTAATATATGTTCACCTTCATATTTAAATGAAAGATTCGAAATTTTTAATAAATTATTCATTGTTTAACTTAATAATTAGTTTTGATTTTTTGTTTTTGCTAACAAATATAGAAAAAACGGTCCCCCAAATAAAGCTGTAAGTATTCCAACAGGAATTTCTACTGGATTTAAAATTGTTCTGGAAATTGTGTCAGACAGAACTAATAAAATGGCACCAAATATTCCAGATAATGGAATTATATTTCTGTAATCTCCTCCAAAAATATTTCTTATAATATGTGGACAAATTAATCCTACAAAACCTATTATTCCCGCGAATGAAACTGCAGCAGCTGTGTTAATTGATGAATTAATCACTATAATTAATTTGATTTTTTGAGTGTTTAATCCCAGTTGTTGTGAGTGTTCTTGGTTTAATTGAATTAAATTAAAGTATTTAGAAATTGATATAGAAATTATGGTGCTTATTAAAATATATGGTCCAATAATTAATATTTGATCCCATTGAGCTGAAGCAAATCCACCTAAAATCCAACTTAATAGAGGCCTTAAGTCAGGATTACTATATAGCATTAAAAAGCTAGTGCAAGCCTGAGTAATTGAAGCTATAGCAATTCCTGAAAGTATCAATGTATTTGTTGATCCATGTTGTTTAGTAGAAATATAATAAGTTGCTGTAACACATATTATTGCTCCTGAAAATGCAGAGACAGGAATGAAATTTGTTATTAGAGATGAATTTTCAAATTGTGTCATGACAATTGTCACTGACAAAGCAGCTCCAGAAGCTATTCCTAATAAGTATGGATCGGCTAAAGGGTTTTTAAATAATGCTTGATATGAAGCTCCTGAAATTGAAAGTGCAAGTCCGACTATTCCTGCTAAGAAAACTCTAGGCATTCTGATATTTAAAATAATTGATTCAAAGGATTGTGGCCATGATTTTTCAATTTCAATTATTTGTAATTTATTTGTTATAATTTTAAGAATTTCAAATGAAGAAATATACACTGGCCCTATACTGATTGAAATAACCATAATTGAACATAAGATTATTAAGCTTAATAATGTATATTTCCAAGGGAAAATCATTTTTGTTACCAGTCAGGATATATTAAAGAAGCTAGTTCATTTATTCCTTCAGGAAATCTAGGCCCTGGAACCGATAGAGCATCTGATTGCAGCGTAAATATTTTATTATTTTTTACTGCAGAAATTTCTTGAAAAGCAGGATTATTTTTAAATGTACTTGGATTTGGTGTGATAATGAAATCTGGATTTCTCTCAATTATTATTTCTGGATTTAGTTGAGCGTAACCTGAAATATCATGTGCAATATTAGATAAGTTTAGTAATTCAAGAACTTCACCCATTAAAGTGTTCGGCCCACTTGTCCATAAGTCAGTAGTGTCTATAAAAATTTTCGGAGATTCAGATTGATAATTGATTTTTGATTGAATATTTTCAATCTGATCTTGAAATTTTTCAGATAACTGAATTGCAGAATCTTGATTGCCTGTTATTTTGCCCCACATTAATATCTGATCACTTATATTAGAGAAGTCGTTTTCGAGAGTTTTTATATATAAGACTTTTAGTTGATTTTTATTTAAGTCTTCAGCAAATTTATTGAAAAATATATAAACTAAATCTGGTTCTTGTTCAATAATTTTTTCTATATTTATACTAAATGCATCTCCAACTTTGGGGATTTGTTTAGCTTCTTCTGGGTGAGTAACGAAAGAATGAGTTCCGACAATTTTATCTCCTTGTCCAATTGCGAACAAAATTTCGACAGCCGCAGAATCTAGTACTATTATTTTTTCTGGTTTTTCATATATACGAACATTTTCCCCGTTAGAATCCAATATATCTATAGGATATTTTGTCGTATCATTTTTTTGGTTTTGATTCGAATTTAATTGATTTGAATCAGTATTTGAACTGTTACATGCTACAGTAATAGATAATGCAACTATTAAAAACATCATAGTTGCAATTAAGTTATTCTTCATTCTTTTTTATCCTTGTATATTGCATAAAAATTAAAAAACCTCGTTCAAGGATAAGGAAACGAGGTTTAATTTTGTGTGTTGCCTTAGCCTCGAAGGATCTTCACACCTGATGGTGGTTGAGTATCGGACTTGTGAATTTTCACCTACCGTTGCGGGACAGTACCGGACTTTGACCGGTTTCCTCTTATTTTAGATTCTATCTAAAACCACTACCATGCGAAACAAAATTGATCTAAACTAATCAAATCATAATGAAACTAGCAATGTCAACAGCAATGTCAACGGAATATTTTAATTTGACCAAGAAATTTTTTTAAATTGCTTTTGAATTATAAGTTTTATATAATAATCAAACTTACATGAACTATATGTGTTATATTAGTTATAGTAAACACTATAACTATTGGAAGTTTTGTTTCTAATTTTATTTGAGATATACGATATGGCAACAAGATCATCAGATTATTATAAGACACTAGGTGTTTCAAAAAATTCTTCTGGAGAAGAAATTCAGAAAGCCTATAGAAAGTTAGCAAGAAAATATCATCCTGATTTAAATTCAGGAGATAAAGTTTCAGAGAAAAAATTTAAAGAAATTAATGAAGCCTACGAAGTTTTAGGAGATAAAGATTCAAGAGAAAAATATAATTTATATGGGTCAGATTGGAAGAAAATAAATCAAAACAATCCTGGTTCCGATTGGTCAAATTTTGGTTTCGGTAATAACAAAAAATCTTCTTTTAATGATTTTAGGGGCTTCGGCGATATTT
>TARA_B100000686_G_scaffold81208_1_pt1 | contig 13778 bp, 12 predicted proteins | sample TARA_B100000686 | Tara Oceans TARA_B100000686 (sample SAMEA2622733) | marine metagenome | biome: marine biome (ENVO:00000447); feature: marine epipelagic mixed layer (ENVO:xxxxxxxxx); material: "saline water (ENVO:00002010), including plankton (ENVO:xxxxxxxx)" | depth 150 m
ATGGCGGATATGGCGGATATGGCGGATATGGCGGATATGGCGGATATGGACAATCATCTAAAGACAGTAAAATTATAGGTTCCATGAAAGTTCATGCTATTACCCTTGGATTAGGGAGAAGGGTTAATTGGCCAGATGACTTTTTTGTTATATCTAATTCATTATTATATTATAATTATGACTTGTTCAATTTTGGGCAATCCCTTGGGTTCAATACTGGTATAACCAATACCATTGCTTTTAAGACAAACATCTCCAGGAATAGCATTGATAATCCTATGTTCCCTAGAAGCGGTTCTCAAATTTCATTAGATCTTGCTATAACACCTCCTTATTCAAAATGGAATAATATAAACTATGAAACTGCAGAACCGCAAGAAAAATATAAATGGGCAGAATACCATAAGTGGATGTTTGATGCAAAATTCTATACTAAAATAATTGGTGATTTGGTACTAGAATCTCGTGCTCATCTTGGTTATATTGGTTCCTATGGAGATGAGAATAAAATAGGTCCATTTGAGAGATTTTATTTGGGAGGAGATGGTCTTTCTGGGTCATATAGTAACTTTTTGCTCGGCACTGAAAGAATAGCTCTAAGAGGTTATGAAAATAATTCCCTTGTTCCTTTAGATCTTGACAAAAATATTAGAGGAGGAACTATATATAATAAGTTTGTGTTTGAATTAAGGCATCCAGTATCACTAAACCCAAGTGCAACTATTTATGGTTTAGCCTTTGTTGAAGCAGGTAATAATTGGAATTCTCAAAAAGATTTCAATCCTTTTGATCTTTATAGATCAGCAGGAGTAGGAGTCAGAATTTTTATGCCTGCATTCGGTTTATTAGGAATAGATTGGGGATATGGATTTGATACTATTCCTGGACAACCAAATAGATCTGGAGCACAATTCCACTTCTCTATTGGTCAACAACTTAGATAAATGAATAAAATTATTTTATTAATATTTCTTGTATTTAACTCAAATCTTTTTGCACAAAAATTTGGATACGTAAATTCAGAATTTATCCTGAATAACATGAAAGAGTATAAAGAAGCAATAAGTGAAATTGAAAGTCTATCAAAGGCTTGGGAAAAGGAGATAAGTGATATGTACATAGAAATTGAAAAAAAAGAAATAGAATTAAAAACAGAAGAAATATTGTTGACAAAAGAAATGTTTGAAGATAAAAGACACAAATTAGATGAAGAATGGAAAGAAATTAAAAATTATCAACAGAAGGTTTTTGGGTTTGAGGGTCTATATTTTTTAAAAAAGAAAGAACTTATCCAACCAATACAAGATATAATATTCGAAGCAGTAGAAAGAGTTGCAAAGAAAAATCGCCTTCAAATAATATTTGACAAGTCTTCAGAGCCTGTTTTGCTATATACCAACCCTATTCATGACTATACTGATTATGTACTAGAAGATTTAGGTCTAACTAAAAAAAATAATTAATTTTGAGCTTTAAATTAAAACCTATGAAAAAAACAAGTCTACTAATTATTTCTATTTTATTACTATTTTCTTTTAATACTTTTAGTCAAGATATTAAAATTGGATATACAAATGTAGAATACATTTTAAGTTTTCTTCCTGAGACCAAACAAGTTCAAAGTGAAGTTCAAGCATATGGAACGCAATTACAAAATCAGTTGCAATCTAAAATCACAGATTTTCAAAGTAAAGCTGATGCATTTCAAAAAACAGCAGCTACTATGACTGATTTAGTAAGAGCAGATAAGCAAGAAGAGTTGCAAAACTTACAGGCTTCCATTCAAAAATTTCAAAATGAAGCTCAAACATCTATTGCACAAAAAGAACAAGATTTATTTAAGCCATTATTTGAAAAAATAAGCGCTGCTATAAATGTAGTGTCTGAAAGAGAAAATTATTCACATGTTTTTAGTGCAGGAGTTCCTGGTGTAGATGTTTTGCTATATGCTAAACCAAGTGATGATATTTCATCATTAGTGCTTGCTGAATTAGGAATAGATCCTCCGGAGAATCAGTAAGGTTATTTTTTTAAACCAATTTCCTTTAATCTTTCTTCTAAAAATTGGCCTGCCGTTGTGTCTTCAAAGCTTTTAGGGTTATTTTTATCAATACAATTTTCAAGACATGAAAGATCCATTTCAGGTTTAGGATGCATGAAAAATGGAATAGAATATCTAGATGTATTAAGTTGTTCTTTAGATGGATTAACAACTCTATGAATTGTAGACATTAATTTGTTATTGGTAAGTCTTTCAAGCATATCCCCAACATTAATAACTAATTGGTCAGGTTCAGACCTAATAGGAATCCACTTATTTTCCTTTGTCAATATTTCTAATCCATCAGCACTAGCACCCATTAATAAAGTTATTAAATTAATATCTCCATGGGCAGCAGCTCTAACAGCCCCATCTGAAACATCATCCGATTTTAATGGATAGTAATGAATAGAACGCATTATACTTTCACCGCCTTTAACTTTATCAGAAAAGTACTCTTGATTGAGATCTAAGTAAATAGCTAGTGCCTCCAATATAGTAAGGCCAATATTCTCAAGTGTCAGAAAAGCATTGGAACCTACTTGCTCAAAATTATCAACTTCTACAGGCCATACATTCTTAGGGCTAGAAATCACTGGATTACCAATATGAAAAAACTCTTTTAAATCTCCTTTAGAACTTCCTTTTGCATGTTCTTGGCCCTTAATAACATACCCTCTTTGACCATATAATTCTGGAAAATAATATTTTATTTTTTTTTCATCATCCAAGTCAAAAAAAGATATCATTGTTTTATAAAGGGTTTTAGTTGTTTCTGTTGTTAAACCATGATTTTTTATTATTGCAAACCCTGTTTGATTAAATGATGTTCCTATTTCATTTGAAAATTCCTTCATCAAAGATTTTTCTCCACTAGTAAACTTTCCAATATCTAATGTGGGCACTCGATCTAAATAATTATTCATATCTATTCTACATTTATTTTTATTGTGGCGGACATTGTTTCTCCATATGAAGCATGAACTCCATCTGCAAACTGTAGTGACAAAATATATGTTCCAGGGTCTAGTTCAATTGAAGCATCGGTTTGCCCCTGTCCATAATGTAGAGTTGTATCACTGGTCGGTATAACACTACCTTCTGGCCAAAATTTTTGATTGATTAGAAGATGATGGTGTCCATACCCACTTTTTACTTTTCCAGCAGGTTCAACAATCATTCCCTCTAAACCCATATCTATAAAGACTGGGCTTCCAACAGTCGAACCATCTTTAGGCCATTTAAAAAATACTTGTTTATCTTTTTCAACAACCATCTCTTGAGGTTTTTGTGACTCTTTTTTTTCTACAGCGCAACTTAAAAGAAAAATACAACAAAAAATTAATAGCCTCATTTATTTAAATATTTCTTTTAAAACATTAGCAGAATTTAAACTAATTCTTATATCTAAATTCTCACTAAAATATTTCAATAATAAATTTATTACTTTATTTCTTAAAATATTATTAGAATTTATCTTAATATCATAATTATTTTTTATACAAGAATCTATATATTTTTTCAAATCATTTTCAGCTGTACCCAAATCTGTTAATTGATTAGATTTAGTTATTTCAAAACCACATAATCTTGCAAATTTAATTAGAAACTGAATGTGAAAATTACTGTAGCCTTTTGATAAAGAATCCAAAAAAATTAATGAATTTAAAATGAACTCAAATTTTTCATTTTGATTTTCTTCGTTTGATAAAACTTTAGATAAAAATTCAGAGAGGAAAAAACACATAGAAATTTTTTTTATATCTAGATGCATTGTCTTATATAAATATTGTAATTTGGTTTCTTTAATTCGGTGCAAATCAGATGATTTTTTATGATAAACAACTAAATCGAGAATATTAAGCGGTTGAAATAATCCTATGTTTTTAGATTTAGAATTTCTTATTCCATTTATGATATAAGACTGGATACCAAAAGATTCTGTGAAAATTTTACATATAATAGAAGTTTCTTTATACTTAATATAACTTAAAACCAAACCCCTAGTTTTTTCTGTCATATTACAAGAATCTTACTTAAAAAATTTTCTGTTCCATCATCAGATACTATAAAAACCAAATATATTCCTGGTAAAATTTTTTTGCCGTTTTTACCAATCAAACTCCATGATAGTCCTCCCCCTCTATATTCTAACGTGATGATTTCAGCTCCAGAAAGTGAGGTTATTTTTATATGGTTATTTTCTAATAGACCAGAAAAAATAAGAGTTTCATGTTCCTTTAATAGTAATGGATTAGGGTAAATTTTTACTAAATCATAGTTGTTTTTCGGAGAACTATTATATGTATTTAAAGACATCAAACCTTCACTTGTTAAAATAAATATTTCACCTTTTTCATTCATCTCCATACTATAAATAGTATCTGATATAAGTGGCGAATTGTCTTTTTGAAAATGTTTTATAATGATTTTTTCTTCTGAATCATACACAAACAAACCATTCTCTGTGCCAATCCATTTGTTGTTAGAATTATCTATTAACAAAGAATTTATTTGAATATCTTGAAAAATATTTTTATTCCCATCATCTGGAATGAGATATGATTCAAGGTTTACTATATCATCCAACTTAGAAGATGAAAAATAAATTAATCCTTTATCAGATCCTATCCAAACTTTATTTGTTTTGTCTATACTTACCGTATTTACATTGTTTGAATTTAACATTTTATTTGAAGCAGACAACCTGAAAGTTCGTTTAGAAGAAACATCATATAATAAAACTCCTCCCGATTGTAAATTATCCATTCTTATCCAAAAAGTTTCAGAATCATTAAACTCTAGTTGTACCGGAAATAGAGGAGAGGTATTTCCAAGATCGTGTACTGTCCATTCTAAATTATTATTTAAAGACAATAAGGGTGTATTTACTCCATAATTTAAAATCCATAAATTATTTATTTCCGTTTTTAAGTCTGAAATATTTACCTCACCAGAAGAAATAGGCTTAAGAAGAGAATTATTTGAATTGTTATCAATTATTATATTCGTTTTCTTATCAAATATTCCCATGGATTTTGAACCAAAAAATAAATTATTATTAAAATAAGCAATAGATGTTATGTTATTAAAACTTTCTAGCTTTTCATTTTTCCATCTGTTTTCCTCAATAGACGAAATAACTTTTCCATCAGAAAAGCCATAAATTATATTTTCCTCCTCAGCAATTATGGATATATTAATTGAAGGACTATTTTGTGGACTTATGAATAAATTATTCTCAAGACTATAAAGAGAAAAATTATTTCCAACTAACCAAATTTGATCTATAATTAGATCAAAATCAAATATTAAATCTGTATTAGATTTATATATTTCTTGAAAAGACTCGTTATCAACCAATACCCCCAAAGTGGAATTTAGATTTTCCTCGTCGAATATTAATAGATGAGGTTGATTTTTTATTAATTTAATTTTAATAATATTATTCTTATCAGCCTGATAAATTAACTCACCATTATTTGAATAAATAAATTTAGTACTATAGAAAAAAATTTTATTATTTAATATATATGAACCCAATATTTTATCATCATAATAATTTTTTGTCTCCCATAAATTATAGTCCAAGAGATTAGATGAATTAATATTTGCATAATAAATTAAATCAGTAGTAACTAAATAGATTGAATCCTGAAAGAATTTAGTTTCAATAATATTGATATTTTCTCCTCCTAATCCAATATTAGAGTATTTTTCTTTTATTGTTTTTTTTTCTGCATCAATTATAAATAAACCTGAAGATGTTGAAACATATAATAAGTGGCCCCTCATAATCATTGAATTAATTATAGTTTTAGAGTCAGGATTATTTAAATCAATAGATAAAATATTATTACTTGATATAAAATCAATTTGACCTGAACTATAACCTAATATGAGATTTTCTGATGTCATGGTTGATGCAGACACACTATAGCCTGAAAACCCCTCACTAAATGTTGAAGTGTTTATGCTCTTTTCAATTAGATCAAAATAATAAAATCCTTTAGCTCCAAAACAATAAATTTTATCATTGTAATACTGCAATCTTTTAATATCTTTTAGATTAAAATGCACATTCCATGAATCCTCTGAAAATAAGATCTGAGCCTTTACAAAAGGAACAAAAATTACAATTAAAATTAAAGCCCTAATCAATATCATTAGTCAATTATCAATATATTTATATTTAAAAGAATTTTAATATCATATCAACAAGTTAGTAAACGAAAAAAATTAAAAAAAATTGAACATTTATAATCTTATTAATAAATACATAAAAAAAATAAATGCGAAAATTTCAAACAATGAGATTTTGGGAAAAGATCTAATTAATCTAACCGAATCAAAACAAACTAATTTGTTTATTATAAAAAACATTCATGAGGAGTGGAATAAAAATTTCAAAAAAAACAAATTAGATTATTTTAATTATGAAGATCCCGAAGTAATTAGTTCCATAAATAATCTAATGAATACTTTGTCAAATAATATTAAGCTTGAAACTAATGTCACACGAAGTGTCCTTTTTAAAGCGATAAATGATGTTCTAAATTTAGTTAATAATTCCCACGAATTTATTAAAAGGGATTTAGCAAATGAAGACAACTATAGTGTTAAAAAACTTATTGCTAAATCAAAATATTACTGTTATCATAAAGGGATTTTTGATCATTTAATTAACAAATTACAACAAAGTAGTACATTAAATATAGAATCAAATGAATTATTTGAATACTTTGATGATATCCCAATTAAAGAAAACCAAAGATTAAATAATGAATTGTCTTCTTTACTAAATACAGGTTTGGAAGAAATTAAAAAATTAAAGCAAAACAATTCTGAATATTACTCTCTTTTTTCTCTCGACAAAAACAAGGTAGATGATCTGATGATAATCGCTAAATCTAAAGAAAATTTTAAACAAGCATCAAATATTATTCTTGAAAATTTAAATGATGAATTTCAACATAAAATCAATCATGAGAAAATAAAAAACTTATTAAGTTCAATTAAAAAAGGTTTTACTTAAACCTATCTTGACAATAAAGAAGGCTTAATACTATTTAGTTTAAGAAAAACAAAAACAAGTAAACTGAAAGAAATAAGAGAAGAACCCCCATAACTTATAAAAGGAAGCGGAATACCGATAACGGGAAATAATCCTAAAGTCATAGAAACATTTACTGAGAAATGAAATAATATAATAGAAAAAGTACAGTAGCCAAAAACTCTTGCAAATTTATCTTTTTGGTTTTCGGATAAAAGAAGTACCCTATAGAGAAAAATTGAATACAAAATAATAAAAATCATTGAGCCAAAATATCCAAATTCTTCCCCGATAACAGAAAAAATAAAATCTGTACTTTGAATTGGAACAAAATTTAACCCTGTTTGAGTTCCTTGCAATAACCCCTTACCTAATAAACCCCCTGAACCAATTGCAATTTTAGATTGAGTAATATTCCAACCTGCTCCAAGAGGGTCAGCGTTTGGGTTAAGCAATGTTTCAACTCTCAATTTTTGTTTTGGAGTTAATAAATTAGTCATAACAAAATCCTGACCATTTATAACTAAAAGAGTTAATATAAAAAATATTGTTGCGTTCATAATTCTTTGAATATTTTTAATTGAAAGGCCTAGTAAAACCAAAAATAAAACTGTAACAATTACATATAGAATATTTGTGTCTAGTAAAAGGCCTAGTACAAAAATGCAAACAAAGAAAAGTGTAAAAAGAAAAAAATTAATAGAAAGTCCTTCTCTTAAAAAAACCAAAAAAAAGGAAGAATAAACTAAAGCTGTACCAGTATCTCCTTGCATCAAAATCAATAATGATGGAATTATTATTATTAATAATAATAATATGATATGTTTTGGATTACGTAAGTTAATTGTATAAGAATCAAAAGTTTTAGCTAATAATAATGCAGTAGAAAATTTTGAAAATTCTGATGGTTGAAATTTGAATCCCAAAAAACTAAACCACGAAGTGTGGTTATTAACTTCTTGTCCAAAAAATATAACAAGTATCAGTAGAATTAAAGATATTAAATACAATGGAATAGCCAAATCAAAAATGAATCTATATTCTAAAATTGAAATAGCAAAAAAGATAATTAGACACAAGCAAATCCAAATTAATTGTTTAAAAGATTCATTTTCAATTGAAAATACCTCAATATCATTAGAAAATTCTGAAGAGAAAATTGATATAAAACCAAGTATAAGTAAGAAGAAATAAATTCCAGTTACTATTATGTCATTTGAAAAAAAATTATTGGTAATCTTCCTCATCTATAAAATCTCCTATTAAAACATATTCTTCTAACCAACTTCTTTTAACATTCTTAAAAATGTAATATTCAGCTGCTAAACTTGAAATTGAAGTTGCTGCTCTTGCTCCCCATCCTGCATTTTCAATATATGCAGCAATTGCAATTTTTGGATTTTCTTTTGGAGCAAACCCGATAAATCCTGAGTGATCATATCCGTGTGGATTTTGAACTGTACTTGTTTTTCCACATAATTCTAATTCTTTCAAATAACCCCTCCTGCCTGATCCAGACCTTACAACTTCTTCCATTGCATTTACAACATAATTGAAATGTTCTTTATTTATATCCAAAGCATTAATTTTAGAATTATTTAATTTTTCATCATTAATTTTAATTACTATTTTAGGATCATAATAATGTCCTCTATTTGCAATAATTGATGCGAGATTTGCCATTTGTAATGGCGTAACTAACAACTCTCCCTGACCAATGCTTAGAGAGTATATATTAGAAAACTTCCATCTGTTCTTACCATAATAATTATCATAATATTCATAAGATGGAACAAAACCTGTATTAACTATAGGCATATCAATATTTAAATTAGACCCCAAACCAAAATGTTTAACATAATCAGACCATGATTTTAAGCCTAAACGAGAATCAATAAATGTGTTTGGGTCTTTTTTTTGATTAATAATTTTCCTGAATAATTTATAAAAATAATTATTTGAAGAGGTAACAATTGCTTTTTTTAAATCATAATATCCCTCAGGAGCTAAGTCTCCAATATTTGATAAGTTGATATAGATTTGATCATTATAACCTACAAGTTTCTCTTCTAATCCAATTAATGACTGTATCAATTTAAACATTGATCCAGGGGGATAGGTAGCCATCAGAGCCCTATTATAAATTGGTTTCAATGAATCTGTTTGAAGGCTCAGATAATTATTAGAATATTCTCTTCCTGTAAGTGAATTTAAATTAAAAGAAGGAGATGATGCCATAGCTAAAATATTTCCAGTGTTTGGTTCAATAGCTACAACACTTCCAACTTTACCCTCTAAAAGTCTCTCAACATACTTTTGAAGTTGAAAGTCTATTGATAATTTTAATGTATTTCCATTGGCAACTAAAACATCATCTTTTCCAGAATTAAAGCTCCCTACTGACTCCCCCCTAACATCATAGAGTTTTAATTTGTAGCCTTTGTTTCCTCTCAATTCATTCTCATACATTTTCTCAATTCCAGAAATTCCAATTAAATCACCTGATCTATAATATGAAGTAGTGTCATATAATAATTGGGCTGAATTAATTTCAGCAACATATCCTAGAACATGTGACAAAACAGGGTTTGGATAAAAACGTGTAGGTTTTGGATTATGATATAAGCCTTTTAAATCATAAAGATTACTTTGAATAGAAGCAAAATGTTTCTGATCCATGTCCTTATAAAAAAGAGAGGGTCTATATGAAGAATATTTTTTTGCTGTGTTAATTTTATCAATTAATTCTTCGGTCGAAATTTCAAATAAACTCAATAACTGAAAAGTATCTTCTAAGTAAAATTGTTTTGGCACAATACTAAAATCATAAGATGGTTGATTTTCTACTAAAACAGAATCATATCTATCTGTTATAATTCCTCTAGAAGGAAAAATCGATTCTAGATGAACAATATTGTTTTGTGATAGTTCATTATACTTATCATCATAGATTTGTAGATAAAATAATCTAAAGGAAAAAACAAGAAAAACAAAGCCCAGGAAAAACTTGAATAATAATGTTTTATCTCCACTCATTTTTAAAATTTGATTTTAGAAACAAATATTGAAACAATAACATAAACATATAATTAGATATAGAGGTAAGAAGAATTATAATTATACTATTCAAAGAAAATATGGTATTTGATTCTAAATAAAACAATATTGAAAAGTAAATTAAAATAATGGGAAAAGAATAAACAAAAAATTGAAATTTACCTATTTCATGCACCGATAATATATTTAATTCTTCTGTTTTTTCTTCTCCTATAACTTTAAGAACCCAAAAATTTCTAAAAAAAACTATTACTAAACCAACTGTAGTATAAACACCAAGTGAATCATTAAAGAGATCAATTAAACTCCCTAAAACACAAGCCCAAAATAAACTTCTTTTTGAATCTTTTTTATAACTAAATAGAACCAATAAGAGAACAAAAGGAGACAGAACAATGTAATTAAAAAAAAGCACTTTGTTTAAAACAAAGATTTGCATAAAAATGAGAAGAAAATATATTAAGAAATTATTTTTCATCATTTGTAATTTGTTCTAAACTTACTTTTTCATCAGAAAGTTCTTCTTTAATAATATATACACTTGATAGATTATAAAAATCTTGGGACAAAGTTATGTCAATCTCATAAAAATTAGAGTTAACATTTTTGTTAACTGAATCCACAATTCCAACCTCTATACCTTTTGGATAGATTGAATCAAAAGAAGAAGTAAGAATAGTATTTCCTTTATTAATATTTATGTGTTTCGGAACATACAACAATTTAACTTTATTTGGATCAGAACCGCCCCAGTTTATTGAACATATAGTATTAGTTTCTTTTATAATTGTAGACAAGAAAAAAGATGTATTTAGAACAGATATAATAGTTGAAAAATTATTAGTGACATATTTTACTCTACCAACTACACCACTAGAAGACAAGACTCCCATTCCTTCCTTTATGCCATGTTTTGATCCTCTGTTAATTGTAATATAATTTTTAGATTTATTTACAGAGTTATTTATTACTTCAGCAGTAATAAAATTTATTTCAACATTTGATGAATCTACATTACTAATTTTAGATAAGTTTAAATCTAAAAAATTTTTTTTGAGTTTCTTGTTTTCCAAAGCAAGAATTCTATTAGTTTCTTTCAGGTAGAAATAATCTTGTAATGATTTATTTAAAGAGTAAAATGTTCCTGAAACAAAATTTGATGAATTAAAATAAAAAGTTTTTAAAACAAAATTTTGATTAAACAAAAAGAAAAGAGATAAGAAAATTAAACCAATAAAAGTCAAAGAATAGTTATATAAACCAATGAATTTTATAAGATTACGCATTAATTTAAGACATTAATACAGATCTAAAACCATCAATATTTTTTAGAGCAATCCCTGTTCCCCTAACCACAGCTCTAAGTGGTTCTTCAGCAACATGGATAGGAAGTTTGGTTTTTAAATTTAACCTTTTATCTAATCCCCTCAAAAGCGCTCCTCCTCCTGTTAAATAAATACCATTATCATATATATCAGCAGATAATTCTGGGGGCGAATTTTCAAGAGCCTTAAGGACTGCTTCCTCAATTTTAGATATAGATTTGTCCATAGCAAAAGCAATTTCAGAATAGGTAATCCTGACTACTTTTGGTATTCCTGAAACCAAATCCCTACCTCTAATATCTAAATCGTCTGGGGCTTCCTTAAGTTCTGTCATTGCAGAACCTACTTCAATCTTAATTTTTTCTGAGGATCTTTCTCCAATTAATAAGTTGTGTTGTCTCTTCATATAATCTAAAATATCATCTGTAAAACTATCTCCCGCAACCCTTATAGATTGATTTGTTACTATTCCAGATAGAGCAATGATTGCAATTTCAGTTGTTCCTCCTCCGATATCAACAATCATAGACCCAACAGGTCTTTCAATATTTATCCCAATTCCAATAGCAGCAGCTAAGGGTTCATGAATCATGTACACTTCTTTAGCCCCAGCATGTTCAGCCGAATCTCTAACTGCTCGTTTTTCAACCTCAGTAATACCAGATGGAATACAAATTACCATACGATGAGAAACCGGAAAAAACCTTTTTCCACTGTCTATCATTTTTATTAAACCCCGAATCATATGTTCAGCAGCGTGGAAATCGGCTATAACACCATCTTTAAGTGGTCTAATTGTTTTGATGTTTTCATGAGTTTTTTCATGCATTTGCATTGCTTCAGAACCTACAGCTAATACTTTATTAGACATTCTGTCTATAGCAATTATTGATGGTTCATCAACAACAACAGAATCCTTACTAATAATTAAAGTATTTGCTGTACCCAAATCAATAGCTAAATCGTTATTGAAATAATCAAAAAACCCCATATTATAATTAATTTAAAGTTGGATTATTTTACAAAAGTAAGAAAATATATGTTATGGAAAAGTTAATGGTAAAAATGTCTTATTCCAGATAAGTACATAGACATCCCTTTATCATTACACAACTTTATTGAAAGATTATCCTTTATTGAACCTCCCGGCTGAACCACAGAGGATATACCAGCTTTTGAAGCAATTTCAACACAATCAGGAAAAGGGAAAAATGCATCGGATGCCATTGCTGAATTTCGAACGTCTAATTTAAAAACTTTTGCCTTAGCAATCGCAAAATTAAGAGCATCTACTCTTGATGTTTGTCCAACTCCACTAGAAATCATTTGTTTGTTTTTAACCAACACAATTGCATTAGATTTAGAATGTTTAACAATTTTATTTGCAAACTTCAAATCTTTTATTTCATTAGATTTAGCTTTATTTTCTGTGACAGCCTTCCAATCATCAGAATTATTTTCAATGTTATCAGTCTCTTGTAGAAGAACCCCATTTAATATATTTCTAAATGAGAAATCTCTATTTATATATTTTTTTTGCAATAATATTATTCTGTTTTTCTTTGACATTAAAACACCAATTGCTTTTTTATCAAATTCTGGAGCAATTAAAATTTCAAAAAATAATTTATTTATTTCCAGTGATGATTTATAATCAATTTTTTTATTTGTTACTAAAACACCACCAAAAGCAGAAAGAGGATCAGCCTCTAAAGCAAGCTGATAGGAAGCAAGCACATTGGATGACGAAGCTACTCCACACGCGTTATTATGTTTTATTATTGCAAAAGTTGTATCATTAAATTCAGCTATTAATCTAATAGCAGAGTCTATATCAAGCAGATTATTATATGAGAGTTCCTTCCCATTTAATTTTTCAAAAACATCATCAATATTACCTTTAAATATACCTTTCTGATGTGGGTTTTCTCCATATCTCAAAGATTTATAAATAGCAGCATTCAAACCAAAAAACTCATCAATATCACTATCATATTCAAGAATTAATTTGAAGGCTTCAGATGCTAATTTCTTTCTATACTCAATATCTGAACTAAAATTATTATCTATTATATAATTCAAAACTGAATCGTATTGTTTTCTTGATGATACAACTAAAACATCAGAAAAATTCTTTGCTCCTGCTCTTATCAAAGAGACTCCCCCAATATCAATTTTTTCTATAATTTTGCTTTCATTATCAGAAGATTTTGCTGTTTCTCTAAACGGATAAAGATCAACTATTACCATATCTATCTTCGGTATTTCATATTTCTTTATATCTAAAAAATCTAATTTGCTT
>TARA_B100000686_G_scaffold49540_2_pt1 | contig 13776 bp, 9 predicted proteins | sample TARA_B100000686 | Tara Oceans TARA_B100000686 (sample SAMEA2622733) | marine metagenome | biome: marine biome (ENVO:00000447); feature: marine epipelagic mixed layer (ENVO:xxxxxxxxx); material: "saline water (ENVO:00002010), including plankton (ENVO:xxxxxxxx)" | depth 150 m
GTCAGTACCATCATCCCCGGGCCGATGAAGTCGATTCCTGAACGCGTTGAGGCGTACCGTGAACAGCAGAAGGCAGAGGGAGCCGGTGGTCACACGCCGACGCTTTCGACGTTACGGCGAATTGTGGTGGCTCCGACAGAGGCTGAAGCGGTAGAGATCGCAGAACGAGCGTGGGCGACGTTCGACGCGAATCTCACCAAGTTGTTCCGGGAGTACGATTTGTGGCCCCCTACTATGGTGCCCAGTTTTTTGGGGGACACTGAGCAAGCGTTTGCTACTGAGTCGTTACTCGCTGGAACACCCTCGCAGATGGTGGAGTATTTCGAACGGTTTGAACAAGAGTCGGGACTCACGCACGTCACATTGTGTCCTGCGTTCGGGAATATCACAGCTACCGAAGCCCGCACTTCGCTGGAGTTATTCAGCGATGCAGTGATGCGTGGCTAGAGCTACGAGTTCACGCCATAGGACTCAACGCCCTTAGGTCTGTCGTCGGGAACAGGTCGACCAGGTTCCTGCCTCCCCATCTGGATGTTGTGTGGTGAAACTCTGCGCTTAGCAACATCAGTGGTCGAGTCGGAAAAACGCAGAGGGCGGGGCCGTAGCCCCGCCCGTCAGGCGTGCTGTAGCTGCTCTCTACTGAGAGTAGCTAGAAGCCGGATTAACCAGCTGCGCGAGCAGCGTCGAGCCAACCGTCAACCGTGGAGCGGTTGCCGGCGATCCAGTCAGCGGCAAGATCCTTGGGATCTGCACCCTCACCTTGGGCCACGTTTGCAAGCGAGATGTCCATTACAGATAGCTTGATCTGCAGAAGGAGTTCTTCGGCTGCTGGGTTGTCAGCAAGGAACTGGTTGTTTGCGGCTGCACGAATGTCAGCGGCTTTCCAACCGATTGGGCAGAGACCGTCGGCACTACGGGCAGGGCACTGGTCCTCGCCGATAGCTGCTGTACCTGGTCGTTGATCCCATCCGTCGCCGCCATCTTGGCCCATTGGGTTGGAGTTATCCAAGATAGCTTCCATTCCCAACCAGTAAGCGTTGTCGCCAGGACGAATCTGCGTGATGTATGCAGACGGTGTCCAGGTATATGCAACCACTGGGAGTCCTTCGTTGACCATGTCGACAGCTTGTGCCCACATCGGGTCGTAGCCAGCCTTCACCTGTTGCAGGTTCTTGTAACCACCGAAGGCGAGCTGGGAGTTGATGATGTTGTCGCAAGTCCAGTCTTCAGGGCAGCCCATGATGTCAACCATTCCGTTGCCAGGATTGGCATCGGTGGCGTCATAGGCCGCTATTGCGTCGGCATTGTTGTCGAGGTCCTCAAGTGTCCAGATGCCGTATTCGTCGGCAAATGATTTGGTGATCAAGTAACCCTGGAGGCCACCCGACATCATCTCTTCACCGAGTACGGTTACAACTTCGCCAACCAAACTGCCGTCTGTACGTTCCGCATCAAGCCAGCTTTGGTGACCTGGCATCCAGGTGTTGGCCCAGAAGTCCATATCGCCCTCAGCCATTGCCATGAAGGCGTTTTGTGGGCCGAGTTCCATATCAGCAGACTCAGAGACCGTGTAACCGAGTTCGCGAAGCAGAGCGGTGTAGATCTCGGCCTGCACGTAGCCGGTGCTCCAGCTTGCTCGGCCTGAGGTCACGCTGACGCCCTCACCGGGGGTCATGTTCACCGAAGCTGCCGCTTCGGTTGTAGCAGGAGCGGAAGCCGAAGCTTCCGAGGAGCTACCGGAGCTTGAATCGTCGTCACTGCCGCACGCGGCTAGCAATAAGAGCGCTGCGGCCGCTACGGCAACCGCTCGCGTTAATGTTGTCTTCTTCATAGAGGGGGCCCTCCCTAGAGTCCCAAGGTCTGCGCCCGCGAGTAATCGACTCGAGACGGCATGCTGCAGGCTAGTAGAAGAATTAGGTAAACCCGTACATCTGAGCCTCACACCGTCTTGGCGTAGACCTGTTTTCGGTCAAATTCGGACAACGTGGCGCGCACGCTGGCTCCACCTGTGACGCCAGCAAAGACCATGAATAAAGCTCCTACGCCCGAAACAAGGTTCGGATCTGCGACTCGCGCAATGCTCGCCACCCACGCTATGCCCATCGCGACCAGCCCGATTCCTAACCCGCAGATAATTGAGCACCATCGATACAAAAACTCCTCGTCTTGGGAGATAAAGCCGCTCGCAGGAATGGCAACCACTAGTGCTAATAGGCCTACTGCGAGGCCGACCCAACCAAGGCCTGCGCCTTTGTTGGTGTAGCCGTCATAAATAACGTCACCGGTCCGCTGGGCCTTAGCAATCAAAGCGGTATATTCGGCGGCCAAGCTTCCGACTTTAGCGTCGTCACCAGCCGCAGAAGCTTCATCACTTTGCGCTTCGATAGCGTCGAGCTGTACTTGAAGTTCGGGGCTAATCACAGACTCCGCCCTGGTGTCAAAGGTCCAACCGGAATAGCCGGAGATCACGATGAGAAGAAGAGCGAAACCGAGACCGACGAGTCGACCCCACCTCACGCCCGAAGCTAGGGGTCGCCTAGCTCCCATTGGTGCATTCCACACCCACAAAAGAGCAGATACCGTTGATAGTAGACATCCAAAAGTCGTGACGTAGACGCCATAAGAACGTGAGAAGGCGGTAACGCTGTCTGGTACAGCAGTCAACAGAGCCGCAAGTGCGACAACTAGGGCGGAAACACTAAACACAACTGCTCCATCTGGACCCAACCATCTGTTTCTCTGTCCTGGAGTGCGTGCCGTGGCATAAACAGCTGCGCCGACCACTGCGGTGCATAGGAGAATCATGAAGCCGAACCACGAACCCCCGGAAGCGGCAAAGCCATTGAAGGTAGACCCGAGGAGGTCTTGGTCGAGATTTCGGGCGTATGAAGATACAAAGCCTGCACCTTCATTCCACGGCAGGAGTAATCCACCAATAGCGACTATTACCCCTAATAAAGCACCACCCATTCCGAGTTGCTCTCGGGGCTGCAGCGGCTGGTAGTTAGGTGCTTCTTCGTCCTGGTCGGGCGTTACCTGAGACGAGGACTCGGGGTCGGGTAACAGTAGTTCGGGTGTTTTGGTATTTTTCCAAGCTGCTGCGATACGGCCCAACAGGCCCGCTCGGTCCCCGTCGTCTGGTTGAGTGAGGCGGTCCAAGACCACGGCAACGATAAAGAAGGCAAGCCCGCCAGAGCCTGCCAGGGCGATGTCCTGATTGGCGATCGCCCGATACAACAATCTTCCCAACCCGCCGGCTCCCATAATCGCGGCGATACCAAGCATCGAGATAGCAAGGAGCAGCGTCTGGTTGATCCCTGTCATAAGTGCCGCCCTTGCGAGAGGCAACTGGACATCTGTCAGGACGCGTCGCTCTGACGCCCCGTACGCGCGCGCGGCCTCGACGACATCTTCCGGCACTTGTCTGATACCTAGGTTGGTTAATCGAATCAACGGAGGTAGTGCGAAGACCATGGTTACCATCGTCGCGGAGACGAAACCCACCCCGAAAAAGAACACAAACGGGAGCATGTAGACGAACGAGTGTACGACCTGCATGGCATCGAGTACTGGACGAACGATGCGCCAAACGCCGTCAACGCGTCCGCAAGCGACGCCTGTTGGAATGCCAATGATCACACAGAGAATCACTGCCACTGCAATGAATCCAATAGTCCGTGCCGTTTCCTTCCAATAGTCGTCACCCAATAGTCCACAGACTGTGAGGCCTAAGAAGGATCCAATTCCGACCTGCAGGCCACGGAATGCCCATCCAGCGAAAAGAGCCGCCAGACACACTGTCATCCACGACAAACCAAGGAGCCAATCATCAACAATGATTTCGAGCATCGTCTGAAATGGCCACTTAATGGCAGCGAGTGTTTCCTTCATATTGAGGTCTACCCATATGGTGATCTGTTCGACCCAGTCACCAACAGGGATCTGCCACTTATTTAAGATCGAGTTCTGTCGTTGGTCCCAGTCACCGATGCTGCGATACCAAAGGACGCCGGCAAGTGCCACCACTCCTCCTGCAATGGTTGTCACCTTGCGATTTCTGAGGGCTCCGAACAGCATGAAGATTGGGATAGCAAAAACCCCTAGCACGGCAAGGAACTCAATCGCCGTAGCGACAGCGTCAGCTACTTGGTCGCCCTTTTCTAGATCGGTGATTTTGCCAACGGAACGGTCAACAAAATGGCCGTCGCTAGTGGCTGCGTAAAGGTGTCTCACATGTAGACCTCCCGCTCAAAGGCATCTGTTAAGGCTTCAACCCGCCCGAGTTCCTCTAACACCGCGGTCGGCTCGATCCGCCCGATGAGACGCCCGTCAGAGTCACAGCAGGCGATTGGAAGTCCTCGACCCGCGTCAGCGTAGAGCTCGTTAAGTGTCTGCTCTTTATCGGCTACAGGGACATCCGTGCGCATAGCACTTGCGAGGCTGGGGGTGCCTTGCGATTGAACCCGCTCAACATCTTCCCGCGTTACGACCCCGGTGCACATTCCGGCGCTTGTCACCACAAGGCAGTCCCCGGAGGCAGTAACGGCACGCACCACTTCTTCAAATCCGGCGCTGTCGAGGATCGGATCAGCCGGCGTCATGATTTCCTCGACCTTGATGACACGGCCTTGATCAACGTCTTGAACAAATTCAGCGACATATCCGGTTGCAGGCTCGGTAAGTATTTCTTCCGGTGTCCCGATTTGAACGATGACCCCATCTTTCATGATGCATACTCGATCGCCGATCCGCAGCGCTTCGTTTAAGTCGTGGGTGATGAAAAGTATTGTTTTATGGACTTCGTCCTGAATGGCCATCAGCTCGTCTTGCATTTGACGTCGAATTAACGGATCCAATGCGCTGAACGCTTCGTCCATTAGCAAGATGTCAGGATCTGAAGCCAACGCACGAGCGAGTCCTACGCGTTGCTGCATGCCGCCCGATAATTCACTGGTGGCGTTATATGCATAGGGTTCCAGCCCGACCAACCTTAGAGCTCCGAGGGCCGCTGTCTCTCGTTCGCTTCTATCCACCTTCTGCACCTTCAGCCCATAGGAGACGTTGTCAATTACGTTCCGGTGGGGGAATAGGGCGAAATGCTGGAACACCATTCCCATTTTCTCTCGCCGGAATGCCTGAAGATCTTTCCCCTGAAGCTTTTGAACATCCACCCCGTCGACCCAAACTTGTCCCGAGGTGACATCGTGCAGTTTGTTCACAGTTCTGATAGCTGTTGATTTGCCGGAGCCCGAAAGACCCATGACGACGAATATTTCGCCTTTTCCGATGGAAAAGGAAACATCGCTGAGCCCCACAACATGTCCTGACTGCTTTTGAACATCGTTTTTGTGCACCCCCGCTTTAGCGAGGTCGAAGGCCCGGCCACGTGGTTGTGGCCCAAAAATCTTGAATACTTCTTCGAGTCGGATGATCTCATCATTTTCCGGCATTGGGGTCACATGGCCTTTCTGTCGGGCGTCTCCAGCGTTCAAGGACCGCATAGAGGCATGGCCAACATAACAGCGGTCGCGGCCTCGAAGGGTCATTCCCAGCGATCTCAATGCAGGGAAAAGCTGGATTCAATCAACCTGGGAAGGGCATTGTCGGGGTTGTGTAGTGCCACTAGTTGGGGTGTCTGAGGTCGTTGACAGCCCGTCGGATCACCCGAAAGTTGTCGTCATCGAAGCAAACGAGAATGACATCCTGCAGTGTCGTGTGGCCAAGGTTGTTCTCGAGCCACGTCGCGATCGTTGACACCGCTATCGGAGCGGCCAACTCTTTTGGAAAGCCGTAAACGCCGGTGCTGATCGCAGAAAACGCGATCGACGTAGCACCAACATCGGCGGCTGCGTCTAGGGAGGATGTGTAGCATTTGGCGAGGAGGGTCGCGCTGTCAGCGGGTCCATGCTGCTCCCAAATGGGTCCCACTGTGTGAATAATCAACTTGGCAGGAAGGTTGCCTGCGGACGTGACCACAGCTGAGCCAGTAGCACAGGGACCTTCCTGATCAATGATCACTCGACACTCCCCAAGAACGGTTGGCCCCGCCGCCGCGTGTATGGCTCCGTCAACGCCCCCTCCTCCAGCAAGTGCACTATTCGCAGCATTGACAATTACGTCAACGTTCAGCGTTGTGATGTCACCCTGTATGACCTCAAGATGGGCCATTTCGGGGGCCTCAGCCAAGGCAAAACCCTTCATAGTTGTTGTCAGCAACCTGTTGGCATTTTTCGGCATACGGGGGGTAGCCGATAAGGGGCATGAATACACGGGTCTTCCCGGGGATGTTTGCACCCAAATACCACGAATTGCATGTCGGATACAGAGTCTGATCGGCGACCGAGTTCACGTGATCTACCCAGTTGTCCGCTGCGGTCGCCGTGGCCTCAATAGTGGTGAAGTCCTGCTGTCGCATCGCCACAAGACAATCCCGAATCCACTCGACGTGCTGTTCAATAGCCATGATCATGTTGGTCAACACGGAAGGACTGCCGGGTCCCGTGACAGTAAACAGGTTCGGAAATTCCGGAACACCCAGACCGAGGTACGTTCGAGGACCTGCGGACCAGGCCTCTGCGAGCGTATGTCCCCCTTTGCCGGTGATATTCATGTTCAGCAAGGCACCGGTCATGGCATCAAATCCGGTGGCGAACACCAACGCGTCAAACTCGAAATCTTGGGCAGCAGCCCTTAATCCGGTCACTGTTATTTCCTCGATGCCTCCCTCTGAAATATCAACCAAGTTGACGTGTTCCGAGTTGAAAGTCTCGTAATAATGCGTGTCTAAGCAGGGGCGTTTACAAGCGATGGTGTTTGTTGGCGCTAACAGCCGGGCGGTCTCCGGATCATCAACTATCTTTGTGATTTGACCGCGAACGTATTCAGCGATGCGTTCATTTGAAGTCTGATCAATTCCAATATCGGCGTAGGCACGGTAAAAGCCAAATCCTCCGTGCTCCCATCTTTCGTCCATGCGGGCATCAAATTCCGAGTCATCTGCTTGCTTAGCCGAATCTTCGTTGGGCGGGAAGATCGAGATAATTCCGGAACGTTCAACCCTGGCCGCTTGCCGCAGCTCAGCATAGTTTTCCTTGGTTTCTGCTTGAATCGCAGCGTCCAACGGTTCGTTTCGTGCAGGAACTGAATAGTTGGGGGTCCTCTGAAACACGGTCAGTTCCGACGCTTGTTCGGCGATGACTGGAATCGCTTGGACAGCGGACGAACCGGTTCCTACCACAGCGACTCTCTGCCCCGAAAAGTCAACGGTCTCGTGGGGCCACCGACCGGTGTGGTAAACGTCGCCTTTGAAATTGGCTAATCCTTCGAAGTCTGGGAGGTTAGTAGTCGACAAACAACCGGTGGCTGCTACGAGGAAACGTGCCTGGTAAGTGTCGCGATTAGTGGAGACAGTCCAAGTGCTTGTGATCTCGTCGTAGTCGGCAGCCTCGACGGTGGTGTTGAACTCTATGAGAGATTCAAGATCGAATCTGTCCGAAACGTGTTCCGCGTATTTCAGGATCTCAGGTTGACCCGCATAGCGCTCGGTCCACTCCCACTCTTGCTCAAGTTCGGGATCGAATGAGTAGGAATATTGCAGGCTTTCGACATCACATCGTGCGCCTGGATACCGATTCCAATACCAGGTACCGCCGACCCCCGTGCCTCTCTCGAGGCCTTTAACGTTGAAGCCTTCCTGCCTCAACAAATAGAGCGAGTAGAGGCCTCCGAAACCAGCCCCAACAACAACAACGTCACATTCTTCAATCGAGCCCATTATCAAACTCCCTCTTGATCTCTTGAAAATAGCCCGTCTTGAGGTGCTAGGTCGCCCTCTTCGGATCATGCATGTCTATCGGTTGTTCCCCACTGGCCCGCAGGTGGGATCTAGCATCCTGGTTTGATTCGTTTGGAGACAAAGTGACGTACGAGAGAGTTAAATACGAAACGCCAGCCAACGGTGTGGCACGGATAACCCTCACCAGACCTGAGGCGGCCAACGCCCAAGACTATTTGATGTTGTCCGAACTTAACGCAGCATTCGATGAGGCAGCCGGAGATGAAGCCATCCGTGTCATCGTTCTAGCCGCTGAGGGTAAGCATTTCTCCTCGGGGCATGATCTCGCTGCGCCCGAACCAAATATGGAAGATTTCCCGACCGTAGGTACACAGTGCCATTTCGACGCCCCCGGGACTGAGGGCTATATGGCCCGCGAAGCGGAAATGTACTTGGGTTTGTGTTGGCGATGGAGAAATTTGGCTAAACCGACGATCGCCCAAGTCCAAGGGAAGGTCATCGCGGGCGGCCTCATGCTTGTTTGGCCGATGGACCTCATCGTTGCATCAGAAGACGCAACATTTAGTGATCCTGTTGTGGCGTTCAATGTGAATGGTGTCGAATATTTCGCTCACCCGTTCGAAGCCGGTACGCGACTAGCGAAAGAGATGCTGTTTACTGGTAGGTCCTTGACGGCGGAAGAGCTTATGGACCGCGGCATGGTGAACAAAGTTGTTCCCTTAGTTGAATTAGAACAAGCAACATTAGAGTTAGCGACTCACATAGCTAAGCGACCTATGTTTGGGCTGACCCTGGCGAAACAAGCCGTCAATCAGACTGTCGACGCCATGGGCATGTACAGCGCGCTGCAGGCAGCTTTCAGCCTGCACCACGTTGGACATAGCCACAACATGGAGGTCCACGGGATGCGGGTTGACCCATCGGGTATTGATGTCATTAGGTCGGAGGCGTGACCGAACCTTGCGATCTAAGCGCGGTTGATGCCCGTGTGGCCATCTCCGCTCGGCAGCTTTCCCCAGTCGAGCTGACTAAATCCTGTCTCGAAAGAATCGATGAATTGAATCCGACGGTGAATGCGATGGTAACTGTTTCCGGGGAATCGGCCCTCGAGGATGCTCGCACAGCGGAAGAAGCCATAGCGAATGGCCGCGAAGAAGGGTTGCTCCACGGCCTGCCCGTAGCCATCAAAGACTTACAGGCCACTAAGGGCATAGTCACGACCTACGGGACCTCGTTCTATAGCGACCATGTGCCTACTGAGGATGCCGGAATTGTGGCTCGGATACGCGCAGCCGGAGGCATCGTGATTGGCAAGACCAACATTCCGGAGATGAGTATCGGTGCTAACACCATTAACCGGCTATTCGGGGCGACCGGTAATCCCTACGCGCCCGAGTTGACATGCGGCGGTTCATCGGGTGGTTCCGCCGTCGCTGTTGCTACCGGTATGGCGCCACTGGCGACCGGTTCTGATCACGGGGGGAGCCTTCGAATTCCGGCTTGTTTCAGTGGAGTGGTTGGGCATAGGGCAACGCCGGGAACAGTCCCACACGAGAGCCGGACAATTACCCAAACCAATTACAGCCTTCAGGGGCCGATGGGAAGAACCGTGGATGACGTCGCGTTGCTCCTGGCGGTCATTTCAACTCGAGATCGAGCAAGTCGACAGGACCCAATGAGTTTTCCGCTTGACAGTTTTAGCTTTCTTGATCTGGTGCCACCATCCGTTGAGGGTCTGCGGATTGGTGTGACAGCCGATTTCGGAGGTCTTCTGGTTTCCAATCATGTTCGGGGACAGTTCGAAGAGCGCGTTGGTTATTTGGGGGAGCGCGGTGCCGAGATAATTGAACTGTCTGTGGATCTGACCGAAGCCGTTGAAGTTGATTGGCAATTGAGGGCCGATATTTTTGCCACCCAGTACCACAGGGATATTGGTGGCTTTGATGAAAGCTTTAATCCCAACGTATTCCGGACTTACGAGACTGCCCTCTCGACCACGGTTCTCGAAATCGCTCGCGCGCGGAGAAAGCAGGTGGATCTGTTTCGGAGGTTCGACGAAGTATTTGACGGCGTGGACCTTGTTATATGCCCTGGAGTTAGTGTTCCGCCTTTCCCATGGTCCTCGCTTCATCCCACCGAAATCGACGGTGAGAAGGTCGAGAACTACATGGCATGGTTAGGTTTGACGAGTTGCTTGACCGTTGTGGGCCATCCAGTAACAGCTTTGCCGGCCGGTTTGGATAGCGATGGCCTCCCTTTTGGTATCCAATGCATCGCCCCGATGTACCAGGACGCGACCCTGTTGACTATGGCGAAGGCCCTTGAGAACGGCTTCGCAGAATCAGACCGATATGTAGCTCCGAGACCCGATCGTGGGGCGATAGGACTGTCTGATCCGCACTGTCAAGAACTGGGAAAGGCTGCGGCGATAGCGGCGGCGCGTTAAATCTAAACGGGGGAACCCACAGCCACCGATTTGAGAACCGCCTCTACAAACAACTGCCGTGTCTCCACGAGTGCTTCATTTATTTCCCAGTCATGGGATATAACAAACTCCCCTGAGCCCGCGGCTGCCATTCCCAGGCTTAGCGCCGCCGCGGCGTCTTGTTCAGCGAATGCCTGTGCTTGCTTCAGGTCGTAGTAGTTAGATGGTTCTCCGGCGTGTACCCGAAAAAGACCTCTCCTAGGGGCACTCACAACGGTCTCTTTGACGAGTCGGATCACCCCAGTGGCAGCACCATAGGCGTTCGCCACTTCGGAATGTTCCGGGACGATGCACTCGGTACCGAGCTTCAAACCCAGTTGATCCTGATGTAGCACCGCGGGTGCCCCAACTGCAGTCACCGCCCCCGAGATCTCAGCTGTGACGTCCAGAAATTTCCTGCTGCCAGGACGGGTAGCGGCATGTGTTTGAGCCTTCAAAGCGGAGTTGAGATGGGCGACCGGCAACCCGTCGTGATCAGCGGCCGCTGTAAGGATCGTTTCGGCTATTCCTGCACTTACGAGTTTGAGGACCAGTTCAGCGAACAATGAACCGTCACTGGCCAATGGTTTACCGAACCGATCCAACTGCCGGGCAAGAAGAATTGAGCCAAGGCCGGCTGGCTCCGCTGGGTATCGCTTATCCACTCCAAGAACATGCGCAGCGTCTGTCGGAGTGAATGCTGTCATGCCTACGATCCCTAGACCGATTAAGCGGTTGAGGGCGTTGCGTTCCAATCCCGAGCTGACCACGTCCTCATAGGCGCGACCAACGCTGCTTGCCTGTAACGCTGCGATAATGGTGGCTTCGCCTGTCGATTGAGTAGCCCAATCGTGTTCAAGGAGCCAAAGGTAAATTCCGTCGCTCTCTCTTGCTACCGATCTGTTGATCTGGTCTTCCAGCATGACTTGGACCTCAGGTCGCTCGGAGCATGCGATAACCAGTGGGGTGACTCGTCTTGGGCCGATCGATATCGCTTTGTCGTCGAGGGGCGTCGGCTGAATGTGGCTATCACCACCGATGCCTTCAGTGTGGACACGCACAGCATTCACCATGGTTTCATGCCCACCGATTCTTGCCCCAGATGGCGCTGACGCCGGCAATCCACCAGTGATTGTCGCTACGTCAGTTGTGGTGCCGCCTATATCCACTACCACTCCTTCCGTAATGGAGTTAAGTGCAGCGGCACCGGTAGCACTCGCAGCTGGACCGGACAAGATGGTCTCAATTGGTTTTGCCTTGACAAAATCGGAAGAAACGAGGGATCCATCTCCTCGCATGACCATCAGGGGACAAGCGATTTTTAGACCAACCATTGACCTTTCGACTGCTGCGATCAATTCGTGAATTAGAGGCACCAGCCGAGCATTCAGCAAAGCTGTTACAGCACGTTTTGGAGCATCAAGCTGACCCGACAACTCGTGGCTGAGAGTCACCGACTTTCCTGTCCACTCAGCAATCGCCTCAGCGGTGATGATCTCATGTTCGGGGTTGCGCACGCTGAACGACCCGACGACTGCATAGGCCTCTACTCTCGAGTCGTGTAGGAGCAGCCAATCGTTTAGCAGCGCGAGGTCGAGCGAGTCTACCTCCAAGCCGTGAGGGGAGTGCCCTCCGGCTACACGCAGAATCGGATTAGCTGGGAGTAGGTGATCCAAGCCTCTTCGTGCCGTGACGGTTTCTTCGAGACCAATTGCTACGAGGCCTGCGGGTCGACCACCGCCTTCAACGAGGGCATTCGTTGCCAAGGTAGTAGAGACTGAAACCAAACATATGTGCTCTGGGGGGACGGCACCGTTGGTCAATATTTCGGTCAGTGCGTGTGTTACGCAAATACCTAGGTCTCCGTGGGTCGTTGAAACTTTCGCTTTGGCTACAACCGTTTCCGTTGTCGGGCAGTAGACGACCGCGTCGGTGTAGGTGCCGCCTGTGTCAATTCCGATCTTAAATTGGCCGTTCCCTGGCATTCCTGAAGATTTTGCCACCGTACTAACCATAAAGGCCAGTAATCCTGCAGTTCACGCGTCCCCGGCCTAATGTCTTCAGATGCTCTTAGAAGGTGTCCGCGTCCTTGATTTCACCCAATATTTGTCCGGACCAAGCGCGACTCGGATGCTTGCTGAACTGGGCGCTGATGTAATAAAAGTTGAATATGGGCCACATGGAGATCCCAGTCGCACACTTCCGTTTGTGTCGGACAGTGGGTCGTCCTCCTACTACAGCCAACAGAATCGCGGTAAGCGATCTATTTGCCTCGATCTTGGATCGGAGGATGCCTGTGATCTGGCACGAAATCTAGCTGCCCAGTGTCACGTGGTAGTCGAAAACTTCGGTCCGGGCGTTTTGGAACGCCGCGGTTTGGGATGGGACCACCTGCAGGCCCTAAAGCCCGATTTAGTAATGGCGTCCATATCGGCCTTCGGTAAGTCGGGTCCTCTCGCTCACCTTCAGGGATTCGATTTGATGGGCCAAGCGCTCTCCGGGATGATGCATCTCACGGGCGAAGCCGATGGTGCACCTCAGTTCACTGGTTCGCCGATATCAGATTGCGCCGCGGGTCAAATGCTTTTTGGTGCCATTGGTCATGCCTTGTTCCATCGAGAACGAACAGGCGAGGGGCAGTACGTAGAAGTGACGTTGGTGGATCCCCTTTTCGCGATGCATTCGATAGCGGTCCAAGGTCATAGTGCAACCGGTGGCGATTGGAGCCAAGAACGCTCGGGTCGACAGTTCAGCATTGTGGTGCCTTCGGGTACCTACAAAGGGCCTGAAGGATGGGTCGTGTTGCAGGTCCTCGCACCCCAGTGGCAAAGGTTGTGCGAAGCGATGGGTGACAGTTCTTTAGCCAGTGACAGTCGCTTCGCTACCGCCGAGGCACGAATAACAAATGCGGCAGAGCTACTCAGTTTGGTTGAAGCGTGGATGCAGGGATTTAACAGCGATGCTGACCTCCTGTCTTATCTTGAGGAGCAGCGTATTCCGGCTGCTCCGGTCCTGAGCCCCGAAGAGGCCATGGTGCATCCGCATTTCACCGAAAGGGGCATGGTCCGCCAAGTAGTCGACCCAGCTTTTGGGGAAATTACGGTTACTGGGCTACCCGCCAAATTCAGTTCGGTCGAAATTCCTGATAACGAACCGCTGCCACCTTTCCTCGGGGAACACAATGGCGAGGTTTTATCGGAGCTTCTCGGGATGTCGGAGTCAGCAATATCAGAATTAGAACAGCGTCGAATATTGCTTTCTCAGGTTGACGGATATCCAGAGCGAAATGACACCTAGCGTCTGATGAGTAATGATCATGATGGGCCCCAAAGCAGGGACGAACCCACTTACCGCAGGGAGAGCTAACAATGGGGATTGCCTCAGTAAAGGAAATGGTCGAAGCCGCAAAGTCAGAAATAGACAACATCTCACCGGAAGAAGCATCCAGGAGGGCTACTGAGGAAGGCGCTCTAATTGTTGATATTCGCGATGTACGCGAAATGCAACGCGATGGAGC
>TARA_B100000686_G_scaffold339746_1_pt1 | contig 13759 bp, 17 predicted proteins | sample TARA_B100000686 | Tara Oceans TARA_B100000686 (sample SAMEA2622733) | marine metagenome | biome: marine biome (ENVO:00000447); feature: marine epipelagic mixed layer (ENVO:xxxxxxxxx); material: "saline water (ENVO:00002010), including plankton (ENVO:xxxxxxxx)" | depth 150 m
GTAAAAGCGGCAGATGTCACTATTATCGGCGGTGGCGTTTCCGGATTGAACGCAGCAAAAATGGCTGTGGGTATGGATGCAAATGTCACCATTTTGGAAAAATCATTGGACCGTATCCGCTTCCTTGAAGACTTGTTCGGCCCAAGTTGTAATATCATTTATTCCACACAAGCCAGTGTTGAGGAATACGTTTATAACGCAGACCTGGTGATCGGCGCTGTCCTGATCCCGGGTGCGGTTGCCCCAAAACTGATTACACGTGAAATGCTGGGCAAAATGCGTCCGGGTGCGGTCATCGTTGATATCGCCATTGACCAGGGCGGCTGTACGGAAACCAGCAAGCCGACGACGCATCAGGACCCGACCTATATGGTGGATGGTATTTTGCATTATTGTGTGGCAAATATGCCGGGTGCGGTTGCCCGCACATCGTCACAAGCCCTGAACAATGCGGTTCTGCCATACGCCTTGCAACTGGCAAACAAGGGCTGGCGCGCAGCATTGGCCGAAAATTCAGGTTTGAAGGCCGGCTTGACCGTTCACGAAGGGAAAATTACCCAGAAAGAAGTCGCACAGGATTTGGGATATGATTTCCACACACCTGATGAACAACTGGCAGCCTAAATTATACAGACCTGTATAAGTTAAACAGAAGGATCGCCAATTGAGGCGGTCCTTTTTTTTTGATATTTAGGGGCTCTTGCCAATTTCACATATTGCGGATATATTGATGATGAAATCATTTAATAGACAGGATTTGCGATGAAAACACTTTGCGAAAGCTTTAACGAAATTACGATCAAGCGCGGCGAAAAATTTGACATTGAATTGGCTGAAAACCCCAGCACGGGTCATCGTTGGCAGTTTCAGGTCGTCAGTGGTAAGGCCGCCAAGGTTGATGATCAGTTTACCCCAAATAATACACCAAATACAATTGGCGGTGTCGGCACGCGCAAAATGACCTTTAAAGCCGTTGGCAAAAAAACCATCGTGATCCAGGCCAAATATAAACGCGCCCACGAACGTGACAGTGCCGGGGAACTAACGCTCAAGGTTAACGTTCGCTGATTAGGAACGTTTATCAAAACAAAGGCATAATCATGAAAAAGTTTCTAAGCATTTGTGCACTTACCCTTGCTGTTTCGGGCACCTTCGGCTGTGCCGGCCCGTCAACTCAATATCAAACGGGCGACAATTATACGGCGGATGAATACGGCCGTTTTCAAGGGACTGTTCAAACAAACGCGGCACTCAGTCCTGAGGTTCAGGCTTTTAACCGTGTTCAATCCCGTTTGGGATACAACGGTGCGACAATCGGCTGGGATAACCGCAATTGTGCGCAATATCTGGCAACAGCCCCTGACGGCCGCGCCTATTCCGAGCCGCTTGTGAATACGAATGGCCAGCTAATTTGTAAATCCTAACCGGATCCCCAACAATCACACCTGAGCGCCGGGGCCAGAAATGTTCCCGTGGTTTCAATATGTGCCAAACACGAGCCTGTGTAGGGTTCCAGCTGCTTGTCAGGCGTATAATAATATTTAATGTTTCCGCCCAGTGTCCCTGCTGTTGTGCCATTTAGCAGGGATGTATCCTGGCAATTCTGGGCGCAAATTTCGCGCCCAAACTCCAAAGGAGCCGCGCTCAATCCGCGACTTAATTTTTCTGTCAACGTCTTGGCATAACAGATATCCGCACTTTCAAAGTTTTCGCCATTGCTGTCTGAAATTTCCAGACGGGCACATCCACCATTTGTTAACAGCTGCTCCCCAAATTGGGCACAGCGGACCTGATGACCTGTGGGCAAGAGATTGGTGGTCTCCGTATCACCGTAGTCAATTGCGCCAATTGTCGTTGTTTCATGAACAACCGTATAGGGCCCGCATGGTTTAAGGCCTGCGCCGTTTGCGTGAAACACGTGACATGATTTGTCGATCGGTGCATCCGGATTTGCGTTCCCCCCACCCGGCAATTCATAGCTGATATCCTGGGGATGGCACTGTTGGAACAGACCCAAACGTTTGCGGGCGTGCGTCACAGCGGCCTGACATTGATGTTCAACAGCTGCGTTAATCACAGCCATTTCATCGGCAATAGAATTTTTGCTGCTGGCCGGTCTGGATACAGTATAGGCCAACGCCGCATAAAAACCGATCGCGCTCAAAATTATAAATATAGCGATTCCACTTTGGTCCCTCATAAACCAAAGGTAGCATCAAATTATTAAAATACAACTTATTGGTGTTTTTTATTTGCCGCTTTTAAAGTATTTGCAAGTAACATCGTAATGGTCATTGGCCCTACACCCCCGGGAACAGGTGTAATCGCACAATTTCGGGTTGTGGTGACGTCGTCAAAATTCACATCCCCCACAATACGACAATCATCCGTACGTGTAATACCTACATCGATGACAATCGCGCCGTCCTTGACATGACGGGCATCAATCAAACCGGCCCTACCTGTTGCCACCACCAGAATATCGGCATCTGAACAGGCATCGACCAAATCCGTTGTCTTGGAATGGGCCTGCGTTACCGTCGCGCTCTCCTGAAGAAGCAATTGCTGCATTGGCCGACCGACCAGTGGGGATGCACCGACGATGGTTGCTTTTAAACCTGCCAGATCAGAACGAACGGACTTTATCAGCTCCAGACAACCCAGCGGGGTACAGGGAACAAACGTATCCTGCCGCAAAACCAGGCGCCCCAGGTTAAAGGGGTGCAGCCCGTCGACGTCCTTTTCAGGATTGATACTTGCAATCACCTCTTCGCGGTTCATATGGCCCGGTAGCGGCAGTTGCACCAAGATTCCATGGATATCCGGACGTCCGTTCAGCGTTTGAATCATATCCATCAGTTTTTGCTGTGACGTCTGATCCGACAAAACATGAATGAATGAATTCATGCCCGCTTCTTTGACGGCTTTTTGTTTAGCGCGAACATAAATCTGGCTGGCGGGGTCACCGCCCACCAGAATAAAGGCGATACCGGGGACAATACCCTCACGGATCAGCAGGTTCTTGGTATCCTGACGGATTTGGGCGCGCAGACGTTCAGCCAGCGCGCGGCCGTCTATATGCTGAACATCCGGCATTTTACATCATTCCGCGCAGGACAGCTTGTATAATCATCAAACCAAAGATTGCAATCACGGGTGAAAAATCCATCCCGGCAACGGGCGGTACAACTTTTCTGATTTTCATGATCACGGGATTGGTCACCGCATTGATCAGGGTGCAAAATTTATAAACCCATTTGTTGCGGGCGTTCAATACATCCAGCGCCACCATCCAGCTAATGACCACGGCCAAAACGATAATCCAGATGTAAATTTCAATGGCGCCGATAAGAAGGGCGATAACAGGCTGCATATTCTTTCCTCTTGCAATTTTTTATCTACTATATCAGGTTTAAAATGAAGAAAAAGAGCTGAAAAGGAAAGATCATGTCAAAAGACAAACTTGTTATGAAACTGGAAAGCGGCGATATTGTCATTGAACTGCGTCCCGATCTGGCCCCAAACCATGTGGAACGGGTCAAGGAACTGGCCAAGGCTGGCTACTACGACGGATTGGTATTTCACCGTGTGATCCCCGGTTTTATGGCCCAGACAGGCTGCCCCGATGGAACAGGTACCGGCGGTTCCGGTCACAAGCTGAAAGCGGAATTTTCGGATGAACCGTATGAGCGTGGTACTCTGGGTATGGCCCGCACCATGGATCCGAACAGTGCGGACAGCCAGTTTTTCATCACATTCGGCCCGACCCCGCATCTGGAAGGGCAATATACGGTTTTTGGAAAAGTTGTCGAGGGAATGGAGCACGTTGACAGTATCAACGAAGGTGAACCGCCATCAAACCCGACCAAAATCAAATCCATGTCAGTGGCGTAAACAATAAAATTATAAAGGACTTACACATCATGATGAAAATTTTTGCACTTGTTTCTGCGCTTTTCTTTATGGCTTTCAGCCTGCCGGCAAACGCGCAGGGACTGGACCTTGAAAACACGCTTTATATGCAGTTGAAAGACGGCCGTGTCGTCATTAAACTGCGCCCCGATCTGGCCCCTAATCATGTCGCCCGTATCAAAGAACTGACCCGCGAAGGGTTTTATGATGGCGTGGTTTTCCACCGCGTAATCGAAGGATTTATGGCCCAAACAGGCGATCCGACAGGAACAGGTATGGGTGGTTCAGGCCAGAATATTGATGCCGAATTTACAGATACGCCGTTTCAGCGCGGAACCGTCGGTATGGCCCGTTCGGCCAGCCCGAACAGCGCAGACAGCCAGTTCTTTATCAATTTTGTGCCGACACCTTTTTTGAACGGCAAATACACAGTTGTTGGTGAGGTGATTTCCGGTATGGAACATGTGGATGCCATCACACGGGGTGAGCCACCTGTTGATCCCGACAAAGTTATTGAAATGGATGTTGCCGCCGACGTTGTCGCCGAATAAACATTCCCAAGTTTAATAATCAGGCAGGCTGTAGATTTAACGCGCCTGCCTTTTTATTGACCCGGAAAATTGGTTATGTTAAACTGATCCCCATGTATTTTGGTATGTTTGAAAGCTTGCAATCCGACCTGGCCAACGCCCGCGCAGCCGACCGCGCGCGGGGGCGAAATATTTTTAATCTGGCGGCCCACCCCAAGAACGGATTTAATGCCGAAGTCGTCCGGGAATATTGCACCTATTTAAAGCAAGAATTCGACACTATTGAGGACCGAATTTTAAAGCATCGCCTGAAATGCAATTTTAATGACACGGCCCCTTACCCCCTACGGGACAATTTGCACAACACATGGGGGCGCGATGGGGTGGAAACCGTACGTTTTTTCACCAGAGGCATGATCCGTTCTGATGTCATTCACGACATGCTGATCAACCTTGAAGGTAATCTGGATATTTTAAAAACCGCCAAACCAAAAGATGATGTTTCATTACCCACACGTGGGAACGAGATTTTAGGTTACAAGGATTACACCCCCCGCAACAAAGCGTTGGTTATGGCCGAAATGCTCGAAGTTGCCGCCCGGGTCAAATGGGTTTGTAATTTGGCTAGCCAACATGCCGCACAAGGGGTTTATCGTGATAACATGAACCTGATTGAGGACATTGTTGAGGTTTATAAAAAGGTTACAAGTAGCATCGGTGAAAATGTTCTACGTCTTGATAAGAATGCTATCCGCGCCCTTCAAAACACGGCCATCGGCCAGAATGCAGCCCTTACGCGCCAGCATGCCACACAGCTAAAATCATTTGCTGATGGGCATTTACGCCCCGCACCCACCGCTGGTTTTAAACACTAATTCCCTTTCATATTTTCAATTTTTGCAGGCGTGACATTGAAAATCACCCGTGATACTTTATTTGTTAAAGTTGAGTATAAAGAATTACTGGGGATATTATTATGAAAGCTTTGGTCGCGGTAAAACGCGTATTGGACTATAACGTCAAAGCCCGGGTCAAATCTGACAATTCCGGGGTCGACCTGTCAAACGTCAAAATGTCGATGAACCCGTTTTGCGAAATCGCAGTGGAAGAAGCCGTCCGCATGAAAGAAGCCGGCATCTTGGAAGAAGTCGTAACCGTGACAATTGGTCCGGCAGCCGCCCAGGAAACTTTGCGTACATCTCTTGCCATGGGGGCGGACCGCAGCATTCACATCGAAACGGATCAGGATGTCGAACCGTTAGCCGTTGCCAAATTGCTGCAAAAAGTGGCCGAAGAGGAAAATCCCAACCTGATTATCATGGGCAAACAATCCATTGATGGTGACAACAACCAGACAGGCCAGATGCTGGCCGCTTTGCTGGGCTGGGGCCAGGGCACATTTGCATCCAAAGTTGAAAAAGACGGCGACCAATTAAAAGTGACCCGTGAAATTGACGGCGGTCTGGAAACTCTATCCTTGAAAATGCCGGCTGTGGTTACCACCGACCTACGTTTGAATGAACCGCGCTATGCATCACTGCCCAACATTATGAAGGCCAAGAAAAAGCCATTGGACACAAAAAAACCTGATGACTATGGCGTCAACATTGACCCGCGGGTGAAAACCCTCAAGGTTGAAGAGCCTCCGAAACGCGAAGGCGGCGAACTGGTCGAAAGCGTTGATGAACTGGTCGATAAACTGAAAAACGAAGCCAAGGTGATTTAAGATGACAATCCTTCTTGTAGCAGAACATGATAACAAAACCCTGAACCCTGCCACCCTGAATACGGTTAAGGCCGCACAGGATATCGGTGGTGACATTACCATTCTGGTCGCGGGTGAGAACTGCGGTGCAGTTGCCGATGCGGCTGCAAAAATTGCAGGCGTTGCCAAAGTTTTAAAAGCTGACCATGCAGACCTTGGACATCACTTAGCCGAGCCGATGGCCGCCCTCATCACAGATCAGGCGAAAAACAGCGGCTTCAAGTATATTCTGGCCCCGGCGACAACAACGGGTAAAAATATCATGCCGCGTGTTGCCGCCCTTTTGGATACGCAGCAGATCTCGGACATTATCTCCGTTGAAAGCAGTGACACATTCCGTCGTCCGATTTATGCGGGCAATGCGATTGCCACAGTCCAAAGCCAAGACGACGTCAAGGTGATCACTGTACGCGCAACAGGGTTTGATAAGGCCGCGGATGAAGGTGGCAGCGCATCAGTTGAGGATATCTCCTTTGCCGGCGCGGCGGGCCTATCCGGCTTTGTCGGCCAGGAATTGACCAAATCCGAACGTCCCGAGCTGACCAACGCAGGCATCGTCATTTCCGGTGGACGTGGTGTCGGAAGTGCTGAGAATTTCGATATGATTGAAAAACTTGCTGACACGTTGGGTGCGGCCGTGGGTGCGTCCCGCGCGGCTGTGGATGCCGGATATGTGCCGAATGATTATCAGGTCGGTCAAACCGGTAAGGTTGTGGCTCCTGAGTTGTATATGGCCATTGGCATATCGGGTGCGATCCAGCACTTGGCCGGAATGAAAGATTCCAAGGTCATTGTTGCCATTAACAAGGACGAAGATGCACCTATCTTTAAAATTGCCGATTACGGCCTAGTCGCGGATTTGTTCGATGCGGTGCCCAAACTGCAAGCCAAGCTTGAACAGGGCTGATAAATCGGATTTCTTTTCCCCTTTGGGGGTTGGCACGGGGTGGTTTTACGTCTATAAATTGAAGGAAAGCCCCCCGGAATCAATTTGGTTTTGAGATTACGCTTTCACATGTTTGAAACAACATTTTGAAAGGTGCCTTCCCATGCGTATTGACAGTGAACCGAAACTCGACTTTGATGATGTTCTAATCCGCCCAAAACGGACCACGCTCTCGTCACGCAAACAAGTTGATCTGGTGCGGACATTTAAACTGCCCAATTCCCAAAAAACTATCAGCGGTATCCCGATCGTCGCGGCCAACATGGACCGCGTTGCAACGCTTGGCATGGCCAAGGCCTTGGCTGAGCATAAGCTTTTTACCGCTATCCACAAACACTATACACTGGAAGAATTGAAATCCGCCGACCTCTCCAGCGAATATAACTTCATCACATTCGGTATTGAAGAGATTGAAACGATCAAAGATCATCTTGATGCACTAAAGGGTCAAAAAATCGACAAATTGTGTCTGGATGTTGCCAATGGTTATACCGAGCGTTTTGTGGATTTCATCAAAAACGTACGCGATGCCCTGCCCGATACTGTGATCATGGCCGGAAACGTGGCGACCCCCGACATGACCGAGGCCCTGATTCTTGCAGGTGCTGACATCGTTAAGGTGGGTATCGGTCCGGGCTCTGTCTGTGAAACACGCAGCGTGACCGGCGTTGGATATCCGCAAATTTCCGCCACAATCGAATGCGCGGATGCAGCCCATGGATTGGGCGGCCTGATTTGTGCGGACGGCGGATGCCGCACTTCAGGCGACGTGGCCAAGGCCTTTGCCGCAGGCGCTGATTTTGTAATGCTGGGCGGAATGCTGGCCGGACACAAAGAGGCCCTGGATGCCGAAGAGGTCAAACAGCTGGACCGTAACAACAATATGATTGAATATTACGGCATGTCTTCAACTGAGGCGATGAACAAATATTCAGGCGGCGTTGCCACCCACCGCGCAAGCGAGGGCCGCGTTTCCAAAATTGAATACCGTGGCGAAGTCAGCGAAACCGTTTTGGCAATTTTGGGTGGATTGCGTTCAACCTGCACATATGTGGGGGCACAACGCCTGAAGGAACTGTCAAAACGGACAACCTTTGTGATTAAATATTCAACGGTTCGCACCTAAACATAAAAGGACATTAAAATGCACGGACATCATTTGGCAAAATTTATTCTGGCCCTGGTCTTGGGCGCGCTTTTGGGGCTTGGGGTTTTCTACGCTCAAAAATCTGCCACACCTGAACAGCCCGTGGCTGCACAGGAAGACGTTATCTAGGACAGCATTTTGGAATGGCTGTCATGCTTTTGATAAAGGGCTTGCAGTCATTCCACTTGTTTTCATGTGATAAAGGGCTATATTTATGTATAGAGACCCCGAACAAGGGGCTACACCCCGTTTTGCGTACATAATATGTAGGCTTTTGTTGACACAGATGCCATTAGCATGTAGTGTCCGACGGAAATTGTATTGAATTAGATTCGAAAAAGGCGAGAATCATGAAAGTTAGATCTTCTTTAAAATCTCTGAAAAACCGTGGCAAAAACTGTCAGTTGGTTCGCCGCCGCGGTCGTGTATATGTGATTGATAAAACCAATCCACGTAACAAAGCGCGTCAGGGCTAATGTCGGGCCGGATCCGTCCGGCATTCCACACTTTAAAATCTTTATATACCACCCTATTTTTCAGTAGCGAAGCGCCACTGGGTGTGATACATTCTGCCCAATTCACACATTACATAAAGAAAAGGCCGCGCCATGTTTTCAAAAATTCTGGGTCTGATGTCTGCCGATATGGCAATTGATTTGGGCACTGCCAACACCCTGGTTTATGTACGGGGGCAAGGCATTGTTTTAAATGAACCTTCTGTTGTGGCCATCAGTATCATTGACGGACGTCGTCAGGTTCGCGCGGTTGGTGAAGAAGCCAAACAAATGCTGGGCCGCACCCCTGGAAACATGATGGCGATTCGCCCATTGCGTGATGGTGTGATTGCCGATTTTGATGTGGCCGAAGAAATGATCAAACATTTTATTCGCAAGGTTCATAACCGTCGCAGTTTTGCATCCCCGCAAATGGTCATCTGTGTACCCTCCGGCTCAACCGCGGTTGAACGCCGCGCTATTCAGGATTCGGCCGAAGCCGCCGGCGCACGCCGCGTCGAATTGATCGAAGAGCCGATGGCTGCCGCCATTGGTGCGGGCCTGCCCGTGAACGAGCCGACCGGATCGATGGTTGTTGATATTGGTGGCGGGACGACAGAAGTTGCCGTCATTTCATTGGGTGGCGTGGTTTATGCACGCTCTGTCCGTGTTGGCGGTGATAAGATGGATGAGGCGATTATCTCTTACATTCGCCGTATGCATAACCTGCTGATTGGTGAAGCAACCGCCGAGCGTATCAAAAAAGAAATCGGATCTGCCTGCCCACCCGAAGACGGCGAAGGCCGCTTGATGGAAATTAAAGGCCGCGATCTGATGAATGGCGTTCCAAAAGAAATTGTCATCAGCGAACGCCAGATTGCCGAGAGCCTGGCTGAGCCCGTTGGTGCGATCATTGATGCGGTTAAGGCCGCATTGGAACAAACCGCCCCTGAATTGGCAGCCGATATCGTTGATAAGGGTATCGTGATGACTGGTGGCGGTGCTCTGCTGTCCAATCTAGATTATGTTCTGCGCTATGCAACAGGACTGGCAGTGACCGTCGCCGATGATCCGCTGTCATGCGTTGCCATGGGCACAGGCGCGACATTGGAAAACGGCATTCATAGACGCGCGCTTGTTCACGGTTACTGATATTTTTATGAATTTTTAGAGAATTTACCGTGCAATTAACGCATGGTGACATTCGTAGTTTTCTCTTCCGCCGAAATCGAATCTATAAACGCAAGCGGTTCGTCTCCCCGCAACGGATGGGTTATCATCGCCATAGGTACTCGTAGCGCCGCAACCACTAGAATACGAACCCTTAAATTTAGCACTTTCAATATACGTAAGGTTGCAAGCCTGGTCATCTTGAGGTTCAGCAGGAGCGATACCTAATTTTCTATTGAGCTCAGTAGCAACATTTTGTTTTAGGAATGCTACATTTACTAACAGATCGGTACATGCAAGATTATCGCAATCCGTTCCAATACCTTTCGCACGCATAAGATCTACAAAGAAATATTGCCCATACGTCGTTTCCGCCGAATGGGCATCGTCAAGCGCCAGTGGCGGAACCTTGGGCCAATCAAGCCCCCCGCCATCTTCATGAAACATATGGCATTTAAAATCCGTGGGCGCATTGGGGTTATAATAATCATCGTTGCTGTCGATATCCCCGTCGCCATCGCTGTCATAGGCAAAGCTGATTTCGGTATCGCTACATTTTTTGATCAATTGCAGACGTTTAACAGCCTGATCCATGGCGGCCAGTTCACGAAAAATCTCGCCCGCTAGCAAGCTTGCGCGTTCCTGATCAATGCTGGCGCCACCCCGTCCGGGTTGCGTCATAGCATAAGAAAGCGCTGCAAACAAACCGATTGCAATCAATATTAAAAACAGGACATTTCCGCGCGTTGACCTCATACCCCTATCAGACTAAAGCATTTTTTCGGTAAAAATAAGGCAAAACCGCATCGCACAATTGATTTAACACCGGTTTTATGTGATATAATGAGTGAAAGAGCAATTTAATCCGCCAGCCCTGAAAAAGGCCCATGCGAAAAAACAGAAGCAAAACCCAGACCCTGTCTTTGCCGTTCCGGCTGATTTATGCGCGGTTTTCCGTCGTAATATGGGGCGGCCTTGCCATCATTTTTATGCTGATTTCCATGGCGGCGTCTGAACGCGTTAACCATGCCCGTCTGGAATTTGTTAATGCCGCAACCCCTGTTGTGAATACGGTCACGGCACCTTTTCAGGCTTTATCCGTAATCGTTAGTGATATGACCGGCGTTGGAACCTTGCGTTCCGAAAACCTGCGCCTGACTGAGGAAAACGCACGTCTGCGCGAATGGTATCAGGCCGCGTTAAAGCTGGAAGCTGAAAACAAAAGCCTGCGTGATTTTCTGAACGTCACCGCCGAACCGGACCGTGCGTATTTGACAACGCGCGTTATGTCGGATGCCGGGGGGCGATATGTGCACAGCTTTTTAATCCCGGCCGGCACGTCAGAAGGCGTTGAGAATGGCCAGGCCGTCATTACAAAAAACGGTCTGATCGGACGCGTCCTGGATTCGGCGTCACAAAGCGCACGCGTACTCTTGATTACAGATTTGAATTCCCGCATTCCGGTTATGATTGAAAAGACCCATCACCGCGCCATTTTGGCGGGCACAAATGGCAGTGAAATGACATTGAACCATTTGCCCAATGACAGCGGCATCAGTGTGGGTGCGCGCATTGTCACCTCGGGCCATGAAGGGATTTTACCGCCAAACATTCCCATTGGCACAGTACGCTCAATTGAAAACGGGGTGGTCACCATTGCACCGCTTGCAGACCTTGAGCGTCTACATTTCGTGCAGGTGGTGGCCTATACCGCACCGGACTTTGCTGAATAAGACAAACAAGGCTTGCCAACATGAATCCCACAGCCTCAAACGGATTTGAAAGCCTTAGCGCCCATGTTGGTGCTTATGTATTGCTTTTTATTTTTCTGGTTATCAGCATTTCACCATTAAATTTCGGCCTGTTTCAGGACACCCGTCCTATGCTTCTTTTTGCCGCGGTGTTTTACTGGTCGCTATTCCGGCCGGATTTTTTGGGTTATCTTTCCCTGTTCTTATTGGGCCTTGTCTTTGACAGCTTTACACTCACTGTTTTTGGACAAACGGCGATTACGTTGATCGGCCTGCGGTTTATACTAATGGTTCAGCGCAGGGTTTTGATCAACCAGCCATTTTGGATGATCTGGCTTGTCTTTGGTGTTTTGTGCCTGGCGGCAGCAGTATTCAAGTATGTCATACAAACCGTTGCAGGTCTGGATATCATTTCCCCACTACCTTATTTTTCAGATGCTATTCTGACAGCCGTTTTATTTCCTGTTTTGGCTTCAATTCTAAAACCCAGTGCCGACCCGTTAAAAACCACGGCTTAAAGCCCTTGGACTCTTGGTGAATCTCCAAATTTAAGTTATATTGCCGATTATGAGCAATGACAGTGACCGTTATAAGGTTTTCAGCCGCCGGGCCATGGTTTTGGGCGGTATGAAACTGGGCCTGTTCGGCGTCTTGGCCGGACGGTTGGCATATCTGCAAATCGCTGAACAAAAACGTTTTAAAATGCTTTCGGATAAAAACAGGATCGGCCATCGTCTGTTGCCGGCATCTCGCGGGGAAGTGATTGACCGTTTCGGTGTGCCATTGGCGGTGAATTCACAAAACTTCCAAGCCTTCGTTATTCCTGAACAAATTCAGGATATTGACCAGATGCTCGCTAAACTGGGCAATTATATCGCCCTGCGTGAAGAAGAGGTGCGCGAATTTAAAGACAACCTGTCACGGCAAAGTCGCTTTACCCCCGTTCTCATAACCGACGGATTGAACTGGCAACAGGTGACCCAATTGGAATTTCAACTGCCTGAATTGCCGGGCCTGTTTATCACAGAGGGTGAGATCCGCAATTATCCCCTGATCGATTCCACCGCACATATTGTTGGATATGTCGGACGCGTGAATGAGAGTGAAATGACGGATGAGCCGATCATGCGCATGCCGGGTTTTCGTATCGGTAAAACCGGCATTGAAAAAACATATGACCGTTTTCTGCGGGGCAAGGCCGGAAGCGTCCAGTCCGAAGTCAATGCCGTGGGCCGTGAAATCCGCGAGCTTGAGCGCATTGAAGGCGGATCCGGATCCCGCTTGCAATTGACGATTGATGCTGAACTCCAAAATTACTGCCAACAGGTTTTGTCTCGTGAAAAAAGCGGCACCTGTGTTGTAATGGATGCACATACGGGGGAGATTTATGCCCTGGCTTCCCACCCCGGATTTGATCCAAATTTATTCACCTATGGCATCTCAACAGCTGAATGGGAAGCCCTGCTGAATGACCCCGCTGTTCCCCTAACCAATAAAGCCATCAGTGGCAGTTATCCGCCCGGTTCGACCTTTAAAATGATCACCGCCCTCGCCGCATTGGAGGACGGGATTATTGATCGTAACACCTCCTATACCTGCAATGGATATCATGATGTGGGGCGTGACCGTTTTCACTGCTGGAAATCCTCCGGCCATGGGCGGGTGAATATGACAGCCGCTTTGCAGCAATCCTGTGATGTTTTCTTTTACGAGATTTCGGAAAAACTGGGTATTGAGAAAATTGCCGCGATGGCGCGGCGTTTCGGTCTGGGGGACAAACTGGGTATTGATATTCCGGGTGAGCGTTCAGGTTTGGTCCCTGACAAGAACTGGAAACGTGCGCATTTCGGCACGAAATGGCAGCTGGGGGAAACGATTGTCGCCTCCATAGGTCAGGGCTATTTGTTAACCACCCCGCTTCAACTGGCCACTATGACTGCCCGTCTGGTAAATGGTGGCAAAGCGGTTAAACCGCACATTGGCCGTACGCTTGACGGCCGCAAACGCATCACCACCCCTCCTGATACGATGGGGATCAATCCCC
>TARA_B100000686_G_scaffold9274_1_pt1 | contig 13752 bp, 8 predicted proteins | sample TARA_B100000686 | Tara Oceans TARA_B100000686 (sample SAMEA2622733) | marine metagenome | biome: marine biome (ENVO:00000447); feature: marine epipelagic mixed layer (ENVO:xxxxxxxxx); material: "saline water (ENVO:00002010), including plankton (ENVO:xxxxxxxx)" | depth 150 m
AAAACCCGAAAGACCATGTTATTTAAGCGTGACAGTATAATAAAAAGTGATTAAATCGTTACACTGGGAGCCATTACGCTCAAATTTAGTCATTGAGAATAATGAAATAGAGCCCTGTATTGACGTAGACTGAGGACGGTGAGAGTGCATGTCGGAGAATTGGCCCCCCGAGCAGGTTTCGCTGACCCCTGGAAAGAGAGTGCTCTTTCTGACTAAGGATCTGAATCTTATCCGAAAACAGCTCTATGAAGGACTCAATTTGCGGATGGAGGATCTGAGGGTCGATGACCTTCTGGATGACATTAACACCGATGTGATGACTCCTGCTTGGGTGTGCTTCGATCACGATCCTGCTATACTAGCAGAGAATGCATATGCTGGCCTGATACACGAAGGCCGTCGTGTCTTTGAATCGCGAGCATTGATGGACGGCGGATTCGAAGTCATAGTCAGTGGTCATCGAAAGGGAACAGGAAGTAGCAGGGAGACCGCTGCTCAATGTGAGAGATGGTCTGGAATTAGGATTGTGATTGCTGCTTCTTTTGCCCCAATACACGAGCGGAACAACATCAACCTCGGTCAGTTGATGGGTGACCATGTGATGCTTGAAAGATTGCAAAATGGAGAGAGTATCAACCTAGGAGAGTTCACAGGTAAATACGATCCGGTAACTCAACTAATTGTAGAGAACGGTGGAATCTTCCCCTTTGCTAAGCGATTGAAGGCTGGGGATGTAACATTGCCTGCAGTTAGTGCCGAGCAAGTTCCAATGACAATGGCGGAGAAGATGATTTCCAACAAGTTACTCGGTCAGAATGAAATGCGTGGTTATGTCAGGCCAGGAGATGCTGTGCTGGCGCAAGTCGATGGAGGGTATTCTCACGAATTCACTACTGCTCAGGTACACAGTTTCCTTGCCGCCGAATATGGTGAAGATTACTCATTACCAAACCCCCCAAAGTTCGCGGTGTTTGAGGACCATTTGTTGTATGCAACTGGTGTCGCAAGGTTCGCTCGGTTTGAGGACAAGATTCAGACCTTACGTGACTTGCAGGTTTCATTCCAGCAACATACCGGCGTGAGGGATTATTCGGCTGTTGACGGAGTAAGTCCCGGGATTTGTCACCAAGTCGCACGTGAGGAATTCATCGATGTGGGCGACTTCATTCAGGCGACGGATAGCCACACCTGTATGGGGGGCGCCAGCAATGCTCTGACATACGGAGTGGGTTCGACGGAATACGCTAACTTGGTTCACAACCAATTCGCATTCGTCAAGGTTCCAGAAAGCATCCGCTTCGAATTGATTGGAAGTCTAGACCCCGGTTGCACTGCCAAGGATGTTATTCTGCACATCCTATGGAAATACGCATCCCAATCCGACACTCTCGATCGTTCAATGGAGTTCGGAGGGGCCGGTTTAGCTTCACTATCAATGGATGAGAGAGCGACTCTATGCAACATGGCGACGGAGTGTTCAGCGAAGACTGGAATTTGCGAGCCTGATGATTTGACTGTCGAGTGGTTATTGGAAAGGAGGAATGATTTGACCGAAGAAGAGATTCGTTCTGCTTTCATCCTTCCAGACGAAAATGCAGTCTACCATGGAGGAGTGCATACGATTGATTTGTCTGCAATTCGTCCAATGGTAGCACACCCTGGGGACCCGGATGCTGGAATCCCGTCCGACCCAACAAACGGAGCATACATTGAGGACTTGGGAGATGTGAAAATCGATATCGCATACGCCGGCTCTTGCACCGCTGGGAAAGATGATGATTTTGCATACTACGCGATGGTTACTCGGGCTGCTTTGGATGCAGGACTCACAGTCTCAGAGGGTGTTGATTGTTACATTCAATTTGGTTCAAAGGCCGTCAAGGATTTGTCAAAGCAGAACGGGTGGAGTGAGTTGTTCGAACGCGCTGGTGTGAAACTCATTGATCCAGGTTGTGGCGCTTGCATCGGCGCCGGACCGGGGGTTTCTGAACTAGAGGACCAAGTGACTGTGTCTGCGATAAATCGGAATTTCCAAGGTCGTTCGGGCCCGGGCAGACTGTACCTCGCAAGTCCACTAACCGTCATGGCTAGTGCTTTCATGGGCAAGATAACTGCTTGGCATCCCGATTTGTTTGCACAGAGTTAAGTGCGTCCCTAGTACGGGGTCTCTCATCCAAAAGAGGCCCTATGCCATTCGGGCATGGGAGGACCTGATGGAGGGTTGCAGATGAGTGAGGAAAATCCACCGCCCGGTAAGCAGAAGCAAATAGCAATCAGCGAATTTTTCGAGAAGAATAAACACTTCCTCGGGTTCGATTCTCTTCAGAGATCGGTAATTACTGCTGTGAAAGAATCCGTCGACAATTCTCTCGATGCGTGTGAGGAAGAGAGAATTCTTCCAGATATCAAAGTCGAAATAAATAGGCTCAAAGGGGACCGATTAGAATTAATCTCTCAAGACAATGGTCCCGGCATTCCGCGCGGTGCAATCGAGCATGTATTCGGTAAGTTCCTCCTGGGCTCTAGGTTCCACGCCATACGTCAAACAAGGGGTCAGCAGGGGATTGGAATTACAGGCGTAGTGATGTACTCACAACTAACCACTGGGGGTAAAACCAGTGTCATCTCTAAGGTTAAGGGAGATTCTTCGGCAGTCTATGTCGATCTTGGTATTGATACCCGCAAGAACAAGGCCATCAAATCAGGTGAGCGAAGAGATGTATGGCTCGATCAGTTGACTGGTGAAGAGGTCGCACATGGCCTCAGAATCAGGACCGAGATGAAGGCCAAGTACCAAAGAGGCCGCCAGTCGGTCTACCAGTATCTGAGAATGACTTCGATTGTCAACCCACACGCATCAATCAGCCTAGTTGTGCGAGATCAAGATGGTGATGTAATCGAAGAAGGTCATTGGCCGCGAACCACAGATCGTTTGCCTACTGTGGTTAAGGAAATTAAACCGCACCCACATGGAATTCATCTCGGTACGCTGCAGAGGATGTTGAGAGAGGCCGAAGAGAGGAAGATGACTTCTTTCCTTCGTCACAACTTCTCGGGCGTCAGTATGCGAGCCGCTAGAGAGATTCTGAGTAAATCGGAATTGGAAGAGAGTAGGCAACCTCGCAGAATCAAGGCCGAGGAGGCTCAGAGAGTATTGGACTCATTCCAGAATATCAAGCTCCTGAATCCACCTACGGACTGTTTGTCTCCAATTGAGGATTTGTTGATCAAGAAGGGGCTCTCAAAAGCGATTGATTCCCGCTTCGCATCAACTGTGACAAGGGAGCCACGAGTAAGTCAAGGCAATCCATTCCAAATCGAGGTGGGGTTAGTTTTCGGAGGAGATTTGGCTTCCGACAGTCCGATTGAGATACTCAGATTTGCAAACCGAGTCCCCTTAATGTACCAGCAAGGAGGCTGTTTGCTGACGAAGGCTATTGAGGCTGTAGATTGGAAGAGATACGGACTCGATCAACCGGGTGGCAAGGGCATACCCAAAGGTCCTGCCGCCGTTCTAGTTCATCTCGCCTCGACAAATGTACAATTCACCAGCGAGGCCAAGGAGGCTGTCGCCTCGAACGAAGAGGTGCTTGAAGAAATTCGACGAGCGTTGCTTGAGGTCGGTCGTGGCCTAAAGGGACATCTGAAGAAGAGTTCGCAAAGAAAGAAGGCACGAGAAAAGTTCGAGCTGATCAACATCATACTGCCTGAGATTTCAAAGAAGTCCTCAGAGTTGCTAGGCAGGGAGGAGCCTGATTTGGCTCCGGTTATTACTCAGATTATGGACGATGTATTCTGTGAAGAGGAGTTGGGTTGGGATAGTGAGCGTAAGCTCGCAACCTGTGACATCGTCGTGTTCAACTATACTACTAGAGCTAGGGCGTACACAATCCTCGCTAAATGGCCCGAGTCTGAGACGGTGAGAATGGAGGAAAACCCCCTTGGAGGAAGAAAAGAGGCGCGAGGGCTCTGGGCTTGGAGGCTCGATACCCTCGACCCTGGCTCATCCGCAACCATCTCATTCACTTTGTCCGGTCTGAGCAAAGGGGACTGGAATGATACTGAGATATTCTTCCGTGGATCAAAGGATATCATCGGAGCCAATAGAATAGATGAGAAGTTGTTAGAGGAGATGCGGAATCGTGAGGCTTTGGATGCAGCCGTCGAAGAGGTGCAATTGAGAGAAGATCCGATTGTTGAGGGTTTGGCCGAGAGGGCCGATTCGATTGAAGAGGGGGATTCAGAGATTGATAGTGAACCGGATTACGGCTCCCTAGTAATCGATCAGGGGGTGGATGAATGAGTACCAGTGGCAGTAAGCCGAAGGAGGAAGTCATCGAGGCTTTGCACAATGTGGCAGCAGAGATGCACAACAAGATGTTGAAGGGCGTTGCACCAACAATGACCTTGCCAGTTAGAACAAAGAGCAATATCGGATTTGATGACAGATTGGGTGTCTACAAATACGGTAAGAAAAGGACTGTGCGCGATGCCAGTAGTCTGGGTTCAGCTCGCCAATTATTGCGCTCGCTTCATGTAACTGAGTTCATTGAGGAGATGATCAACAGCGGCAAGTCATCCACTCTAAGAGAGATGTACTACATCTCAGAAGCATGGGGTAACGGTAAGTTCCACTCTCAGAACGAGAGTAACAACCTAGCTGAAGACCTAGAAATAGTGACCAAGTGTCTGCGTGAGGATTTCAAGCTCAGACCGGAGGAAGATGGTGCTAGAATCATCGGTAATGTGACCTTTGAAGAACGGAATAGGCGCGGAGATTGGATGCGGATCAATTGCCGTGATGATGTGGGGGACTCTGGATACGGCGTTCCTTACAATGTCGAATCAGAGAAATTACGTCTGATTGAAGAAGATATTGACTTTGTCATGGCCATAGAGACTGGTGGTATGTTTGACCGATTGGTCGAGAATGGTTTCGATGAGGAGGCGCGATGTGCCCTGATTCACCTCAAAGGACAGCCGGCCCGCTCGACTAGGCGAATCATGAGGAGGATGAGTGAAGAGTGGGGCAAACCAATCGTGGTGTTCGCAGACTGTGATCCTTGGTCGTTCAGAATCTTCGCTAGTATCGCTTATGGGGCGATTAAGACCGCTCATATTTCCGAATATCTCGCAACAAAGGGAGCGGTCTATCTGGGGATCACGGCTGATGATATTCTGGCATACGATCTACCCAGTGACGATTTGTCGAAGCAGGATATTGGGGCGCTAGAAGCGGAGTTGAGTGATCCTCGTTTCTCCTCAGGGTGGTGGCAACAGCAGATTGATTTGATGAAAGAGCTAGGAAAGAAGTCTGAGCAACAGTCTCTCGCTAAGTATGGTCTGGATTTCGTGACCGATACTTACCTACCGGAGAAGTTAGCTCATCCCGATATCGGTCTTGGATACTGATTCAGAAGCCTGATATCGAGGATTCCCTACCTGCACCCATGACTGAGGCGACCTTACAGTGGGCCAAGCGCCTGACTGGGGTATCGGTTCTATTGCTACTAATCGGAGTGGTGTCATACTACAATGCAATGCCATCGATGTTTGAGGAATTAGACCCTGCTCAGAGTCATATGCTGGAGCTTGGGCCAGGAGAGAGTGGTGAAGTAGAGATTGCGTCGCTGGGCGAGTATGTTGCGCTTAGATTGGAAGGAGACGATAGTGTAGATCTCAGACTTGTAGATTCAGATGGACAGGAAGATCAGGGTTCGAAACCCACCTCATTCGATATTGCAAGGACCGGAGAGGATGGTGCCTCGTACATTCCAGTGAGAGTGTTCAGGTCTTCGGCGGCTGGAGAATATACTCTGCATAATGATGGTACAACGATGCTGTGGTTCGTGGATGATGTGTCGGCACAGGCCGCCCTATTCACAAAACCGTGGTTCGTTGTGATGATGTTTGGTTGCTGTCTAGGTCCGGTATTCGGGATAATTGGGTTAGTTCTAGCGTTGATTGGATGGGGTAGACGAGACAAGGGAAATGTTCCGGTAGTGCTGGACAACCAAGGCAGGCTACCCACAACAGATGAGTTGTATCGACAATATCACGGCATTGAGGCGGGTCCCGAAGACGAAATTCCAGATCCGTTTGCAGAAACTAGGCAACCGCAAGGAGGCGAACCAGTAGAACAGGAAGATAGTGAGAATGGGGAGTCAAAACCAGACTGGGAATGGTGGGATGAGGGTTAGTCGCCTCTTCTCCCAAGCACTACGGTCAATGTTGTTGCGGCTATGCATCCCGCTCCGATAAAGCCGATTGTTTGGCCTACGGAAGCAACCTGCTCGCGTAAGTCACGGGCATCTTGGCACTGCCCCTCGTCGGCTCCGATTAACTCGCCGATAGTTCCGACTTCGTCCTCACAATCTTCTGTAATCCTCTCTTTGAGATATTCATCAGCATAGGAAGCAGCGAAAGACAGGGCTATCAGCAGAATACCTGCTATTGTCAGAATCGTCAGAAATACAGTCTTGGCCGCTCCCATGATGTGTTTCGTAGATTCAAATGATATTATTCTATGCTCAAGTTGGGTTTTTAGAAGGCCTCCACTACCCAACCTCAGGTTGGGAAGTATATGGTCGATTTTGAAGAGGCCCTCAGCATACTAGAGAATCCCACTCGTAGGCAGATTCTACGGAAGTTGGTGAAGGAGCCGCATTACTCTCTACAACTATCGGAATTGCTTGATGTCAGTCAGCAAGCGGTCGTCAAACACCTCAAGGTGCTAGAGGAAGCCGGGTTCGTTGATTCAGAGAAGGTTCCGTCGGAAAAGGGTGGACCACCCGCAAAGATGTACAGAGTCAATCAGTCATTCTCCCTTCGTTTGGACCTAGGTCCAGATCTGTTCAGGGCAGAGCATCGAAAAATGCCTCCTGGAGGTCCCATGAGGTTATCCAATCGTCTACCCGATGAGTTAGATGGCGTGGTTGACCGTCTCGGCACGCGTCGTAAGATACCAATGGGGGAGGCCATGGGAATGTTGTCTGAGTTGGATATGGCCCTAGAGCAAATTGATGAGCGTAGGGATGCCATAATCGCGCTTCATCAACAAGTCATGCGCAAAGTCTCTCCGAGTATATCTGAGGAGTCAGGGACCTATGAGGAGAGGCAGTTGGCTCATGCCATGATGAATGAACCAAGAAGGCCATTGGACCTCGATGCTTTCTCACAGGGATTGCGAATCAGATCGGATGATGCTGAGAAGATGATGGGTGAAATCAGAGAGCGTCTGTTACGCGAGTTCGGATCAGGCCAAGGCAGCCTTGTAGCTGCAAGGGAAGGGACCCCCCTTCCTTGGTGGCTGGCTCGGTAATCAAAAGACTAGGTCTTCATCATCTAGATTGGAGAGCATGCTCGTCTTCTCTGCGTAGCGTAGCTTCGCCTCCTCTCTGCGTCCCCTCATAACTACGGCCACTACTCCAAGCAATGCTAGAGTGGCGCCTACAATTAGGGTGGGCACGGTGAATTGAGCGATAATCTCGATGCCGACATCAAGCGCGCCTAGGTTCGAGCCCATCTTCTTGGAGACTCTTTGCACGTTATTGCCCTCATCGGTCTCGACGATTACATTGTCTGGGTCGATGACTACGACTACGTCATGCCTTCCAGCTTCAACCATGTAAAGAAGAGCGATTTGAGGGGGATCTTCATCGTCTGATGGCATAATAGCTTGAACAATCTGCCTGTATACAATATTCTCCTCTTCGCACCCATTCTTCTCAATGTCAGACTCTGTTTGGTCTGCACACAATATGATGTTCACATCGGTAGCGTGGGCGTTTCCTTCGTTTACTACCTGCACATTGACAGAGAGCATTTCCCCTACATCACCTGTGTATCTATCCACATGCACATCCAAAATGCGCAAATCTGGTGCTCTCAATCTGAGCTCAACTATCTGCTCGTTTGTATCGCAGTTTGGACGGAAGTTGTCGGGAATGCCGTCCTTGTTCTCATCGAGAGTGCAAGAGTCATCCCAAATTTCCGTCTCATCGTGATCGCCGCCCGCTACAGAAGAGCCGTACTCTGACATGACCTTGATGCCAATCTCTCGATTAGAAAGTTGGGCCGCAGGATCAATGTCTATGATTACAACAACTTGCAGTGTTGTGTACGGTTCCATCACAGGGAGTGTAATGGCATTGGTACTGGCCGACTTGAAGCATCCATCGGTGGGCTCAGGTTGACCGAGGGTCAGGGCGTCTTCGCCGGTTTGACCTATGCAAGGCATCTCAATCGGATATTCTGTATCAAAGTCCTCCAATAGGGCATAGGATACGACCCAATTGGTCAGTAGTGGCGACATCGAAGGAGCGGTGTTCCATACCATTGTGTTGGAGGCTCCAATCTGTTGAGTGTAGTTGTGCAGAGTTGGTTGGTCGGGGACATTACCAAAGTTGGTGATGTTCATAGTGAATCGAACGGTCCTGCCTGGAGCAGTGGTCTTTATTTTGCTCTCGACCATTGGATCTACTTCGATTCTCATATCATGGAATTCTATGATTTCAATTTGCAAGATAATGTTGTCTCTAACCTTGGTGCCCTCATAGGGCTCCTCACTAAGTACATCGAGGATAACAGTGTATTGTCCAGCATGGGTCATCTCAGGAACCGAGATATGAATTGGGATTGTCTGAGATTCATCTCGATCTAATTCTTCAAACAGAACTCTAGGAATTTCAATGTCCCATACTTGTGATAAGCCCATAGAATCGGTAATAGAATTCACCGAGATGTCGTACCTATCCGCGCCGTTGCCTACATTGTCTACCATAGTGTCCAACTGATAGGTTTGACCAGGATACAAAGAAAGTATGGTCTCTGGTACTGTGGCTTCTAGGTCATATCTCTGGATGACATTTGTCAACAGTACAACCGAGTCTCTGACCCTAGTGGCTCCTTCAAGATGGGCCTTGACGGTGACTGATTCACCCAAGCCCGCAGTAGCGTTGTATGGTGCACACATAATTGCAGTGACATTGATCGGAGTATCAACCAACGACCAATATCTAGGTGCATTATCCGGAACGGCGTTACCTCCTGGAGCTCCTTCAAAGTCCAAATCTACAGTCCAATGGTCTAGTCTCCAGGTCTCCTCAGAAATCTCAGGGGGCCTTTCTTCAGGCCCTCCTGGCGTAGTGAAAATCAGATAACCCGGAGTGAAGTGTTTAGTTACCGCAATTTCAAACTCTGAGCAATCTCCAGGCAACACATGCTTAGTTTGCTCACCCATGTTGAAGACAATGTTGCCGGTGCTCTTGATGGAGACATTGATCCAGAGTTCAAGTACATCGAACGTGCCTTGATCAATAGATAGTACGGGCTCTCCAGTAGACCAGCCCTTTAGATAAATCACGAACGTTCCAGGCTCCTGAGAGGTTGGGATGGAGACCTGTAGGTTACGAGTTACTGACTGACCTGGATCAAGTGATACCGATAGAGGGAAGTTGAGCCCCCAACCGAATGGTAATGCCCATTCGACCTGTCCCTCTAACTCCGACGGATCGTAGAATGCGAATGTATCGTACACATTGCCCGTATTCGTCACGGTGATCGAGAAGTAAGCAGATTCACCTTGCTCGACATCTACTTGATAGTGACTAGTGTCTAAATCTATACCATGAACTACGTCCATCAGAGTGACAGTGAATCTCTCATCTCTGATAGCCGGATCCTTGTAAGACACGGCTGTCACAGTGATGGTTGCTAATTCATCGGCATGGGCCTGATAGATGGATGGGGCTCTAACTCGCATGTACATTGGGACCACGTCCCCCCCTCGTAGGAAAACGGGAGTTGAGTCGAAGATTGGGGTGTTGTTTGTTGTGAAATACAGTGTCGCAGTCCAATTGTTTGGCACTCCTTCCATAGTAACAGTGAATGTATCTGAGACTAATTCAGCAGGCCCAGGTGTTGGATTGGAGATAGTTAGATTGTACAGGGTCTGTTCTCCTGGTTCGATTGTATGATAGTAGGTCTCAGTCTCGGTTAGAGAGACGTCGACTAGACCAGTTAGAACGTGAACATAACACAGAGTGTAGGTGCCGCCATTGCTAACATCGTTACACTTGTTGGTATCAGACCAGGCGACGTGTGCCCCACTACCTAGATCGTTGGCGAATGCTGGTGGCTGCCCTAAGTCTGGCACCGCGGGAGAGTTGGGTCCGAGTTTATCTGATTGCCACTCGGTAATTGGAACTATTTCCCATGGCTCCAAAATTCCAGAAGCAAGTGAATTGAGAGGGAATCCATTGGGGTAGTCATCAGTGGTGTGATTGAGGCGAGTGTATACCAATGTCTCACCCTGAGTCTCATTGTAATTGTCAAGCCATGCGAGGTGCACATTGTCGAATGAATCGGTGAAAATCGATGGCATGTGAGAATTGGGTGCAAAGGGCCGGTCTGGAGATACTGATTCAAGACCCTCGACATCAGATATTGCAGAGTCTACAATCTGCTTGATTCCGTAAGATGGGAGTCCGTTTGGAGCCCCATTCCACTCGCCGGCACCTCTCAATCTCAATCGGGAGTAGTAAATTTCGTAATTCACATCGATGTCAAAACCATATGCTCGGCCGTCCATCCAAGCGACGTGGGTATTGCCGGAGTTGTCTACGGCTATGGCCGGATGTAGACTGTAGGCGTCGTTTAGTGTCAGTCTAGTATCGTTGACTACCACTAGATGGCCATAACCAAGGCCGTCGATTGAAGGACCAAGGTCCTCAGTGTATGTGTTGCCTGTAATGTATGTACCCGAGTCTCCAAACTGCCAACCTGGAGAGGGGTTTTCTACCAGAGACAGAGGGTCAAGGATTGTCATGTATATTTCTCTTGAATTGTTTGTGGATAGATAGACCATGGCCTCGACCATGAGTTGGAGTTCTGCGGAACTGGATGAGCTAGTCGGGAAGCTGTACATCTGACCCTCTGCATCAGTTAGTCTGAGGCTTGAGCCGGGGCACGTCCTGGTATTCAGACTAACGAATCCATTCGGGCATTGTGCTAGGTCCATCATGTGCGAACCAACATTTGAGGAGCCAGAGCCGAAGCCTGCTGCCAGTAGTGGTACAGGAATTATTCCAGCCTCGACGCAGGCATCGTGGGCCTCATTGATGCTTTGTGTATCATCAGACTGTTGGGAAGGATCGCCTCCGTAAGGGCCCTCATCAGAAATTGGGATGATGATCTTGGTAGCATTTGGGTTCCATTTGTGGTCAAGTTGAGTTGGAGGGTTTCCTGGAACTCCGCCCGCTGAGTCCTTCCAAGATAGGCAAGCCCAAGTCGAAGCCGGGCCCCAAAACTCGCTGTAGTACCCTCCGTCTTGTGGTAGGTTTACTGCGCCGTTGTTGTATACAACCTCGGTGAGATACCTGATTCCTCCCGAATCGTCGCCAGAGGCTATGCCCAAAGGAGTGTTTCTCGGTCCTTGGCTGCCAGAACCTCCTGTCTGGTAAGCAGCTGCACAATTGCCACTGGTGGCCGCGCCGGGCCAGTTACCACTGAGAGCATACAAGGTCTCGTAAACTGTCATGTTAGCCTCGAGTAGCATTGGCTTGAGTCCCTCAAAGTATCCGCCGCTAACGAAGTAGCCCCCATAGAATACGACACACATGTCAGCCCATTCTGCATTCATTGAACCAGAAGTGTCGATTGGTGCTACCATCTCTACCTTACCACCACGGGTATCATCCCAAACAATCTGAACAAAGTCGTCTAGATCTACTGCGATGTCTGGGTGGCCCTTGTGGCCAATGATTGGAGTCAGTAGAGTCTCATCAATTGCCACGAGGGCTTCTCTAGAGACTAGGTCTGGCTGAATCATCGAGTAGTATATCTGGGGCTGTTGGTAGAACTTCTCAAGGGGCTCAAAGGAATCTTCCCAGACTATGTGAGCATTGTTCTCTGAATCTGTGTCGATAGCGGGCCAGTCTCGATTCTGAGTATGCACAGATACTTCGAAGTCGTCGATTAGTGAAATCACGTTATCTATGGCAGAGTCGCCGTTCTGGTCGTCCTGAGATGGATCTACTAGGGTGTATTGGATTGTCCACTGAGATGCCTTGTCGGTCCAGGTAATGTGGACCTTGTCTTCGCTGTCTACAGCAATATCAGGATGCCAAGCACGGTGGGCCCCAGGGTTAGACAACTGAGTCTCAGCGATTAGGACCTCTCCTCTTGGATCATGCATCTGATACCAAAGGTGCTGGGTGTTACGACTCCAAACGAAGTGAACATTACCCATTGAATCTGCATCGGTAGCGACCATTCGGTCGTTGGCCGAGCCACCATTGACAATCTGTATCGCGTCGGTCAAGACCACTTCACTGGCCTCAGCCTCGGGGATATCCATTGCTGCGAAAATACTCATCAGCATCAGAAGAACCATTGACACACTGCTTCTCATCTTTCCAGTTTCCATTTCTAACCCTCCAGCACTACTGCTGTAACGAGTTCGTTCCGTGTTCAAGGATACTTAACCTCAACCCCTAACGGTCAGTCGCGCGCGTGAGGGAGAAGCAACGGTTCAGACCCATTCAGAGGGATCGAATTCTTCGCCAAAACCGCCTGTCTCGTCGGTGTCTATTGTCGACGGTTCCTCTTGAGTTTCCGGGCGTCTTCCGCCCTGAGTTTGGGTCTTCTTCGAAATCCAGTCATCAACAGGACCAGGTTTGCCAACTCCCGGGCCGTAACAAAATTTTATTTTGTGAATCAAAGCCAACTTGGTAAGCCAAAGATGCCGCATTGTGTGCATAAATTCGTTCTGAGTCAGGCCGTCAAACCATATTGGACGAGAGAGGTTGAATGCCTGTAGTGGGCCGGGGATGTCGTTGCTCTTCTTACCTACATGAAGCACCCAATCCAAATCCGCTTGAGTCAGGTGGATTCTCGTCTCATGAAGCCAGCTTTCCCATTCATCAGAGGCGTTTCTAGAATGGTCAGACATCTGATTCTGCTGGCCCTCATCTACTCGTGTGACTGTATAAATCAGAACTAGATTCCTGTTCTTTGGGATGACCACGTTGAACACGTGTCCTTGCTTGGTTGGAGGATATCTCACGTGTAGGTGCAGTAAGGCTTGATTGTCCGAGACTTCCTTCGCTTCCAAGCGCTCGCTGTTCAACCAATCTCTGATTGAATCGGTGGCCTCGCGCGAGTTCATGTCAATTACGAGTAGACCGACCTATTTGAGAACGACGAGTTCAGAATCGATCTGTTTGATTAATTTCTCCAGCTTTCTGCCATTGTCTGATTTGGCCAAAGAATTTCTTCTCTTAGAGTCACCATAATCGACCCATAAGTCATAGCCTTTCAAGAAAACCAAATTGAAGAAATGGTAGATGTCTGCTAGACTTGGGGGCAGAGCCCTCACGATAGGAAGAGAGAGTAAAACCAATATCAGCAACACTGGGTGAAATCCGAAGACGAAAACCCCCGCAATTAAAGAGATAATTGGCCACATTATGAGGGGTGAGAGTATTGCTCCAATCATGTGGTGAGTTGTTCTAGCATCGATTCCCTCGTCGGAGTGGTTGCCGGCGTACCATCCTACTAGCGCCTGTAATCCGGTCGATGGAATCGAGATTGGTGAAGCTAGTACCATCATTAGGACACCTAGAAGAGCAGGGGCAACTGAGGTTCCTTGCCTTATTTTGCCCTCGGGGTTCAGACTGCGCGCATCTAGATCATTTGAGTGCAGGATTTGTGCGGCTTCGCTTGCAGTATCCAATACTGAGTCGGGAACTG
>TARA_B100000686_G_scaffold190486_1_pt1 | contig 13734 bp, 14 predicted proteins | sample TARA_B100000686 | Tara Oceans TARA_B100000686 (sample SAMEA2622733) | marine metagenome | biome: marine biome (ENVO:00000447); feature: marine epipelagic mixed layer (ENVO:xxxxxxxxx); material: "saline water (ENVO:00002010), including plankton (ENVO:xxxxxxxx)" | depth 150 m
GCATTTAAAGATTTTGCATTACAATTATTAAGTAGGGTTTTTAATCTAATTTTAGAAAGAAATAATAAAATAATTACAATTATAGGAGCAACTTCAGGTGACACTGGTTCTGCTGCTATTGAAGCCTTTAAAAATAATACAAAAACTAATATTTTTATTTTACACCCTAAAGGTAAAGTAAGTGATTTTCAGAGAAAACAGATGACTACAGTTAATGCTGAAAATGTTTATAATATAGCTATAGAAGGGAGTTTTGATGATTGTCAAGCATTAGTAAAAAATCTTTTTATGGACAATGGTTTTAAAAATAAATTTAATTTAGCTTCAATAAATTCGATTAATTGGTGCAGAGTGCTAGCTCAAGTAATTTATTATTTTTATTCAACTTTTAAAATTAAAAATAATAATAATTTAGTAAATTTTTCAGTTCCTACTGGAAATTTTGGTGATGCTTATGCTGGATATATAGCAAAAAAAATGGGCTTACCGATTAATAAAATAATTATAGCTACCAATAGTAATGATATATTAGCAAGGTTTTTTACATGTGGGGAATATAAAGTCTCTAAAGTAGTTTCTACTTTAAGTCCATCAATGGATATACAAGTAGCTAGTAATTTTGAAAGATTATTATTTGAATCTTTAAGTAATAATACTGATTTGGTAAAAAAATATATGAATGATTTGAATAAAAAAGGGTTTTTCAAATTAAGTAATGATTTGTTAAAAAAATTAAATAATACATTTATAGGAATTAGTATTAGCGACGCTTCTACGATTAAATGTATGAATTATTTTTATAAAAAATTTGGCATTACTGTGGATCCGCATACTGCAGTTGGTTTACAAGCATCCTATATAAACAGGAGTTTAGATGACCCAATAATAACTTTAGCTACGGCACATGCAGATAAATTTTCACAAGCTGTTGAAAAAGCTATTGGAAAAAAAATAAATACGTTATCTAATTATAATGATCTTTTTGAAAGAAAAGAAAAATTTAAAGAATTAAATAATAATTTAGATATACTAAAGACTTATATATCTAAAAATTTGCAATATCAATTTGTATAAAAGTTTTTGTAGGTAGTATCGTGACAATTAATAAATATAAGTTGATTAGAAAAAAAGCTTTCAAAGGTAATAGATTAAAAAAAATTGCTTATACCTTTAAAGGTATATTCCCTAATAATAATATATTAGGTAATAGAGTTCTATTAAGACCTCCAAGGAGAAGAGATTGGAGGAATTGGGTCAAATTAAGGATATCTTCTTACGATTATTTAAAAAAATGGGAACCCTATTGGGACAAAGAAAAGTGTAATAGAAGTTCTTATATGAGGCAGTTAAGAATGCAAAGGACGAGAGCTGCATATGATCATGCATATAATTTTTTGTGTTTTAAAAAATCAGATAAAACTTTAATTGGAGGTATAAGTGTTTCTAATATTCAAAGAGGAGTAATTCAAACAGGAAATATTGGTTATTGGATAGGTGAAGAGTTTGCATCTAATGGGTATATGTATGAATCTATATCAACTTTATTACCATATATCTTTAATCAAATAAAACTAAATAGGATTCAAGCTTATATATTGGAGGATAATGAAGCTTCTAGAAAGTTAGTAGAGAAACTTGGGTTTATAAAAGAAGGGATGCTTAGAAAATCAATGAAAATTAATAATATATGGAGAGATCACATTTTATATTCTAAATTATATAGTGATGAATATGATTAATATTATTTGTAAATATATATTTTTAATTAATATTTTTGTATATTTAATTCCTTATTCAACTTCTGCAGATACGTTTACTAATACTTTTAAAGAAGATATGGTGGTAGTAAGTTTAGTTCCTTCAATAACTAATATAGAAAAAAATGAAAGTTTTTATATAGGTCTAAAGTTTAATTTAAAACCTGATTGGAAAATATATTGGCGGCATCCAGGAGATTCTGGAATGGCTCCAGAAATTGATTTTTCAGAATCAGAAAATTTAGAAAATTTTCAAATATTATGGCCATATCCTAGTAAAGAATACGAATCTGCTAATTTGTTAACTAATATTTACAAAAGAAATATTATTTTACCTATAGAGATAGATATTATTGACTATACTAGGCCATTGGTGCTTAAGGGTATTTTGAATTTCCAAGTATGTAAAGAAATTTGTATACCATTAAGAGCTAATTTAAAATTAGAAATTAATCCAGGAATTTCAAATTATACTAGTTATTACTATGATATTTTAAAAGAGGTATCTAATGTGCCGGCTTTATATAGCAGAGTTGGAATAAAAAATATAGATGTTTCAAAAACTAGAAACAATAAATTAATTATAAATATTAAAAGTTTAGTAAATTTTCCTGAAGGTGGTTTTGACATCTTTATGGAATCTTCAAAAGATTTTTATAAAATTAAAAATATTATAGTGACGAAAAGCTTTAAAAATGAAATTAGAGCTGAAGCTTTAGTGGAAAAGGATATTAGTAATATTAAAAATTTGAATTTAATTTTTGTAAAAGGCGATATGTCATTTTATACCTATTTATTTATTAATGATAGTAAAATTAATCTTTTAATGATTTTATTATTATCTTTGATAGGAGGTTTTATTTTAAATTTTATGCCATGTGTTTTACCTGTATTGGCTTTAAAAATATCTAGAATTTTAAATAATAAAAGTAAAAATAATACAGAAATGAAATTTAATTTTATGTATACTTCATTTGGTATTATTTCATCTTTTTTATTTTTAGCCTTAATGACAATAATTTTAAAATATATAGGTGCAGAGGTAGGGTGGGGAATACAATTTCAACAGCCTATATTTGTTGGATTTTTAATTTTTATACTTATTATTTTTGCTGCTAATTTGTTTAATATTTTTGAAATTAATCTTCCTAGTAATTTGAATAATTTAATAAATAAATTTATTAGTAATAAAAAATATTCTGTTTCTTTTTTTGAAGGTTCTTTTGCCACATTACTAGCTACACCTTGTTCAGCACCATTTTTGGGAACAGCTGTAGGTTTTGCTCTTACTTCAAATGCATTAATAATTATATTAGTTTTTATATTTTTAGGTATAGGAATGTCTTTGCCTTATATATTTGTGTGTTTTTATCCAAAGATTATTAATTTTTTTCCTAAACCAGGTAACTGGATAAATTATTTACGTTATGTTTTAGGTATAGGCTTAACATTAACTGCAGTTTGGCTAATTACTATACTTACTTCTCTAATAACTTGGCAATATTCTGCAATGTTTATTTTTACTATGTTTATTTTATTCTTAATATTTAAGCTTAATATTTCGCATTTAAAATATTTTATTTTGACTTTTTCTTTATTATTTTTATTTGTGTTATTAAATATTTTTGATAAAAACGCATACTTTTTATCAAATAATGAAAATAATTCTATTTCTTGGCAAGTTTTTGATGAAAATAATTTATATAAAATGGTTTCTAGTAATAAAAATGTTTTTGTAGATATTACTGCTGATTGGTGTGTAACTTGTAAAGTTAATGAAGTTTTAGTTTTTAATAATAATGAATTTAGTCAAATAGTTAAAAATTATGATTTAATATTAATGAGAGGAGATTGGACCAAACCTAATAAAGATATAATGTTATTTATGCAGAAATTAGAAAGATATGGTATTCCATTTAACGCTATATATAATTATAAAAATCCTCAAGGTATATTATTTTCTGAGTTATTGACAATTAAAGATATAGAAAAAAAGTTATTAAATAATGCATATTAGATATGCGCTAAATTTAATAAAAAATTATGGTAAAATATTTAATTATTTAGTAAAAAGGAGTATTAAATTTAAGGAGTAAAATAATGACTATTGCTGTTGGAGAACGTATTCCTAATGTATCTTTAAAATGTATTACTCAAGACGGCTTTAAAGATGTTAATGTTAATGAATATTTTCAAAATAAAAAAATAGTTTTATTTTCACTTCCTGGAGCTTTTACTCCTACTTGTTCTGCTAAGCATTTACCTGGGTTTATTGAGTATGAGAGTGATATAAAATCTAAAGGTATTGATGAAATTATATGTATGTCTGTAAATGATGCCTTTGTTATGCAAGCATGGGAAAAAGATCAAAATTCTAAAGGTAAGGTGACAATGTTAGCTGATGGTAACGGTGATTTAGCTGAGGCATTGGGCTTAAGTTTTGATGGTCGATCTTTTGGACTTGGACAAAGAAGTAAACGTTTTGTAATGATTATTGAAAACTGTAAAGTTATTCACCTTGCCTTAGAAAAACCTGGTTCTTTTGATGTATCCAGTGCAGAAAGTATATTAAAGGTTTTAAACTAATTTTTAATTGCTGAGGTTGCTAAATAATCTGCTATGTTATTTTCTATATTATCAGAATGACCTTTGACCCATTCCCATTTAATATTAAATTTTAATGTTATTTCATCTAAAACTAACCATAAGTCTTTATTTTTAATATCTTTTTTTTTACTATTTTTCCAATTATTTTTTTTCCAGTTAAAAATCCAATTTGTAATACCATCCTTAACATATTTGCTATCTGTATAAATTATTATATCAGAATTTTCTTTAATATTTTCTAATCCTTTTATAACTGCCATCATTTCCATTCTGTTGTTTGTAGTATTATCTTCACTGCCTGAAAGTTTTATAGTTTTATTATGATTTTTTATTAGTACTCCCCAACCGCCTTTTCCTGGGTTTCCAGAACAGGCTCCATCTGTCCAAATTAATATATTATTATTCATTTATTAATATATCCTTAAAATTTGTTTTATTTTGTTCTAAATATAAAAATTTATCTAGGTATTCATGAGGGTTTTTTATCTGAGTATAAGTTAAATCATAATTTTTATTCATATCTATTAGTCTGGTAAAATAAAATCTTATACAATATATTTTACATATTATACTTAAAACTTCTAATTCTTTGATAGTAATAATTCTATGTTTTATATATCCTTTATATATTTTTTTTATTTTATTTATATTTAATTTTAAATATTTAGAACTCTTGTTAAAACACCATGAAATAATTACAATAGCTAAATCATTAATTAAATAATTGTTACATGAGTAATAGAAGTCAATAAATCCAGATATTTTACCCTTATAAAACAAAACATTATCAGGAAAAAGGTCACCATGAATTAGTCCTTTAGGTAATTTGTTATTAGAAATTTTTTGATATTCTTTAATAATAAATTTAAAATTTTTATAAAGGTTATGATTATATTTAATAATATTATTTTTATATTTTTTTATATTATAATTAAAGAATTTATAATTAAAATCATTATTAATTTTAATAGAACTATTTTTAGTTAGTTTGTGTAGTAGGGCTAAATGATTGCCTAGCTCTAAACACTGGTTTAAATTATGTTTTCTTATATGTTTTCCTTTTAAAAAAGTTAAAATTGAGTATTTTTTCTTTTTATAAATTGAGATATGGCATAGATCTTTTGAATAAATAGGTACAGGACAATTAAATTTTTTATTTTTTAAAAAAATCATAAGCTTAAAATATTGTGAGAGGTTTTTAATTACTTCTTTATCTTCAAAAATTGTTAATATGTATTTTTCTTTTCCTAAAATTACATAATTGCTATTTTGTATTCCGTCATATATTGGAATAAGTTTTTTATATTTTTTTATATTGTAATTTAAACATATATTTTTAATGTCATTACTATTTAATTTAGTTAAAAAAGCCATATAATAACATTATTTAAATTTTAATTTTTTACAACATTATATTTATTGAGGTATTTTTATTATGAATTTATATAAATTATTTATAACTTTTATTTTAATACAATTTTTATTAGGTTGTGGTGGTCCTAGGACAACGGCTTCTAAAATTTATAATAAAGCTTTTTCTAAAACGGAGGAAATAGAGTGTCCCAAAGTTAGGTTTATAAAAGGAATAGATGAGTTATATAAAAAAAATGATAATGATGAATTAGTATATAAAGTAGATTTTAATAAATTAGATGGGTATTGTTATATCAAGCAAGAAGAAGGAAATAATAGTTATTATATCAACCTAAATGTAAGTTTTAATATTTCTTTTGAAAAAGAAAATACTGAGGATAATTATAAAAATTTTAAATATATAATAGCACTATTAGATGTTTATGAAAGGGTTGTAGTGTCTAATAAATATTTATTTAATTTTTATGCTGACAAAGGCTTATTAAATTTTAGTAAAAATAATGAAGAGAATATTATAATAAAAATAAATTTAGAAAAAATAGGCAATCCTAATGAAGCTATACTTTTATTAGGATTTATAAAATAAACTTTTACTTTTTAAAATAAGATAAAGCAGAAGGTATTTCTTTAATAAAATGGTTAAATAAATTTTTATCTTTAGATAACTGAAAATCAGTAGACAAAATATCTTCTAAAGTATTTATAGTTACTGTGCTTATTTTTTCTTGAATATTCATAACTGCGTTAGTATGTAAATATTCAATTTCTTTTTTTGCAGAAGATATTTTTCTTTTTATTTCCTTATCAATATTATTTAAATAGTCTTCAGAGTTTTTAATTGCTATATCTTGTTGATCTTTTATTAATTTTTCTGAAGATTTTTTATGGTTAATTAATAAGTCTTGACTGTTTTTTAGAATTTTTTGAGCCTCATTTAGAGCTTCTTCAGTATTGTCTATTTTTTCTTTAATGTCATTAGATCTTTTATTAAGGGCTTTATCAACTGCAGATTTTGCTTTACCTATAATTAACACTACAAAAACAATAAAAGCGATTAAAACCCAAAATTCTGCATCATTAAATAAATTATTCATTTTTATGGCTTTCTAAATATTTATCAACTTTTAATTTAATAATATTTTTCTTTGGCTTTTGATTATATATTTTCTCAATAATATTTTCTATTATTTCTACTGAAATTTTATTTATATTCTTATCAAATTGAGCTATTTCCTTTATTGTTTTGTCTTTTTCTTTATTTAATTGTGTATTAATTTCAGATTGACAGTCAGTAAGTTTTTTTTCTGCTTTTAGAAGTGTGTTGGTTCTTATTTCATTGACTATATTTTTTATTTTTTCATTAGTTTTTTCTATAGCAATTTCATAGTCTTTATTAGTTTGTTCAATTTTATCTTTAATTTCTTCTGCTTTAGTTAAGTTTCCTGATATTTTTAATTCTCTATTATTAATTATTTGTGAGATTCTTGGAAGGGCAATATATTTCATAGATAAATAAATTATTGGAAATATAATACATAACCATACTAGTTGAGGCATAAAATCTGGAATTGACATTTGTGGCATTCCAACATGCTCAGATTCTTTAGCTAAACAATTACTAGTAAATAAAATAAAAGTAATGAACTTAATTAAAGTATTAAATTTAAACATATTTATTTGTTTTCAGGTTTAATAGTAAAAATATTTTTTAGCTAAACATGATAAGAAATGCCATAACTAACGCATATAAAGCAACCGCTTCTGTTAATGCAAAACCTAGTAATACATTGCCAAATACTTTTGGTGCTGCAGCAGGGTTTCTCATGGAGCCTGATACGTATTGTCCAAATATGGTACCTATACCTACACCAGCTCCTGCTACACCAATTGTAGCAAGTCCTGCTCCTATTAATTTTGCTGCTTCAATATCCATGTTGTTTCTCCTTTAGTTGTTTAGTGTCCTGGGTGAAATGAATCACTTAAATATAAGCATGTTAAAACTGCAAATACATAAGCTTGTAAAAATGCGATTAATGTTTCTAAAATGTATAATAATACTATAAATATAAATGGAGCTATTCCAAATATTCCTAAAGCTACCACAAAACCAGCAAAAACTTTTATCATAGTATGGCCTGCCATCATATTTGCTGCAAGTCTTACTGCTAAACTTATTGGTCTAGAGATATAGGAAACTATTTCTATAGGAATTAATAAAGGAGCAAGAAATATAGGTACTCCAGCAGGTAGGAATAGTCTTAAATATTTAAAACCATGTAAAACAAATCCTAAAATTGTAGCAAATATAAATATCCCAAAGGCAATAGCAAAAGTAATTATAATATGACTTGTAACAGTAAAACTATATGGAATTAGACCTAGCATATTACATAACAAAATAAACATAAATAAAGAATAAACTAATGGGAAAAATTTAGCTCCGTCTTTACCTAAATTATCCTTAGTTGTGTTATATATCATTTCATAACTCATTTCGGCTATAGACTGTAATTTTCCAGGAATAATTGCTTTTTTCCTTGTGGCTAAAAGTAAAAAAAAATTTAATAATATTAGTATTGTTATCATCATTAAAGATGAATTTGTAATAGATACATCAATACCAGAAATTTCCATTAAACCAAAAGGGCGAGTAATTTCAAATTGTTCTAAAGGCGACGCTGCGAAAGCTGTATTTCCAATAAGGGTTATAAAAATTATAAAAATATTATTTAAATATATCAACTTAAGTATTCCTATCTAAAACTTTTTATACTTGCCATTTTTTTGAAGATTTATATGAGGTGTAAATACCTGAAATAATTCCTATAATCAAAAAAATAATTAAAAAAATTGGTTTGGTTTCTAAAAAATAATCTAAGGTCCAACCTATACATCCTCCAACTAACACATTTGCAAATAATTCTGATACAATTCTGAATGCATGAGTTAAACCTGTATAAGCTATTTTAGATTTATTATTGTTAAATTCCTCCTTTTCTTTAATATAGTCTATCTTTTTAGATAACTTATTTAATGACTTTTCTACTTCACCTTTTTTATTCATTTTGTAGCCAAATTTTTAAACATTAAAAGCAGTTATTTTGAAAAAAACATAATGTAAACATAAAACTCTGTCAATAATGCAAAATGCAATAAAAATTATATAAAGTAAACAAAAATTGTTTTAATTTACTTCAAAATTTTTAGCTTCTTGAAGAGATACTGAAACTAACTGAGAAACCCCAGGTTCTTGCATAGTCACACCATATAATCTGTCCATTCTGGCCATTGATAGTCTATGATGAGTAACTATTACAAATCGAGTTTCTGTTTTATTAGATATTGCTTTAATAAGATCTAAGAATCTATCAACATTTGATTCGTCAAGAGGAGCATCTACTTCGTCTAAAACACAAATAGGAGAAGGTTTAGTAAGAAATATAGAAAATATTAGTGCCATTGAAGTTAATGCCTGTTCTCCTCCAGATAGCAAACTCATATTTTGTAGTTTTTTTCCAGGAGGAGAGGCGAATAGTTCTAAACCAGATTCAAGTGGATCATCAGAACCTTCTAATTTTAAATAAGCTTCTCCACCACCAAATAGATCAGTGAATAATATTTTAAAATGTTTATTTACATCATCAAAAGCACTTAGTAATCTAGTTCTTGCTTCCTTATTTATAACTGAAATGCTTTCTCTTAACTTATGAATAGCATTTAACAAATCTTGTTTTTCTTCCTCTATTTCAGATATCTTAGTTATTAATTCTTCAGAGTCTTTTTCTGCTATTAAATTTACAGGACCTATCCTTTCTCTTTGTATATTGTATTTTTCCAAATTAAGATTACATTCTTCAAGTGGGGGCAATTTGTCATAAGGATCTTGAATTACGGTATTAAATTTTTCTGGTTTTATATTTAATTTTTCGTATATTATTTTTTCTTGGTTATCAAGTTTTTCTTTTGTTTCTTGAAAAATACCTTCTTGTCTGGCCTTATTCTCTCTTGCATTTATTAATTCATCATTAATTATTTTATAGTTATTTTGCATTTCTTTATAGTTAGCTTCTTTAATAGATAAATTATCAGAAAATTCTTTAATTATATTTTTATATTTTTCTATTTCATCAGTAATTTTTATTTGAGTATCTTTAATATTTTTGGGTTTTAATTTTAAAGATAAAAGTTTTTCTTCAGATTTTTTTACATTATTTTTAATAAATATAGTTCGTTCATTAATAATTTTTATTTGTGATTCTGTTCTATCAAATTCTTTTTGAGAAATATTTAGAATTGATAATTGTGTTTTATTTTCTGAATATTTTCCTAAGTTAGATGAATAAGATTCTTGATATTTATCTAAGTTCATTCTTAAATTATTTACTTTATTTAAATAGTTTTCATTTTGTATTTCTAATGTTCTTATTTCTTTTTCAATATTAATTTTTTTTTCACTAAGATTATTATATTTTTTATTCAATTTCTCTAAGTTTATATTTATTTTTTCTAAATTTTTTTTATTTTGGAGAATTTGATAGGTTGGTGTTTCAGCTTTAGAAGAGTGGGTATATCCATCCCAACGCCATAAATCACCGTCTTTACTAACTAATTGTTGTCCCGGAAGAAGAGAAATTTGTAATTTATCTCCTTCTTTTTTATTTTCAACTATACCTGTAGATTTTAATATATTAGATATTTCAGATACTCCTTCAATTATCTTTTCTAAGCTTTGTAGATTATTAGGCAATGATTTTAAATTATTTTGGTTTATATCACGCCATTCAATATCTGATTTTGAAAGAGAAGCTTTTAATCCAAATCCTAAACTTGCTTCTATAGCTTTTTCATAACCATTAGGAAAAGATATTTTATTTATTATTGTATTTTTTTCTTTGCTTTCAAATAATTTTGTTAAAATTGCTTTAGAAGCATTAAACTTTTCTATTTCTTTATTTAATTCATTTATAACTTCATTTTTTTCATATAAAGTATTTTTATTTTCTTTAATTATAATATTATTGTTTTCAATTTGTTTTAAATAATAGATTTCTTTTTCTTTAATTTCTTGCTGTTTTGCATTTATATTTTTTATCTCCTTATCATAATTTATTTGATCATTTTTATTTAATTTATTTTTATTAATATTTTTTATTTCATTTTCAATTTCTTTGTTTTCTTTTATTATTTTTGCATGTAAGTTTTGTTCTTTAATTAATTCATTATTTAAATAGTCAATATTTTCTAATATATTTTTCATTTCTGAATCTGAAGATTCTTTTTCATTTTCTAAAATATCATATTCAAGTTGAATTTTATTTAAAATTGTTATGTGTTTTTGGTTTTCATCTCTTAATTTATTTATCTCTGATTCAGAATCTTTAAGTTTTAAAGATGTATTTGATATCTTTCCAGTAATTAGATCTGCTTCATCACTATATTTATTTAAAAGACGTTCAACATCTTTAATATTAGAGAATGATTCATTCCATTCATGAAATAATATAATGTTTTCAATGTTTCCAATTTTTTCAGATAGTGATTTATATTTTTTTGCTTGATTAGATTGTTTAGTTAAATCTTTTAGTCTAATTTTATCATTAGAAATAATTTCATCTAATTTTTCTAAATTATTTTCTGTAGCGTTTAGTTTTAATTCCGTTTCATGTTTTCTTGCATGAATACCAGTTATACCAGAAGCTTCCTCTATAATTTGTCTTCTTTCATTAGGCTTAGAATTAATAATCTTTCCAATTTGACCTTGATCAACTATAGCATTTGATCTTGAGCCTATAGAATAGTCAGCATAAAATATTTGTATATCTCTTTGTCTTACTTCTTTTGTATTTATGGTATAAGTAGAACCTTCATTTTTATCAATTTTTCTAGATATTTCAATTTCGTCATGCTCGTTAAATTTTATGTTCGAATCTGATTCGTCTTTTTTTAAATTTAAAATAACTTCAGCTGAATTTCTTGCTGGTCTTCCTTTTGTGCCATTAAATATTACATCGTCCATTTCTCCAGCTCTTAATTTTGATGGGCCGGCTTCACCCATATTCCATTTAATTGCTTCTACTATATTTGATTTGCCACATCCATTAGGACCCACTATACCTGTAAGTCCAGGTTTAATGTCTAAGCTGGTAGTGTCTACAAAAGATTTAAAACCAATTAATTTAAGTTTTGTAAATTTCATTTAGAAGCCGTAAATAAGAAACATACTATATATTGTATTTAAAAAAATAAAATTAACAAGATATTCTTTTTATTAATAAAAATTATTTTAAAATCATATCTAATTTATTTAGATCAAATTTTCCTTCTACTTTATTTCCGTTTACAAAGAAATATGGTGTAGCATCTACACCTTTATTTTTAGCAGCATAATCTCTTCCCTCTAGTAGTAACTTCCATCTATTTTTATTTGTTTCATTATCTTCTAAACAAGATAATAATGTAGTTTTCTCAATACCAAGCGGTAGTAGAACTTCAAATATTGAATCTATTATATTTTCTGATTGAACCCATTTTTGTTGTGTCTGAAACAATCTATTTAATACTGAAAAAAATTGTTCATTATTCATGCATTGCGTAATCATTGAACCTATCATAGCAGTTCTATCTAAAGGAAAATCTCTAAAAATTAATTTTGCTTTTCCCGTATCTATATATTTTTCTTTTATATCAGGTAAAACTTTAATATGAAAATTTGCACAATGTCCGCAAGACATTGAAGCATATTCTTCAATTATTATTTGAGCATTTTCTAGTCCTAATGTTCTTCCTGGCAGTAGTTTGTTATCATCCTGAGAAAAACAAAAGCTAGGAAATAAAACGAAAATAATAAAAATAAATTTTATAAAGTAATTCAATTTGGACTCCAATATTATTTATATTATATATAAATATTTATTTCAAATTAGTAAAAAAAGAATTAGAAAATTTTTTTATATTTTCTTTTAATTTTTTATTTTCAATATTTTTGATTAATAATTGTAGTTCTTTGTTATCCTTACCAGATATTTTGTTTTTATTAATTTTTATATTGTTTTTAGTGTATTTTATTCGGCCTTGTTTAATTTTGATATTTTTTACTGCTTTGTATCCCATCATACTTTCTATTCTTTCTAAAATTGATGGTATCATATATTGAAATTCTAAAGAAAAGGAATTTCTAACAAGAACTGTAAGTGTTTTCTGATTAGAAATTGATTCAGGAAAACTAAATTCTGCAATTTCTTGTCCTACTATTTCATTCCAGTCTGTAATTATTTTGCTTTGATCAAATCCTCTTTTCTTAAATATATTTTTAGTAATCTTTTTAGATACAAAGCTTATATTTTCTGGAATATTTTTTTTTATATATTTATTAATTTTATATAATCCTTTTTTATATTATTTATAGAAAGAAAATAGCATACAAAAATAGAAAGATCATTTAATTGAATATAAATAAAAAATTATTAGATTGGTATGACAAAAATAAAAGAATATTGCCATGGAGAAAAAAATCAAAAATAGATTGTAAAGATCCTTATCTGGTATGGGTTAGTGAAATTATGTTGCAACAAACAACAGTAAAAACAGTAGTTCCTTATTTTAATAGATTTATTAAAAAATATCCTAATATTTATATATTAGCTAATTCATCTATAGAAGAAGTATTAGAGCTTTGGGCAGGCTTGGGTTATTATGCTAGAGCTCGTAATTTACATAAATGTGCAAAAATTATTACTAAAGAATATAGTGGAGTATTTCCTAATAATACTAAAGAATTGATCAAATTACCAGGTATTGGAGAATATACTTCCTCTGCAATAGTTTCAATTGCCTTTAATAAAGTTGCATTTGCAATTGATGTGAATATTAAAAGAATTGTTTTACGTTTATTAAATAATCATCAGCTTTCAAAGAAAGAAATATCAAATTTTATTAAAGAAGCTATTCATGAAGAAAGGCCAGGAGATTTTACTGAATCTTTAATGGATCTTGGTGC
>TARA_B100000686_G_scaffold270159_1_pt1 | contig 13729 bp, 6 predicted proteins | sample TARA_B100000686 | Tara Oceans TARA_B100000686 (sample SAMEA2622733) | marine metagenome | biome: marine biome (ENVO:00000447); feature: marine epipelagic mixed layer (ENVO:xxxxxxxxx); material: "saline water (ENVO:00002010), including plankton (ENVO:xxxxxxxx)" | depth 150 m
TGGTGTTGTCGAGGTGCTGCTTGTCCGTGTTGATGGCTACTGTGATAGCCCCCTCCACTCCTATGTGGGTGATCCTGTTCATCGTGTTGTTGCCCGAACCGCCGCAACCGCACACTAGTATCCTGGGATCAGGGGGACCGAAGCTCTCAAGCTCCCTGTCTGTAAGTGCCGTAGGCACCCTTGTAGGGGCATTCGATGCCCCCTCTGGGGCCACTGAACTGCTGGGTACCTCTACCATAAATCCGCCTCGTGCATCCCAGGCATCTCTGCCTATTACGCCTCCTCAGTCTGCTCTTTGCCTTCTTAACCGTTGAGGGGCCAGAGCTCCTCTCGGGGGCGATTATCAGACCCACGTGGAATCGCGGATAGCAGCCTTTGTCTACCTTCCCAAATCCCCATTATCACCGGAAAGCGAGATAAAGCGCAAGTCCCCCCGTTACACAACCGCGCTTAGCTCAGCTGGCTAGAGCACCTGACTGTAGACTGGAAACACTTGGTTGTAGGCAGCCATCAGGGGGTCCCCGGTTCAAGTCCGGGAGCGCGGACCACTATCCCCTCAGTTCTTCCAGAGGAATCTGGATAGAGGGGACGCTAAATGAGAAGCTGTGACGACTCGTCTTAGGGGGGAAGACCCCGTCAGAAATCCCCATCTCTAGAACCTCATCCTTGGTTATGGACTTCTTCTCACAATCTGGCCACACATCAACAAGAACCGTATCATCCTCGATATATTCGACCATGATTACTGGGACTCGGTCTAGATCCAGTAGACCTGCAGCGGTCCATTTGTGATGACCGTCTAGGATAACAAGAGAGGCAGCATCTACTATGATAGGCTTGTAGAATCCCTTGTTTAGCAACTTTGAGATCCTCTTCTCTAGATTGGACGGGATAACCTCCTCGTGACCTCTTAGGGAGCCCCGCTCAACCATCTCAACGTCGACTCGCTGCTCAATCATCGTCTCTACCAGATGCAAGCAGGCTCATAAATGAGTTCTAGGTCGGCGGGCCGCTAGAGGTCTACCAATGGGGCTGCATAAACACATTAGTGGTGTCTGGAAGCAGCCCAAGGAGAACCTCCCCTCGCGATATCGCAGTGACAGGATGGCCGGCTGGAGAAGGGACCCAGTGTTCGCTAGAATAGACAAGCCGACTAGGATAGACGCCGCACGGAGAGTCGGATACAAGGCGAAGCAGGGAGTAGTAATGGTTCGAACCAGAGTTAGAAGGGGTGGTCTGAGAAAGGGTAAGATTCACATGAAGAGAAAGCCCTCAAAGACGGGTATCAAGAAGATCACCATGGGCAAATCAATCCAGAGAATCGCAGAGGAGAGGACTGCAAGGAGGTACCCCAACATGGAGGTCCTAAACTCCTACTGGGTTGGAGAGGACGGGAAGAACAAGTTCTACGAGATTATTCTCGTCGATCCCTCTCACCCAGCGATAATGTCCGACAAGGACTTGGGATGGGTGTCCAACGGGGCAAGTCACCGAGGCCGAGCATTCAGGGGCAAGACTGGGGCTGGAAAGAGAGGCAGAGGCCTGCTAAACAAGGGCAAGGGAGCCGAGAAGCTCCGACCCAGCCTCAAGGCGAACAAGAACAGAGGGAAGTAAGCAGTTACTCCGTCAGATTGATGCCTTATGATGAGTGGCAACTAGGTATGGCGGACCGTCACGCGTCGGAGATTAGGGGCCTCCCCGTAATTATACCGGACGGTAGTCTGCTAGGGACTGTTCACGACACGGTGATAGATGTCAGCAGCTGGTCCTGCACTCACATTTTCGTCTCCGACCCACCGGAGGCCCTCGTAGAGGGAAGGACACATGTAGCAGTCCCATGGAACTGGGTCAGATCGATAGGAGATGTGGTGATTCTGAGGTGGTTCCCTCAAACCCCCATTCCTAGGAAACTCTAGAAAATAATGCCGAGCAATTCCGAACGCGGCTGCGATACCGTTCAAAAGGAAAGGGCGAACGGCCGCTCGATGCGACTCTCCCAGGCCCTCGTGTGCGCCATCCTCCTGACATCAACGCTGACCGCGGGGGCATCCTCCACCAAGGGAGTAATCTCGTGCTCAAACTCCAGCCTAGAATCTCTACCCGGAAACTGGAGTCTGGACGATCAGGATTGCCTTCGCGTTGATCTAGGCGTCCATGTTCCAGGAACGACGCTATCCTTCGACATGTCATCTGATGAGGAGATAGACATCCTCCTATTTCCGTCAAACACGGTCTCAGTCTACCAGAATGAGCAGTCTTACAGAATAGACTCAGTATGGATTTCGGAATCCGTTTTCGAGTCCTTCAGCGGGTCAGGAGAGTGGCATTGGGAGGTTCCTGGGGACAGGGACACAACTAGATGGTATCTCGTTGTCGACAATCTAGCTCACCCACAGGACTCGGGAGAGGGCTCACAAGGGGGGCAATCAGCAGAGATATCACTGGATGGCGGGGTCATCGAGGCCAGAGAGTTCACCCTTTCCGACTCAATTCACAGGGTTAGCCCGGGGGACTACTCAGTGGTGCATGGGCCATTCTCCGTAGACGAGGGGACACTCTTCGAGATTCAAGCTAGGACAATGGTTGGATTCCCTGACATTTTCGTGATGACAGAGACGGCTTTCTCATACTACTCGCCAAGCTCGAACTGGTCTTCTTCACTTAGGATCGTTTCAGCAGACATGCTTCTGGTAAGTAACCAGAGGAACCTACTCTGGGAGGCGAGCGACACTAACGGGGAGGACCTGTACATCATAGTGGACAATAGGCCAGGTCCTGGCGGGGGCGGGGCAGGGAACTCTCATGCAGCCGTAACAGTGACCGTAATCCTGACCCCAATCCTAGAACCAACCATATCCAGCCAAACAGATCTTGACTCTGTCGACGTCAACTCTCTAGTGACCCTCTCGGCTCTAGAAACACCGAACAAGTCGAACCAGATTCTGGACTCTGGCTATTCTTGGGACATAGACGGTGATGGGAACACCGACGCCTACGGGGCAACGATAGAACACACTTGGGATACTCCGGGAAATTACACGGTTAGGCTTTCAGCGACTTCCGTCGATTCAAGGAGTTCCAGCAACTTAAGAGTGATCAGAGTCATGGACATGAGTGACCCTGTTGTTTCCATGGGAGTATCGGGGCAGATAACAAAGGGATTCGGCGAGCAGTTGGTCATTAGTGCCACTTTCAGCGATAACTGGGGCGTCGAAAGCCTGGATTGGATGCTAGACGGAACCGTGCTATGGTCAAACTACTCACTTACTGAGCCGAGCTCAACCCTCTTGCTAGACGTTACCGATGACTACTCAGCTGGCTCTCACGTAATCTCTCTTGTAGTGATTGACAAGTCTGGCAGAAGCACACAGGAAGATGCCCAAGTCAACTTCATAGATGTCACTGCCCCAGAGATAGCACCGTACCAGGAACAAATAGAAGTCAACTCTGGAGACCCTCTTATCCTACAGATCTTCGCCGAGGACAACGAGTCTGATAGCATAGAATACACATGGACGATTGAGCAGGGCACTGAAAACGAGGTCCAGTTCAGTGGCCCTCAAGTGATTTACGAATTCAGCGAAGAAGGCCCAAAGAACGTAGTTTGCAGGGTAGAGAATGACGCCGGACTCGCCTCTTATGCCGAGATCCTGGTAATAGTAGAGTCACCTGAAACGGGAGGGGGTAGCGGACTCATTGCCATCGCAGTAGCTTCTGTGATATTGATCTCAATCCTCGCGGTGGTTGGCATATACGCGTTCAACGTCTTCGTGGTCAGGAGGATGGACAAACTTTCGGAACCAGAGGAAGAAGAAGAAAAGCCCCCCCAGCCTTCCGCTCAGTCCCAGATGCAGATGTGGGGGGCACCATTCCAGGCCCCCGAGGAAATGCCAAGAAAGAGTCAACCGGAGTCAGGGTTGATGGACGTGTTGGAGTTACAAACGGGAATTGCTCAGTCATCAGACAACTCGTTAGATTCGAGCCTGCTGGATGACCTAGAAGAACCAGCCCCTTCCAATGAGCCAGAGGCAGATAAGGAAAACAAGGTCAGGAAGGAATGCGAGCAATGCTCAAGGCCATTCGAGATTGCCCTTCCCGAGGGAGTAGAAGCGGCGTACACCAACTGCCCGTACTGCGGATCCGAGGAGCTAGTCAGCCTTGGTGACGCAGTGTGAAACCGCGATAGTCAGCCGTACGAGCAGGGCAATACCATATAGCGCACCTCTAGGAGGTGCGACTCAGAATGGGCCGAGAACTCAGTATGGATTCGGACAGAGGATCTCCGAGCAGAATTACCATTTTCCTAGCCATTATTGTGCTTTTGCCGCTGTTTTCCCCACTATCCAACGTCCACGGAGAACCTAGGGTGGAATCTCGGGACTTTGGGGTTCTGGACGAGCTGGGGCAGATGCTAGACGAAAGGGGCGAATTCCTAGATTCCAACTCCGTCTCTCCAATCGCCGAACCACGAATACAGGCAATCCGAGAATCTGTGAAATCTTCAGACGCCTCAAGCCCGATTTCAGAAGTAGGACCTTCGATTGATGGACTTTCCATGATCAACACTTCCCCGCCCACCCCATCCCACCCAGCTCCTTACGACCTCTTGCTAAACGCTAGCAACAGGCCTCCCGGATTCGTTGAGAACATCTGGCAGACCCTTTTCAACATCACAGACTATGTCATTTGGACCCAGTACGAGGACAAGAACGGGAACATAACCGAGAAGATCGAGGTAGTTTCTTTCAGCGCATCGCTTCTCTCGATAATCAACACAAACACCGAGGCACTCCTTCATTCAGTCGACGTAGACGACGACGGCGACGATGACATCCAAGTGGGGCTGAAGGTCGATGTAGAGTTCGTCGGTGGCTGGGGGATCGATGGTGACACTCTCTGGATCGAGCCGGGAATAGAGTTCACAGTCCGCGATGTGGGAAACAGTGCTTCGGATCCAGACTGGCAGAACATGAGTTCCCTCCACGTCTCTTTGATCAAGGCATTCACCTATTCTGACACTGGAAGCATTCTGAATCTCGGAGAGGGGGAGACATACGTTTGGGTAATCGACTCGAGATTCACTATGCCGCCAAACGACTTCACGTTCGAAGTGGGGATAGAGAGGTTCTACTTCGACCTCTCCGAGGCGGCAATTGGTTTCGGTGAAGCGCTACTGCTTCTCCTGACCCTTGGGCTAGGGGACTCTCCTTCAGAATCAGGAATTTCTTTCGCAGCAATTTCCTCCCCCTACTCCCTCAGGTTCGATAACGGTGGACAGGAAGACTGCTCGGAGAGATACAACTCAACTGAGCTATACACCAGGAGCTCCCTGGAGATATCTTGCGGGGTCTCGGCCGGGTTCGGCTACATCCACTTCTCACCCCCTGACGACAACTCTAACAGAAGGATGTGGGAACTAGCATACTTGGAGGCACGCTTCCACCCTCACTCCGAGTCAAACCGGTTGCCCAGTGAAGCAGAGATCGTAATCAGGACCGACAGCGTACTCCCCACATCTTCAAGCTTGGAAGGTGAGAAGAGCCTGACTACGATAGAGTACTGGGCCGACAGGAGGTCTGACCTACACATCCACTTCCACGAGGATCGCTCGAATCTTCCGGAATCCGAGTCCGACGGCTCATTCGGAAACACTACCGATTCAATGGGCTGGCTAAGGGGGATGCCCGAAGGGAATCTGACAGACGGTGAGATCCAGAGAGTATTCAGGATGCTTGGATCAGCTGACGAGCCGGAATTGCCTGGCAGTGTCCCAAACCGCCTGGGCCTCATCATAGGCATCAAGAATTTCACCCGCGACACCAGCCAGAACGTAGATGATCCCACCCTGCCAATCAACCCGGCAGACCCTCCGGAAAGCCTAGTTATTGTCAGGTCAGTGCAACCCCTCCAGTCACTTGACTACTACTCTTGGTTCTCCCGTGGCGGGTCGGCGGAGGACCACAGGAGGATCCACATCTACGCTGATCAGATTCCGACAGCAGTTGCCGTCTACGGATCATTTGGCCTAGGGGGGTCGACACAATCCGACCAGTCCCTAGACACCGGCGATAACTTGGACTTCATCTCTAAAATCGTGGACTCGGTCATCCTCAACGTCGTCGACTTATTCCTGGACGTTGGCAACGTCCTCAATGACATACCTTCCACAGTGGTAGATGTAATCAGCGGAGGAGTGGGATCAGAGGGGCTCTCGGGGAGGGAGATACACCTGCTAATGACGGACAACTGGCTGGAGTCACGCAAACAATTCCCGATCCAGAACTTGCTGATGCAAATCGGGTCCTCGGACCACCCCCAGGTAACAGGTAACCACCTTCTCTTGGCACTGGACAGGGGTTTGGGCCAGATCCAGACCGATCAAGGCCTGAAGGACCCACTGGTCCCCGTAGCCGCCAGTGTGAATTTCTCTGGACTCCAATCGTTCTCTTTCGTGGATTCTAACTCGTCTTCCAGACAGGACTTCAGCTTGGATACAATCTCAGATGAGCCCATTCAGATGACTTACATCAGTCACGAGACGGGCTCTACGGAAGTATCTGAGTACCAATCGGCCTGGTTTTCCGACCTTCCAGACAACATCACCGTTTCCGCCACCCCAGAGGGCGTGGACTACTCTTCTGCGTCCCCAATCGGTTCGATAGTCTACTCAGGGTTCGACGGGACGCAGAAACAGGCAGCCAGGATTACTGGGTTCCCACAGTCATTCTCTTCCACTACAGGGACAGTAATGTCTTGGTCATCCACGACCCCAATAGAACTGATCGAAGCTCAGCTCAGCGACTCATCAGACCCACTTACAATGGAAGGAGACCACTTCCTTTTCCATCACGACCCCTTGAACGACACCTCGTCTCTTTCGGCTACAGTATCAGGATTGAGCGAAGTAGGCTGGATCCCTCCTGTGGAGGAGGGTGCCCCAGGTCAGGCCGGATTGGGAACAGCATTCGCAACAATAGAAGGTGGGAACGCCATGATGATTAACGTAGGAAACGCTCCCACAAGCGATCAGCTACCTCTGACAGCAATGGCCGAGATAGACCCTCTCCCATCTAGCCTCTCAGTACAGGTCCCTACTGGCTCCGACGAGGGCCCATCTCTTGAGATACCTGAATTCAACTCCTCCACAGGTCTTGCTGGCGTGGCCTTCTTCATCGGCGGATTCGCCGACCTAGGCAGGTCAGTAAACGGGGTCCTATCGGGCATAACCACGGACATCTCGACAGGCTCTGCCTCTGAGGACGAGAACTTCACATTCTCCCTCGGATTAGATGCAAACTCAGAGTTCGACCTGATAGTTCAGTCGTCGATGGGAGATGCCTCAGTCGAGGAGCCCGAGTGGGTTCATGGTATGGCGCTCAACTCAGCAACTACCGGAATTACCGACGGATTCCACCTAAAGACATGGATCCCTAACCTACCGGCCCAGGTTGACCTTTCAGTTTCGAGAAACTCAATCCCCAACGGAGAGTCATGGGCAATATCCCTCGGGCTCGAAGGTTGGATGCCTCACAACTCAGAGCTGATTATTGCCTCTAAGGGAGTAAACGGGCAAGACCTATTCCTAACACTAGAAGGACTGGAGGTGGGGCAGCCAACGTCCGTCCTCCTAGACTCAGTCTTCCGTATAGAGACGGTCGGGGGGATCACTGAGACCTCTACATCAACGCTTTACTCGATGTCAACCCGACTCGATTGGTTCCACGCACAGCTAATTGACAGGCAAGCAGGAAGTAGGACCGAAATCATGGTTCAGGATATTCCAGAGTCCATAGAGATTCAAGCAAGCCTCGGAACTGCAATCTCGATGGACGTCACTGTACCAGACCAGTATAGGATAGATGACATCGGGGTTGGCTCAATCATGATTCAGCAGATGCAGTGGATGGACGGCTCATGGTGGCCTGCAACCATGTTCCTTACCCAGGTACCCGGTTCCATGAACCTAACAACCGAGCCAGACCTAAATTTTGACATCACCAAGAATCTTGCATTCCAAGGACTACCGATTCTAGATTTCTCAGCTTCTAGCGAGGGAATGTCACTTTACATCGAGGCAAAGGGTAGGGCCATTAACAGCAGAGGAGACGTCGTCCTCCTCGCAGAGGGCCTCTCTGACAGACTCTCCGTAAAGCCCACTGATTCTTTCGGACTAAACATCAGATCAGGCGGCGACGGAGTCGAAAGGCTGTATTTCCGAGCTACCGGAATGCCAACCATGCCTCCTGTGATTCTGGACGAGATGGAGGCTCTGGGCGAGGGTCTGAAGAGCGCAAATATCCAGATCCACGAGTTCGGAAGAGTGTCCGCCGAGATCCCCGGCTATCAGATCATCGAGGTTTCTGACGTTCAGGGGGGTCGGATAATCATCTCAGCACGGGCATCTGCAGAGGTCAACGGTGTTGACGTAGATCTAAGGGGGGTCATGCTCGATGCACAGATTACCGGCGGAATTCCCTCTGGGACAACCATGGGGGTGAACGGATTCGCCTCGGACCTCTCGCTATTGAACAAGGTACCCGGCCTATCTGGTTCCACTAGCCACTGGATGGCGCCAGAACCAGTTTCCTCGGGAATTCTGACAGCTATAGCGACATTGGGGGGTGGATCCTGATGGCTGATAAAGGCGGATTCCTAGCCAAGGCTACTGATAGCGACTCAGAAACCGCCCACGTAATTCTGGAGAAACTTGGCGACGTTGCCGATGTCGTAACCCCCTCTAGAGTGGTCTTCGCCTCGATAGTGGCCCTGATCATTTCCCTAGCCTCATTGTTCGCACTAATCTGGGTAGTACCCTACGACAATGTCGATGTCGAGGTGGTCTACATGCAATCCGGCTCCGGGCACATCGTCTTGGCAGAGCTCGACAACAAGGGAAGCCGCTCTATCGAGGACGTAAGCGTCACCTTGCGGTTCCTCGACTCCAGTGGTTCGGAGATAGATCGCCACGACTTCTACCTAGCCGAGCTCCCTGCGCACAGTTCTGTCTCAAATACTCCATCTGACGACTTGGAGATGATTGTGCTCGGTCAGTCAGTCTGGGAGGAGTACGTCATCGAGGTGACCCTGGAATACAGGTACTACGGCGGTGAGAAGGGGCCACAGACGTGGTCCCACAATGTCGGAGAGTGGACTAGGGAGGCTTTCGTTGACGAAACGGTATTCGAGATATTCTAGCCAATTCGAACACGAAAATGACGAGTAACCCATAGTATCAAAGCGAGTCCAAAGGGGGGGGGAAACGATGCAGAAGCAGATTTCGGCTCTCGTCTTGGTAATCCTCCTCTCCTCTACTTTGCCCCCTATTACACCGGTCGGTGACGAATCGGCAGATTCGGAAAACGATATACTTCCGGGAGTCACAAGGATCGAGATATCTCCCGACCCGAACAGCATCAAGGATCTGGGCTCCCCAAAGGTCACTGATGGCCTTGAAGGGATACGCGACTCCTGGGCAGACTCCTCAATAGGGACTTTCACTACAGCAGGGCTTGAACCAAGCCAAGCAATCCCGGATGCCCTGAGAGAGCCAAGGCCAGACCTGATGATCGTGATAATCTCCCCGGAGACGGGTCTGTGGGAGGCTAGGGTAGCAATCATCGAATCCGCAGAAGTAGCAGTTAGAACCACAATCCCGCCATCGGGGTTCCTTCTGCAGGGAACAGGCAGTGAATTGGAGCAGGTCAGGGAACTCCCATTCATCGAATCGAGCCACGAAGTGCCAGTCGCACTGATCATTGACGACCTACTATGGAGCCTCGAAACCACCTCTGAAGTGGAGATGATAGGTTGGAAGGATGCCGATCTAGTTAGGCTAGACTCACCCGGAATGGGACTCACCGGATCCCTGAGAAACACCGCCCTGCAGCACCTCGAGGAAAGCTGGTCCCCCTCAGAGGGAATACACTTCGGCGATGTCCAGCCCACCTCTGTCTACGAACTTGCAATGAGGCCAGAAGTGGCCTTCCTTTCCCCAATCCCCTTCTTAACAACATCAAACAACCTAGCCCGCTCGCACATGGAAGTAGGCTCCGTGGAAGATTACTTCTTCACCGGACTGAATGGTAGCGGACAGAGGGTAGCTGTGGCCGACTCCGGCATTGATCACGACCACGGAGACTTCGGAAGCAGGATAGTGCAGAGGATAGACATCGCCAACGACGGCTCAACATCCGACCCAAGTGACGGGCACGGGACCCACGTGGCCTGCACCGTTCTCGGATCCGGGTTCAGAACCTCGACTTACCGAGGGGTCGCCCCGGAGGCACAGCTGTACATGCAGGCCATGGAAGACGAGGACACTGGATCCCTTTCCAGTCCAGGAGTCTACTCGCTCCTTAACTCGGCATACAGCTCAGGAGGGGCTAGGATACACACCAACAGCTGGGGAGGTTGGAACTCAGGCGGCGATTACACAACCCAGTCCGAGGACGCTGACGATAGAACATCGACTTGGGACCAGTACTGGTCCTATGACGGGATGACAGTTCTTTTCGCAGCAGGAAACGAGAGGGATGACGGCATTTCCCCCCCGGGAACCGCCAAGAACGTGATCACAGTCGGGGCTCACGTAAACAGGTACAGCAGCACTGCTGAAGACGAGATGTACTACTGGAGCAGCAGAGGTCCGACCGACGACGGGAGGATTAAGCCAGACATAGTGGCTGCCGGAGACTACGTTAGGTCATGCAAAGCACAGGAGGCGACAGATGCCCCAGACAACCTGAACGACCAGTGGTACGTGGAGTACAGTGGCACATCGATGGCCACACCAGTAGCCGCAGGCGCATCAGCCCTGGTCAGGGAGTACCTGATGGAGGTCGCTCAGAGGCCAGATCCACAAGGAGCGCTAGTGAAGGCCATGCTAATCCTAGGAGCGGAGGACATGGCAACTAGGGATATACCAAACAACGACGAGGGATGGGGAAGGCTGAATCTAGCAAACTCCCTCCTGCCCGATAACCAAGTCGGTGACGTGGGCATCTTCGTAGACGACAGGAGCCGACTCTCCAGCGGCCAGGAAGCCTCATACAACTTCGACGTCACACGTTCAGGAGAGCCTCTGAAGGTAGTTCTTGCTTGGTCAGACTACCCCGGGTCAACCTTCTCAGGGACCCAACTGAGGAATGACTTGGACCTAGAGGTGACATCCCCCGACGGTACCGTAACCTACCTAGGAAACGACTTTGCAAACGGAAGATCCACGACCGGGGGTTCCAAGGACACCAAGAACAACGTCGAAGTGGTGCTCATAGACTCGGCCTCCACGGGAATTTGGAACGTCAAGGTGAAGGACTACTCCCACGGCGGCAGCAGGACATACCAACCGTTCTCAATCGCCGTCAGGGGGGTCAATGTGAACGATCTCACCCCGGATCCAGCTATCGTACCCGGCTCGTTCGAAATTTCCACCCCTATCCCCCAAGTAGGGGAGGAGACATCCTTCTCTGTTTCCATAATCAATCAGGGCTCGGGGTCCTTCGCCCAGGTTTTCGTAACCGCGCACATCAACGGCAACCCAATCGAAACCAAGTCCATCGGGATGAACCCTGGGGAAGAGGTGAGCCTGGAGTGGGACTGGACTCCAGAGGCATCCGACAAGGGAGAGTCCGAGATCCGGATAGAGATCGACCCAAATGACCAGCTCGAGGAGCTTTACGAGGACAACAACCTGCTGATACAGTCAATAGAGGTAAGCGCACCTGGCATTCAAGCCTCTTCCGACTCCCCTTGGATTACCCTACAGGACCCTTCTGACACCACTACCAGGTGGGAGATAGTGATGACAAACCTGGCTCTGTTCGACACAAATGCCAGCATCGAGGCGTCGAGCCCAACCAGAAAGATAGACGGTGTCACTTTCGACTGGTTCAAGAGCTTCGACAAGTACTACGTGGAACTCGGCCCGTCGGCCTCCACCACAGTCAACCTGACGCTGGTCCACCCAGCACCCCCCGACCCGGGAACGTACTCCATCGTCATCACTGCCACTGACGAGGACTTTGACGTAGAGTCGCAGCTTGAGATATTCTTCGACGTGCCTGTCCTCGCCCAGCCAGAGGTAGCCCTGCCATCCGAGACTATCCAGGTGGACTCGTTTGACCCCACAAACACCTCTGTTGAAGTGTTCAACAGAGGAAACGGTGCGCAGACTTACGACATCGAACTGCTATCCCCTGCCGGTTGGGACGTGGGGCTTCTGGAGCTAGGCCCATTCCAAGGATCAAGACAGGGATCCACTGGGACCCTGATCAAGGACGGGTCGATAACCGCCAGAATCGCGATCACCCCCCCTGGGGTGATGCTGGAGGCAGGAACCGTCTTCGTCGCCCAGTTGCTGGTCATGTCGAGGGTGAGCTCGGAGGTTTGGACTTACGACCTGCCCCTAGTCATCAATCCGATAGATTCCGTCGAGTTCACCCCGGCCTCAGGTGGTAGCCAGGGAGGGGTCCCTGCAGACTCGCTTCACGAGATGTCCATACAGATTTCCAACCAGGGCAACAGGGAGCTAGTCCTGACTCCGATTGAGAGATCCCTGCCAGGGGGGTGGTCTATCCAAGGGGGCCTGGACAAGGTTACAGTGCCGAGGGGCTCGTCCCTAGAGTGGGCCTTCTCAATCCAGGGCAACGGTCTCGCAGCGAGCGGATTGGTTGAGATCAGGTTCCTGGTCGAAGGCGGGGATTTCTTCGACTGGAGCACTAGCCTAGAAGCCGTATCCGGGGCAATCGCATCGGTCTCTTTCCACGAGGTGGTCTTCATAGATGGGGCGTCAATAGAGTCCTCTCCTTCACCTCTGGGACTTGGTGCCCATCCCGTCGGCGAGGCGTTCGATATGGGTTGGGAATTGGAGAACGAGGGGACCTCGTACTGGGAGCCAGAAGTCTCGATGGAGACTCCCAGCGACGATTGGGCATCCAGCTGCAGCGTGAACCCCAGCAGGATAGGGCCAGGAGACTCAGCTATGATATGGTGTTCGATAACAATACCTCTGAGTCAGAGCGCGGGATCAGAGCCAGAGGTCACCCTGGTTCTCTCAGGGGACGGCGTGGAGGTCAGGGAGGCGGTCTCGCTGCTGGTGCAGACTATCCGGGAGGTGGAATGGACGCTGGAGAACATTGAGGATGCACACGAGGGATTCTCCACCACCCTATACTTCGAGCTGCGAAACACCGGCAACACCCCCGTCTCGAACAGGATAGTAACGGACGGACCAGACGGGTGGGGGGCGAGGATCCTCGATGCGCAACTGGCTACACTGCAGCCCGGAGAGGCACAGTCGGTCCAGGTGGAATTCACGCCTAACTCGGGCTCCGATGGAGTTCTGACGGTGATGCTCGCAGATGCCGAAGACGTTGCTGGGAAGTCTAGGTCGGTGGAGATAGAAGTAATCGCGGACCCAGATGGGGGAGGCCCGGGACTCGCCACATACGCCCTCTTGTTCCTGATCCTAATGCTGCTGGGGGCCGCGTCGGCCGCCGTTGCCTTCTCGAGGTCAGGGGGCGACCTGAGTACGCTCGTCCGACACAGCCTATCAAGGGCTGGAGGGACCCCGGAAGGGCCAGACCCGTTTCCCAAGGCAGCCGAGAACCAGCCAACGCAGAGCTCTCCTTCTCAGCAGACCGAGCCCACCCAAGTCCAGCAGACTCTGCAGGCCTACCCGGACCATCCCGGTTGGCTCTGGGACACCACCAAGGAGGAATGGGTCCCTGAC
>TARA_B100000686_G_C16805450_1_pt1 | contig 13728 bp, 10 predicted proteins | sample TARA_B100000686 | Tara Oceans TARA_B100000686 (sample SAMEA2622733) | marine metagenome | biome: marine biome (ENVO:00000447); feature: marine epipelagic mixed layer (ENVO:xxxxxxxxx); material: "saline water (ENVO:00002010), including plankton (ENVO:xxxxxxxx)" | depth 150 m
CCTTCGGGCCCGGGGGACACCCGGACCCTGCGGAGTTAACAGGGGGGGATGCTCCCCCATGTGCAGAACCCCCTGTTGCTCCCACCTGTTTACTTCAGCCCATATTTCCTAAAACGATTCAGCAGAGCTTGTTCCTTTTTCAAGAGCTAGGCCCAATCATTTCCTCAGGCCTTACCCATTCGTCGAATTGCTCGTCATTGAGAAACTCCATCTGAATTGCGCTCTGCCTAAGAGTCAGGCCGTTCTCATGGGCGTTCTTAGCTATCTTGGCAGCATTGTCATAACCTATGTGTGGGTTTAGTGCTGTGACTAGCATTAGCGAATTCTCGAGGTGTTCAGAAATCTTGTCCTCGTTGGCCTCCAGCCCCGATACACACTTCTCTGAGAATGATATGCAGGAATCTGAGATCAGCCTGATGCTGTGCAGGAAGTTGTGAATCATCAATGGCTTGAACACATTAAGTTCGAAATTCCCCTGGCTACCGCCAATAGAAATCGCCGTGTGGTTGCCAATTACCTGACAGCAGACCATTGTCATTGCTTCTGACTGGGTCGGGTTTACCTTGCCTGGCATTATGCTGGATCCTGGCTCGTTTGCAGGTAGAGCTAATTCTCCGAAACCGCATCGCGGACCTGAGCCTAACCATCTGATGTCATTGGCTATCTTCATCAGAGAGACTGCGAGAGTGTTGAGTGCGCCGGAAGCAGAAACGATTGCATCGTGAGCCGCTAATTGAGCAAACTTGTTCTCTGCACTTACAAACGGTAGGCCTGTCTTTTCGGAGATTTTCTCAGCGACCAAATTTGCGAACTCTGGATGCGTGTTCAGTCCTGTTCCCACGGCTGTACCACCCAAGGCCAATTCGAATAGATCTACGAGAGAAGATTGGATTCTAATCACGTCTGCATCTAGCATTGAGACGTATGCTCCGAATTCCTGCTCAAGTGTGAGTGGGACAGCATCCATCAGATGTGTTCGCCCGATTTTGACTATACCTGCGAACTCTTCTGACTTTGCAGAAAGTTGCGAACGTAATTTGGCAATTGCTGGAATAAGGGTATGTTGAACTTCCTCTGCCGCAGCGATGTGCATAGCAGTAGGGAATGTATCGTTGCTGGACTGGGCCCTGTTCACGTGGTCATTAGGGTGAATTGGTGACTTGCTGCCAAGTTTTCCCCCGGTCATCTCTATTGCCCGATTGGCAATAACCTCGTTGGCATTCATATTCGTCTGTGTTCCAGAACCAGTCTGCCAAATCCTGAGGGGGAAATGTTCGTCCAAAGAACCAGAAATTACCTCATTGCAAGCCTCAGAAATCAAATTCCCAATCTCCTCATCGAGGCCTCCAAGTTCCACGTTCGTCTCGGCTGCTGCTTGCTTCAGAATCCCAAAGGCACGGATTACAGACCTGGGCATCCTATCCTCACCAATGTCGAAGTTGACGAGTGACCTGGCCGTCTGAGCACCAAAGTACCTATCGGCAGGGACCTCTATCTCTCCCATTGTGTCCTTCTCGATCCTGAATTTTCCTTTCGTTGTCTTCGGTTTTCTAGGCTCACTAGTAACAGGATTAGTCTGCGTTGGCTCGCTACCGGAGAGTGAGCTCTCAATCATCCTAGAGATGGTTGCAGACCTTCCGCTCTGCCTTCCCTTTCCAACTCTAGCATCCAATCTCTTGGCTAGATTCTCTGGTATACTGACTGTGATAATCCTACGGTCGCCCGCACGGTGCTTTGCCATGGCATTTCTATTTATTAGTTATTAATAAATATTATTGATTCGAGTCTCATACCCTCTCTACCTTGATTATCTTCTGCGGGTTTTGGGGCCTATCCCCTGGTAATGTTGTTGTCGATTCAATTGTCCTAACTACGTCCATTCCCTTTGCTACCTCACCGAAAACCGCGTGGTTTCCGTCGAGCCACGGTGTTGGAACCGTCGTAAGGAAAAACTGCGATCCTCCGGTGTTCCTTCCCGCATTTGCCATAGAAAATATTCCTGGCTTATCATGCCTCTTTGCAAGAGCTGATTGTTCGCAATCTATCCTCCATCCGGGGCCACCAGTACCTGCTCTGCCATTGTTAGGATCGCTCGAGTGAGGGCATCCGCCCTGGATCATGAAGTCCTTGATTACTCTGTGGAAATGCAGGCCATCATAGAATCCGTCATCCACCAGTTTGAGGAAATTTCCAGTGGTGTCCGGGCACTCTTCCGTATAGAGTTCAATATCGATTTCTCCTGCGCTCGTCGTCATCCTAACATAAGTCATGAAGCTAAGCAGAAGTTCCAAGTTCAATATGGTATGCTTGAATCAATTACGCAACTGTCGAGCCGGGTAAAGTTCCCTCTGGAAGTTCAAGCAGCCTAACCGTTCCATCTGGATCGAGAGAACCCAGAACTAGGAACTGAGAGACAAAACCTGTGGGAAGCGTCTTCTCTCCCAAATTGATGGCTGCCACCACCGTTCTTCCGATTAGCTGCCCCCTAGAATAGTTGGTAATCTGGGCTGAGCTCCAGAGCTTCCCAATCACAGGACCGAAGTCAACCCTGATCTTGTATGATGGCTTCCTCATCTCTGGGAATTCCTGGACTTCGTCAATCACCCCTGTCCGCATGTCCACGGAGAAGAACTCGCCTATTCCGATGTATTCTTTCCTCTCGAGTTTGGTTGGGTGGTAAGGCTGATTATCCGGGTCTATCTCGTGCTGCCCCATTCATTCATCCCACAATGTCTGACTTTACAGTTAATGGAAGCAGTATTATTCCAGCCTCTTCAAAGGCCTCAGCTCCGCCCTCCTCACGATCTAGGATGGTTATGCAAGCAACTAGCTCGCATCCCATTTCAATTATCCTTCTTGCGGCCTTCAAGGCAGACCCCCCTGTAGTGGTTACATCCTCTAGAAGGATGGCTCTGTCGCCCTCTTGCAAGCTTGATCCCTCAATGCCCGGGGGGTTTCCTGTCTTTCTGCCACCCCTCCCCTTGGGCTCTTTCCTCACTATGAAACCCCTGAGTGATGAACCCCTGCCGGCCTTGGCAATAGCAATTCCAGTCAAGGGTACCGCGCCCAATTCCAAGCCCCCAACAACATCTGCCCCTCCAATCCCTTCTATGGTGTCATGAATCAACACACCGAGGAGATGTGCACACTCCGGATCCATCATCACCGGTTTCATGTCAAAGAAGTGGTTGCTCTCCCTTCCACTTGCCAAAGTGAATGGTTCCTCTGAGTACAGATATGCCAATTCTCTTATCTTCTCCATAAGCCGGTTTCTCGCATCATCAACAGAAGTCGCAGTCATCCTACCCATTCTGGCCTAGACGGAGTCGGATGAAGGTTGCCTAAGCAGAGAGGGTAAAATGCCAAGATAACAGTCAATGTTCTTGGACGGTCTAGTTTCAGTAGGAGTTACCGAGCGGAGCGGATGATATGAAAATGGGGCCATTGGGGATTGCAATGGATTCGAAGAGGCTGGAGCATGAGCAGGAACACTACCAACATAGGCTTGATGAGGAAATTGATTCGGTCTACAGAATAGCATCTGAAGCAAAGAAGAAAGGTCTTGATTTCTCTAAAGAAATAGAGATACCCCGCGCATCGGACTTAGCAAGCAGGACTCAGAAGCTGATGGAGCGTTACCTCTACCCGGACCAGGAAAATTTGGATATTTCACCACTAGATATTGAGGAGTTGCTTCGAGATCTTCTGGATTCCCAAGACCGGGAAGCGGCGGCGATAATGATTGCCAGATCGGTAACAAAGCAGATGTTCACAAAGACGGGCGACAGGAGGAAATCAATCGATTCCGGACTAAGAGTAGGATTGGCTGTCCTCACTGAAGCGGTTCTTGTTGCTCCGTTGGATGGTATCGGTGACGTGCGAATAATGAACAATGCTGATGGTTCGGAGTTTCTCTCAATTGACTTCTGCGGCCCAATCAGAGCCGCAGGAGGAACTGCGCAAGCAATGGGAGTGTTGATCGGAGACATTCTGAGAAGAGAGCTTGGCGTAGGGAGATACAAGCCTACCATCCCAGAGGTTGAGAGGGTAAAGGAAGAGTTCGGCCTATACCGAATGAACCTCCAGTATAAGCCTCAACCCGAAGAGACCGATGTCATTGTGAATGCTTGTCCAGTTATGATTAACGGAGAAGAGACGGAAAGGATGGAGTGCGCAGGCTACAAAGAGGTCAGGAATGTAGTGAATGAAAATGGGACTTTCAGAACTCGAGTAAGGGGAGGTGTGATGTTAGTAATTGGAGAGGGGCTATGCCTCAAGGCACCGAAAATACAGACTCATACGGAGAGATTGGATGTTCCAGGATGGGATTTCATCTCGCAATTCGCAGATAAGGGAAAGAGTTCGAAGAGTGATGATTCTACTGAAAAGAGTCGTGTGATTCCCAAAGAAGATCGTTACATGGGTGATGTTATCGCGGGAAGGCCAATTTTTGGAGGGCCCCGGGAACCTGGTGGATTCCGGCTAAGATATGGCAGGAGTAGAACGACCGGTCTAGCAGCTGCTGGGCTTAATCCAATCACAATGGAAGCAATGGGAGGATTCCTCTCGGTGGGAACTCAGATGAAAATCGAGGGCCCTGGAAAGGCATGTGCAGTAACACCATGCACAGAAATTGATGGGCCCACTGTTCTCCTCAAAGATGGTTCTTTCCATAGGGTCAAGTCAATGGAACAATGGGATAGATCCAAGGATGATTTGGAGTGCATTTGGGACTCAGGTGAGATCCTTATTGGATTCGGGGAGTTCCTTGAGAACAATAAGAGCCTGGTTCCGTCTTCGTATTCAATCGACTGGTGGGCAATAGATGTTGCAGAGTCGGTTGACTCGCACGAGAAAGTTGAGTCGTTTGCCGAATTGTTGGGAGTTGAGCGCAGTTCTCTTCCTCCAGGGATTCCATTCAATGGTGCAATAGAAAGGGGTGGAGAAGGTGCAGAAGAAAGGGCCTGGAGGCATAGGGACTGGATTGATTTTCTCAAATCATTAGAGTTGACTTGGGAGCAGGTTCGCAATATTTCCATGTCTCTGGGGGCGTCGATTCCACCTCCATGGAATCTGTGGTGGTCGGACCTGCCCACCCAATTCGTTCCCCTCTTTATTGAGGAGATTCTTGAACAAGGAAAAGTTGTGGATTCTTCTTTAATCATTAATGGCCCATCAGCAATTTGGCCCGGCAACGAAGGTATACGGAATATTGTCCCTCCACTATTAGAAGAGTGGCCAGAATGGACCCGAGTTTCTGAGTATGGTCTCTTGAAGTCCTCACTGATGACATTGGGACTGGAGCACCATCACGAAGCAGGGGGTATCGTGATTCCCAAATTCTGGGAGGGTCTCCTAGATGGCTTGGGAATAGAGGATGGCTCTGAAGGGTTGCGGATGAAGGTTGATTCCAGACCACATATTGATGAAATCGTGAAAAGGGTCTCTTCTGCAAAAGAAGAATTGGTTGGTGGAAGTATGGAATCTGACAAGTCATCCAGGGCAAAGAAGATTGTCGAGGATTACCTAGTGGAGCGTTCCCTAATGCTGGTCAGGAAGATATCAGCACTAAGATGGGAGGACTCGGTGCCCTGTAGAGTAGGAGCAAGAATGGGGAGGCCAGAGAAATCAGGTGCGAGAGAAATGAAGCCCCTTGTTCATTCCTTATTCCCAATAGGGGAGAGTGGTGGCCCTCAGAGACTCCTTTCAGAGGCTTCTTCAAAGGGTTCGATCAGAGTTGTTTTAGGTCCAAGATCATGTGGTTCTTGCGGTCGAGAGAGTCCTTACCTCACCTGTCACAACAGACCGAACCAAAGAGTTCCCGAAGAGTGTGGAGGGGAGACGGTTAGCTCTGCGAGGAGAAGAGGCAATTCCAGGAGGAAGGGTGAGAGGTCGTCTGTCAATCTGGCTCCCATTCTAGAGGTAAAGAGGAGGTCTTTGGGGCTCGACAAGCTCCCTGAAAAAATCAAGGCAGTCAAGGGACTGATGTCTGAAGACCAGTCTCCGGAGCCTCTGGAGAAAGGAATTCTGAGGGCGATTCATGGCGTCTCAGTTTTCAGGGATGGAACGTCAAGATTCGACATGAGCGATGTTCCTGTTTCCCACTTCAGGCCATCCGAGATAGGGACTAGTTGGAAGCGTCTAGTCGAATTGGGATACTCCCATGATGTCAGAGGAGATCCGTTGAAAGGAGACGGTCAGACTCTCGAGTTGTTCCCCCAAGACTTCATCCCTTCAAGCCTAGCTGCAGATTACCTGCTTTCGACATGCACTTTCGTTGATGATCTGCTTGTTCGATTCTACGGAATGGAGCCCTTCTACAAAGCAAAGGAAATTGGAGACATAGTCGGTCACGTTGCAATAGGCCTTGCTCCACATACCTCTGGTGGCGTTGCATGCAGGATAATAGGTTGGACGAATGCCTCTGCTGGATATGCTCATCCTCTGTTTCATGCAGCAAAGAGAAGGAATTGCGACGGTGACGAGGACAGCATTATGATGCTGATGGACGGACTACTGAACTTCTCCCAGTCCATTTTGCCTGCAAACAGAGGAGGAAGGATGGATGCCCCTCTGGTATTGACGACTCGTTTGAATCCTAGCGAGATTGACAAAGAGGCGCTAAACGTAGACTGCTCATGGGGTTACTCTAGGGAATTCTACGAGGCAACTATCGGACAGCCTCACTCGAGGGATGTTCGAGGCATTGTAGACCTAGTGGAAGGTCGCTTGGGCACTATTGGGGAAATCAGAGGTTATGGATGGACTCATGATTCTGGTTCTCTTGACGCGGGTCCGAAAAACTCGTCATACAAGACTCTAGTGACAATGAAAGACAAGCTGGATCGGCAGCTGGAGCTAGGGAGCTCATTGAGATCTGTTAGCGTTGGAGGAGTGGCAAAGCAGGTCATCGAGTCACACTTCCTTCCAGACATGAGAGGCAATCTAATGGCATTCACTAGGCAGAAGGTTAGATGTGTTAAATGTGGGGAGTCCTACAGGAGGATGCCCTTGGCAGGAAAATGCATCAAGGAGGTTTCACAGCGTCCCGGAGGCTTCTCCGGGGGCTCCAGTAACGGATCACACTGTGGCGGGAACGTAGTACTCACTGTCTCTGAGGGAGCGGTTAGGAAATACATCACCATCACAGAGGAGGTGATGAACGAGTATGAGGTTGACGATTATACCAAGCACAGGGTGGGTTGGATGTCATCTAGCGTCGACTCGTTGTTCAACAACGACAGAATCACAGTGATGACCCTGGAGGATTTCATCTGACTAAATCTCGCTGGAAATAATTCCAACAGGATCTCCGAATAGCACCAAGGGAATAATCGAGGCGAAAAGATAGACCAAGAATGGGTGTTTGTTTGCCACCCAAGCGGTTTGGACGCCCAATGAATCTAGGTTCTCCAAAACAGCCGCTGCATCTTTTCCGGAGCTTGGGCCTCTTGATGGCAGTATCCTGTTGATGACCTTCTTCTCCCCCTCGTTTTCTATCACATCGGTTAGTAGCCAAGAAGTGTCACTCCGGATCTCCGAAATCGGTCTCCTGGTGGAGTGCCATGCCATCTTCAGATCCGCAAATGAGGAGATGTTTCCTCGGGTTGCATTCTGAATGAAGAGGGCAGGGGGAACGAGAAGAAACGCTGCACCTGCCCAAAGGAACATCGCCATTGAGGGGGGTATGCTGAAAATAGCTCCTTCAGATGGGAAAATTGGTTCTGGCAAGAACGACCATGAGGGGAAGATGAGGGTTACAAGAATCAGGGCCTTCGCATCTGCCCCTCCCTGGATTATCCGCACCCTCCATGCGATTATGAAAAACAGCATGGTCACAATGGCTCCCAGAAGTGCCCACCAGAGGGAGGTTTCGGGTGACTCGTCGCCTAGGACTAATGCGATGAAGTCTGTATCTGCGTGGGTCATTGCCCCCCCCAACAGGCCCACAAGCCCAATTGAGTAAACTGCTGCCAAAGCAATCTGCTCTCTGGACCAATGGGTGGTTTTCCTCAGATCGGGCGGATCGAAAATGCTCAGAGATGCAGTTGCCAAGAGGGCCCCTGCCATGCAATAGTTCAGGGGGTCTGTTTCGATGACTGCCAATCCAATAATCAGTAGTAAGACGGATGGGGTCGTCCAATTCAACCAATGAGAGTCACGAACCATTAGCGTTGAGTAGTCAGATTTTGCCGCCAATGATAGGCAGCAGAACAGCACAATTACCCTGGCCCATTCCAACACGGCGTCCGCCTCCATGGAACTAGGTCGGCATTACCTGACATCAAGGCTTCGCGGGCTAGCCCCCTCCAGTCTGGAAAAGCCCCACAGATTGGGTCAGTATCCATGCGCTGAACAGGTTTGCTATTCCGGCTACCCACATCATCTGGATCATCTGGCCAAGGACCAGGGTTGTTCCCCCTCCTCTAATCCTTGCCGTGATAAGTCCTAGCACGACGATGGTGATCACGATCAGAAGAGAGCCCATGAACTGGAAGACGGCGATATTCTGGTCGACTCCTCCCGTCTCTGAAAGGACGGGCAAGGCAACGTCTACCCCTCCTGCTGCGGTCCCAACCTCGCCTGTGCTGTCCACGAGTCCCTGTGCAACCTGTGCGATGGTTTCTCCCAGCCCGGCGATGATCGAGGTGGTGATATTTAGGGCTATTATCATGGCAACTAGAAGCCCGTAGGAGACGCTTCTCATGACATTGGCGGAAATCTGTCTCCTTTGCCTCAATCCCAGCAGGTTTGTCGTGCTCTGGGAAACGAGGTCGCCCACAAGACCCGCCTCACCGGTTGACGAAGAGCCCTCGATGAACACGCGTGTGAACCTAGAGACCAGCATGGAGTTGTTGTCGGCCGCGAACCAGTTCCAAGAATAGTCGCTGTCGATTCTCATCGATAGTCTCTTCTCAAGATTCGCGATTGACTCGTCGAGTGCGCCGAAATCGATACCCGAGAGTGCCTTCACCATGGCGCTTGGCTCTTGGGCCCTGGCCTGTGCAGTGCCACCGAAGGCCCGGATGAATTCAGGAAAGGCGTCGTCCCTCCTCCTCACGCGTGTCTCCTCCTGAAGAGTTAGCATGGCAGGTGCGAGCAAGGGGGAGGCCAGGGCAGCGATGACCAGTATCCCGATGTAGTTCCAGTTATCTAAGAGCCACGATGTTCCCAAGAAGATGAATAGCCCTATGAGAAGCACGAACTCCAAACTCCCCAGGACGCCCGCGAAAATCCACGCCCTGCGCATGTCAATGGCCTGGTCGGTATTGAAGCCGTGCTTTGCAAACAAGTCCTCGTCGGGAATAACCAGGGTGAAGAGGTACCAAGCGCCCACTTGAAGTAGAGCGAAGAGGGTTCCCGCCATCAGGACCCAACGTGCCCTTAGGATGACCTGGAATGGGTTGTCTGAGTCTCCCCCTATCTGAAACAGAATCAGATGTAGGCCTGCTACCACTAGGAGCAGTAGTCCGGTCGTGGTCAGGGAAACGAATGTCTCCCTTAGTGTGTCCAGCTGCTCGAGCCTCGCATCGTAAATAGTAGTGAAGGCCTGCTCGAAAGTCTCGTTCTCACTCTTGAAGAACTCCCCAATTGGTTGGCCGACCTCGACCGAGAAGGCCATCCTGTCCAAGAAGTCGCTCCAAATCGCAGATGGGCTCTGCCTACCGACAATTCTCGCTGCCTCGGGGAGGTTTGTGTGCCACTTGGTCACCAGAGTCTCGATGGCTTGGATCTCATGGGCCAGTGCCCCGTAGTCACCCATCTCCTTCAGGACGTCGAACATCCCTTTCTCTGCTGATTCTCCAAGGGAAAGTATCCCCATCCTGGTCATGAACATGTGCATGTCCTGCTCAATCTGTATCGCCTCGGCGGAGACCTGGGCTATCGGGTACCCTATCGTGGCTGCAAATGCCAATAGGGGGAAGACCAAAATCAGGAAGGCCGCCCCTACTCCTGAAACCACGTCGCTGACGGAGTACCACACTGCGATTCCTGCAACTAGGCCCATCAGCGTAGCTGGCAGCGAGAAGAAGAGCAGGTACCTGCTGAACGGCATCCCCAGTCTAAGGAGGGCGATTTCCCATGTGGTTGCCTTGTCCTCCATGACACCGCCACCTCTAGTGGTTGATCCCCGTCCAAGTCTCCAATGAGGATGCGAACCTGTCCCACCCCTCCTTGTAGTACACGTCTAGGAGGTCATACACGTCATCATAGTGTGTTAGGTCTCGATCCGCCATCCTCTGAATGGCCTGAGTCCTCCTTTCGAGTTCGTCGTAGATGTCCCTCTTGCTCCTGAAACCCATCCTTGGAGCGATCTTGTTCTCTAGCATGTCCGACTGGAACATACCTCTGAAGTAGACTACGTCGGCAACTGGATCCCACTCGAACATGTTCCTTGTGAGGATTCCATCCGCTGTTTTGTCGAATCCTATGACTTCGCTAACACCCGTAATCCTTCTGGCGATTCCACCACCGGGGGCTTCGACAACCTCTTGGAATATGGCAAAGTTGAGATTGTCGAAGAATCTGGCCGGGACGTTGATTGGATCGCCAGTGAATCTTTGAATCAGTTTCACTATGTTTGAGGCGTGGAAGGTCCCAACAACTGGGTGACCAGTCTGCATCGCTTGGAAGGCGATTGCTCCCTCGACGCCCCTTATCTCTCCTATGATTATGTACCTAGGACGGGATCTAAGTGCAGCTTTCAGAAGGTCGAACATCTCGACTCTAGAGTCCTCGTTCTTCGAGTCTCTGGTGATTAATCGCTGCCAAATTGGGTGAGCGACCTTGACCTCTGGCGTGTCCTCGGCAGTGTATATTTTGACGTTGTGATCTATGAAGGGGAGGACTGCATTGAGCGTCGTGGTCTTCCCCGAAGCAGTCTCTCCTGAAACGAGCATTGACATTCCGCTCTCCAGGCCGAGCCATATGTAAGCCGCCATCTGAGAAGAGAGTGTCTTCCACTTGATTAGTTGGATTATTGAGATTGTCTCCTCTGCGAACTTCCTAATCGTGAAGGATGAGCCCTGAATTGAAACGTCGTCGCTGTAGATAATGTTGATTCTGGAGCCATCCAGAAGGGCTCCATCCACTATTGGCTTGCTGTCCGAGACGGGCCTTCCAATTCTCTCGGACATGGAACGGAGGTACCTAGTGAGAATCTCCTGATCCTTGAACTGAATGTTGGACGTGAGCATCGGAAACACCTTGTGGTCCATGTGAATCTGAGTTAGCCCGATCGAGTGGATGTCCTCGAGCATCTCGTCTGCAAGAAGTGTCTCGAGCGGTCCGTTGTTCACAAGGTCCCTGACTACGACGTACTTCAGCCGGTCCAACTGATCCGGGGTGACCTTGATCCTGGCCTCACCCATTCCAATTAGCTCCCTGGCCTGATCTACTAGGGGATTGGAAAGGAAGGACGTTGTCGAGGTCGTCGTCATCTCGTCCATCATCTCATGGATCATCGCGATGAACTCCTCGTCGGTCTCGAATCTCTCTTTGTTGGGTGCGTCCCTGAGTAGCCTCTCGACGATTTGGTCTCTCATCTCCTCCTCTTCCAAATCGATTGTGGGCTCTAGTCCGAACCAGAACGTGTTTCCGGCCCCCTCTGCTCCCTCTGGGGGGGAGTAGACGTGAGCGAAGCAAGGTGGTTTGGTTGCGTAAATCAGATTTCGGGGGCTGACGCTCTTGGCGTCCCTGTCCAATGGTCCGTAGTATATCGGCCTGGAGCCGTGTTTGGCCTCGAAGTCCTCTACCCACTGGCGAATGTGGGGGTACTCCGCCATTAGGCCTCCAAGGTCGCCGGGTTCAATATTGAATGTGGGCTTCTCTTCCTGCTGCTCTGACTCCTGCTCTGTCACCATTCCAAACCCACCTCATCATGCAACGGCTGTGATATCCACAATGAAGCCCATCTCGGGCATCACCTTCCAACCTATTCTCTCGGTGACAGGTCCTGCCGCTCGGAGGAACCTTGTTACGCTGATCGTCCTAACCAATTGCCCCCCAACTACTGCCGTCAACATGTCGAGTACTACTTCGGCCGAGTTCTTCATGTCTCTCAAAACACCTGCGTCCATTTCGTCGGGGTCGATAGCCAGGATCAGGGTCCTTCCCTCGGAAGTGAACTTGCGTAACCTAGAGAGTAGTTCCTTGCCCCCCACCTCCGGAGGCATTAGCTCGGAGGCCCTATCGATGATTACCACCTCGGCATCCCTCGAAGGAGGGGTCTCCAGCAGGTCCAAGAGTGTGACAGGCTCAGTTGACTGCTCTGCAATCACTCCGAAGCTCGATATCAGGTGGAACGAGCCCTCGTCAATCCTCTTGTCCATGTAGTAGCCTATGCTGGCTACCTGCTCTAACCAACCCCTAGTGGTTAGTTCTGTGGTGTAAAGGGAGACCCTGACGTCGTTCGCTGTCATTCCGAAGGACATTCGCTGCCCGATGATGCTCTTGCCCGAGCCTATGCCCCCGCATACCAGCATGAGCGCTCTGTTTGGTATTGCTGTGCCCATGCTCTGCCCGAGGCTGTCTTGGATCACTCCAAACTCGAAGTTGTCTTCGTTAGGATGCGACAAGTCTGATTTCCTCCGATACGGTGTGTGCCCCAGCGTAGTCCTGCGCGGACGATACAACTGTTATTGTCATTATTACATCATTGGAACCCGTGTATGACAGCGTGTCGCTGGTATCGTCTGCAGTGAATTGAACGATGCTCCCGGGAGCCCAAGTTGTTGAGGAGTCCGCTACGGAAACGGTCAAGGGAAAGGTATCGATGAATATTCCGATATTTTCTAGGCTAAGCAGGGTCTCTCCTGAATTCTGGATGTAGACAGTGACTGTCTTCTCGGTTTCGTCCCATGGCATGTTGCTGGGGTCATTGACCAGAGATGCCCTAGTCCTCGCTTCTTCGGCTCCCTCCTTACCTCGATCTTCCAATGCATGGTCCATATCGTCCCATGTTTGGAGAAGTACACCGGATACGAGTCCAGCGACTATCAGACCTGCGCATAGCAGGATTATCTCGGATGGTCCGTTAGCCATAATTAGTGCCTCATGTGATTGTTACCGACATCGCGTCGTTGTGCTCATATATAGCAAGGAAGGCCCTGTCCGGGTCGTCCCCTATGTCGAATCCGTGTGTTGTAGAGTCAAGTGTGAAGGCGTCCGAGGATAGTTCCTCGCCTGGAAACAGGAACAGGTTGGTCCCCGAATAGTGGTTGGTGAATAAAAACGGATTTCCCTGGACGTTGCCAGGCGTGGTTTCGGAAAGCGTGATTACTACGTGAGAGAGTCTGACGTTATCTGATCCCACGTTCTTGATTGTGATAATGTTCTTCTCATGGACTGTGATCGTGACTTGCCCGTCGCTTCCGCCCGACGGGCAGTCGAGATCCCGAACCGCGTTGTTGGTATATCCGGTCCCTATGACTTCAACAGTCACGCCTGTTACCGCCCCGGTTCCATCTACAGTGATATTGAACTCCAAGGCGGTTCCTGTCGCTCCGGATACTGAGCAAGTCTCATTGGTGTAGCCAGTGCCGGCGTCAAAAATCGCCAGGGAGCTGACGGGACCGGTTGACTCGACCTTGTCTGTAACAGAGACGAGGATGACCTCGGGGTTGTCCAGCTTGTGCTCGGAATTGTCGATCGACTCGTTTACGCTCTCCACTAGGGATACCGTGGCCATCCCGAACACCATGATGAACACGGTGCCGACTACCATTG
>TARA_B100000686_G_scaffold115465_1_pt1 | contig 13718 bp, 11 predicted proteins | sample TARA_B100000686 | Tara Oceans TARA_B100000686 (sample SAMEA2622733) | marine metagenome | biome: marine biome (ENVO:00000447); feature: marine epipelagic mixed layer (ENVO:xxxxxxxxx); material: "saline water (ENVO:00002010), including plankton (ENVO:xxxxxxxx)" | depth 150 m
AAATCCTGTGATTGGTCTTCCTCAAGATTCTCTATAAACATTGTACTCAAAGATGCCCCCCATGCATCACAGCCTTCGCACCTTACTATACTCAGGACGAAATTATCAGGATCTGTACCTGAGTTAGTCAAAGTCATTGTGTAAGTAACCCTATAACCTGGATTTCCATTCAGTGAATCCTCGGAAATAGTTAGATCGACTCCTCTAACTGGTATGCGAACGGAGGTGTTGGTTGTTAGATCATCGCCAAATTGCTCTCGAGTAGCTGAAATAACGCTAACATATGCCTCGGACCAGTCGTCTTCAACAGAATCTGATGGGCAAGACACACTCATAACAACATTTGCCGTATCATCTGGACCAAGGTTATCAATGCTAAACTGACTCAAATTTGATGACCACCCTTCCTTTACATCTCCTAAATCAAGAAGGAAAGAATCTGTTTCATCTCCTGTATTAGTTACGTATAGATCATACAGAATCTGGCCTCCTGGAATTACCTGTTTGTGAAAAGCATCAACCACTAAGTCAACCCCATATTCTCTTCCATTATTGACGGTAGTATTGGTATCCAAATATCCATACACATGATCATAATCAGTTTCCTGAACATGGACAGAAACACGAACCACGGCATACTCATCTTCTGCAGCAGTATTAGGTACATCGACAACGAGGTTGAATGTACCTGTCTGATCAGGATCTAAGTCAAGTGTTGACTCACTTGTAGATGCAGTCCAATCCTTAGGAAGGGTACCAATATCTATACTGAATTCTTCACTATTCTCACCCACGTTTGTAGCCTCCACAGCATATGTTACTGAATCGCCGCGGTCCCCGCCCTGAGAGCTAGATTCACGAGTTATCACATCGACTGCATAGGTCATAATTATTTCTAAACGTTGATCTGTGCTAGCACTTGTTGTTGGTGAATTCTGCGAAGTGACTTTTACTGTGAATTCTAAAAACTCTCCTGAATAAACCCCTTGAACTGGAGCTCTAAAAGTAAATGAGATTACTTCTTGAGTTCCTGAAGCAACTGTAACATTCTCTGTATCTGGTTCAGCATACCAACCAATGCCATACTCATCCTCCCACGTTACTGAAAGGTTATAGGTGTCATCGAAGGTTCCATCATTAGTAACGACGAATTCACCCTGAATTTCCTCATTGCGTGTTACGCTAAAAATACCTTCATTACCGTCTGCAAATTCAATCATAACTGAATAGTCATCGTCGCGAGAACCGGCAATATTATCATTAAACAAAAGCTCGGATTTATCACTTGCAAAATCTTGATTAGTGCCTGCCATTGGTAGAACCAAAAGTAATGCAACTAGCGATACCATTACTGAGTATGCGCCTCTGGTCATAGATTATCGATAAAGTAGAAAGTTTATATAATTATTACTCGCCATTTTCTTTTTCTTTTTCATCGTTTTTTAGTGATTTGGCTATTGAATTGACTTCTTTCTGCAATTTGTGTATATCGTCCCTTAATTTGAGCATAGAAATCTCAAAAGGTGTGAATCCCTGATTAGAAAGCGAACGTGTGGCAATAAACATCCCTAGAAGTATACCTCCCATAACTGCTGCCAAGGATACTGTGTAAACTGAGAAAGAATAGAACATTAGTAAATCACTAGCATCAAAACTTATCCAGCCCATTTGAAAAAGGACTAAATATAGAAGAAATGCTAACACTAATCCTACCGTGGCTTGATATGCAACAGGTGCTTTAGATATATTCACGAAGTATACTCCAATGGGGTGTTATAAGGCAACTCCCAAACATCAATCTCCTCCTCTTCCTCATCAATCAAAATAACATCGGCCAAGAATACTCCTTCTTCAGATTCGGAGGCACTAATCTTGATTTTACAACTATAACTCCAGTAAACTTCCTTCAAATCAGCAGTGACTGATAAATCGAAATAACCGTCAGAATCAGAAATATCAGAAATATCAGAATTAGAGAGAGAACGTTGATGGCTAAAAACAGAGGTTAAAGTTTCGGAATCTTCATCGAAAGTGATTGTGAAATTACCCATTTTGACGCGGGGGACAGTGTAAAGATAAACCCATGTGGTCTCACCATCTGAATCAATCTGCATAGATATTATTGTTCTACTTGGATCTGGCTCCTGACAACCTGCAAAGGCAAGCGTTGTTAGCATCAAAAGTACCCCAACGGACCTGTACATCATTACTGTTCTAAAGATAGGGGATAATAAGAATAACCACTTGAAAAATTGAGGATAATATCAATAACTAGGACTTGTCAGGGGAATTATGCCAGCAAAGGGTTTCCAGCTCATAGCTATCGAAGCGAAGAGACATAGAAAATCTGCACCACAAAAACAAGTCAGAATTGATCATAACACTACAATTTTATCTGTAAACAAGAAATCTAACAATGAAATGATTGTAGAATTAAGATATACTGTATCTTACGGCCTACTAGGGATAGTCCAGCTAGATTGTGAAATAGTCTATGTGGATGATCAAAACATAGAAACGGCGGTCAGAAAGTGGGAGAGTGAGCATAAACTGCCTAATAATATTGCAGAAGCCGTGCACAATAGAGCACTAGCCCAAGGATCATTTGAAGTTCTTAATATTGCCAAAAAAATGAATCTGCCTCCTCCATTCAAAGTAGAGATACCTCAGATTAAGATTGGAAAGAAAAATGCAAAAGGCAACAAAGATAGTAGTCCTGAAGTAGCATAAGATGGAAAAGATTGAATTTGAATGCCCAATTTGTGAAGGTGAGAATAGCCTAATCTTGATGGGGCATGACAGTGCTGAATTTGATAAAAAATGTCAGATTTGTAAAGCTGATTTAGAAATTCTGAGAACTGATGATGAAGTAAAGATTGAGCCAAAGAAAACAGTCCAAACAAAGGAAAAAAGACAAAAGGTTCCTGCTGACTACAAGAAATATGATGGAAAGCCTTTGACTAGTGATAAGGACAAAAAGACATTGGTTAATATAATCTCAATACTCATACTAAGTGCATCTTTAGCAGGATTCATGAATGGATTATTCTTTCTAAATCTTCCGGATGAATATCCAAATTCGGAGGAGATAAACATTGAGATTGTTGTAAAGAACAGGACAAGTGACATCGAATATGCAACAATTCTTGTTAATTCTGAAACTGTCAACCAGACCTACGTTGGCAATGGAACTTACAATATTGATCTAAAGCCTGGAAGATACAATTTAGAAGTTAATGCACTTGGCCACAAAAACTCAACTATGGAAATCTATGTTCCCGTCCAAGATAATAATCTAAAATTAGTTGAGATTGAACAAGGAATTGATGGAATTAACAGATTTGTCTTTGAAATGGAAGAAGGAAATGGAAAGAATAAACTAGAGGATAGCGTTTATGTTAAGATTACGCGCTGGTGCTCAGGGATAACTTTTCTTTTCGCAACTATAGGACTCTGGGGAGCATGGGTCACTTATTCTCTAAAATCCTACAAAAATTCACAGATTGGAGCGGTTTTCTCAATACTAGCGATGGGGCTACTATTTGTCGGGCCTATACTAGGATTCGCAGCACTTATACTTCTTCCAAAAATTAAAGAGCTATTCAACCGGTCCCTTTAATAACTAGAGGAATGCGACCATACTGTGAAGTTGAAGGCGGGCCTTGAAGTACACCAACAGCTTGACTGCGGAAAACTTTTCTGCACTTGTGGAAATTTAGAATCTGGTGATAATCGCAGTTTCAAACGCACTCTGCATCCGACCTCTAGTGAGATGGGAGCAATGGATGCGGCGGCAAAGGCTGAAGGAATAAGAGAATTTACATACTATAACAAAAGTTGCAATTGCCTTGTCTATACGGATGAAGAACCACCAAGGGGGCCAAATAGCCATGCTGTGCAGATTGCTGTACAATTTGCAAAACTCACCGGATCAAAAATCATCGAAGAAGTTCAATTTATGAGGAAGATTGTGGTTGATGGGTCAAATACGAGTGGTTTTCAAAGAACTGCTTTGATAGCAACGGGCGGAAAAATAGAATTTAACGGAAAAAAACTAGAACTGGATCAAATTTGTCTGGAGGAAGATTCATGCCGACATGGAGACAAAAAAGACGAATACCTATTAGACCGATTAGGAATACCGCTTCTTGAGATTACAACAAAACCCCAGCTTAAGAAACCAAAAGATGTACAAGACGCTGCGCTTGCTTTGGGAAGGCTCTTGAGAGCTTGTGAGGTTAAAAGAGGACTAGGAACCATAAGACAAGACGTTAACGTGTCTATAGATGGCGGGGAGAGAGTCGAATTGAAGGGTTTCCAAGATTTGTCGACTATGTCAAAAGTTGTGGAAAAAGAAATAAGACGGCAGGAAAAACTAAAGAAAATCAAGACAGGTAGAGTGAAAAACAAAAAAGTTGTGACTAAACTAATCAAGAGAAACAGAGGTGATGCCTATGCGTGCAAGCTTGTTGGCTGGAATGGTTTACTAGGGACTAAAAAATCCTCAGATGAGCATATACGAATGGGGAGAGAAATAGCAGATCATGCTATCAAGACTGGTGTGAAAGGACTTATGCACAGTGATGAATTGCCTGCTTATGGAATTAGTGAGGAGGAAAAAAGAAAAATCTCCAAAGCTGTAGACTGTGGAAAGGAAGACGCTTTCGTACTAATCTTTGGCAAAGATGAAATAGCGGAAAAAGCTCTTGAAAGAGTTACGCAAAGAGTGCAATACAAAGGAGTACCAAAAGAGGTAAGAAAAGTAACTCCAGAAGGGCACACTAGATACCTAAGACCAATGCCTGGAGCTTCAAGAATGTATCCAGAGACAGACATTGGGCCAGTTAATCTGCAAAACATCAGTGTGAAAACACCTAAGACATTGGATCAAAGAGAAAAAGAATTGCCGTTGAACACAGAGGAATCAAAGCAAATGGTTGCAAGAGAACTAGATTCAAGATTCCTAAAACTATTGGATAAAATAAATGACGGGAAAAACATATCTAGGATTTTACTGCACACTATACCAAATATTGAATCTGAGATACGGATTTCTATAAATGATGATGATATACTCAGAGTTCTTCTACTGATTAAAGAAGGCAAAATAGCAAAAGAAGGAATAGAAAAAGCGCTTATCCAATCAAGTAGAGGCGAAGAAATCGAAACGGGGGGCGAACATATAGAAAAAGACGTAGAAATGTTTATAGAAAAATTGATAAATGAAAAAATAGATTTTGTAAGGGAAAGAGGCATAGAATCTGTTGGTCCATTGATGGGGAGTGTGATGTCTGAATTCCGTGGGAAAATGGATGGGGCAAAGATAAATGCCCTCCTGATAAAGGGGATAAAGAAAGTGATATGATAGATAAGGCATTGATTCTGGCGGCAGGTAAGGGCACGCGGATGTGGCCCCTGACTGACAACACACCTAAGCCGTTATTGCCATTAGGTGGGATTCCAATAATTAAAAGACAAATAGATGAATTGAAAAAAGTCGGAGTGGAAAACGTATATGTTCTAATAGGATACCAAATGAAAGAGATATCTGATTTTCTTGGAAGTGGTAAAGAACATGGGGTCAAGATAGAATATATTGTTCAAGCTGAACAGAAAGGGACTGGGCACGCAATTCTTCAGGCTGAAGGTAAGATAAATGGAAAATTTTACTGTATAAACGGAGACACGACTATTGACAGAAAAAACCTTGAGCAAATGAGAGGGAACACGAATAACGCCTGCATGATGGTAACAAAAGTCAATGATGCATCTAGATTTGGAGCAGTGAATAGCAAAAACGGAAAACTAATTTCTATTATCGAAAAGGGAATGTCTGGGGAAGCAATGATAAACGCTGGACAATACGTTTTTAGTGAAAAAATATTTGGTTCCATAAAGAAGGTCGAAAAATCGGAGAGAAGTGAATATGAAATAACAGATGCCCTCCAAGCGATTTCTGAAAACGTAGGAGTAATAGAATATGAAGGATTCTGGAAAGATATTGGTAGTCCATGGGATCTAATAACTGCCAATGAAAGTATTATCAGTGATATTGATGAAGAAGTCAAAGGTCAAATTGAGGATGGTGTGACTGTAAAAGGAAAAATCCACGTAGGAAAAAATTCTGTTATCAAATCCGGATCTTACATAGAGGGTAATGTGTGGATTGGAGATGATTGCGTAGTAGGGCCAAATGCATATCTAAGAAATGGAACTGTATTGTGTGGTGAGAACAAAGTTGGTGCTTCAAGTGAGATAAAAAATAGTATTATGATGTATAAAGCAAAGGCACCGCATCACAACTACGTGGGAGACTCAATTGTTGGAAGGAATAGTAATTTAGGTTCGGGAACCAAAATTGCTAATCTTCGCTTAGACAAAAAAAATATAGAAGTCATACATCAAGGAAAGAAAATAGACTCTGGAAGGAGAAAATTTGGAGCGATTATCGGAGATAATGTAAACACAGGGATAAATGCATCAATAAACACTGGAACAATCCTAGGTAACAATGTAAGCATAGGGCCAAATACCTTAGTCTCAGGAACCTATGAGTCAAACAGTATAGTCGTATAATGCATATTTTGCAAGTAACTCCATATTTCTATCCCCACTTTGGCGGCGTAGAATCGCACGTAATGGGCCTATCTGAAGGTTTAATGAATTTAGGACACGAAGTTGAAGTTGTGACATCACGTTATAGCAGAATGCCTGAGACTGAAAAAATAAAAGGCATAAAAGTGACGAGATTACCTCAATGGATAAATCTGTACAATACACCAGTAGTCACTTCCATTCAGGAATTTGTAAGAAGAAGTCATGCTGATGTCATACACGTACATTCACCACCACCATTCACGGAGAGGTTTGCAGCCAAAGGTGCTAAAGACGCACGAAAACCACTAGTTGTAACACATCATTGTGATCTAGAATTGAAAGGCTTTCTTGGAAAGATGGCTGTAAACGTTTATCAATCATTTCTCGGAAAATATCCTCTAAAAGTAGCTGACAGAGTAATATCTACCACAAACAGCTATGCAACCACTTCTCGAAGCCTATGGGACATTGATGTAGACGTCGTTCCAAACGCTGTTGACGTGAATAGATTCAATCCTAAAAATAAAGGTGATTTCATAAGAGATAAGTTTGTAGAAGGGGATGAACCCCTAGCACTTTTTGTTGGAAGACTAGTTCCTCATAAAGGAATTGGAATATTGATTAGGGCACTAGAATATTCACAGAGGGGGAAGCTCCTAATCGTTGGTGATGGACCATACCTAAACTGGTTAAAACAATTGACAAAGAAATTGAAGCTAGAAGAAAGAGTTGTCTTTGTCGGACCCATCTCCGATTACTGGTTACCTGCATATTATGCTGCAACTGATGTTGTTGTACTACCCTCAACATCACGACTTGAAGCATTTGGGATAGTGGGTCTTGAAGCAATGGCTTCTGGAAAACCACTCGTTCTGAGTGACATACCTGGGGTGAGAGACGTAATATCATCTGAAGAAGGATTCATCGTTGAGCCATTGGATCCTGAGGCTTTAGCTGAAGCACTTGAGAAAATCTGGAATTATCCAGAAAATGCTAAACTAATGGGATTAAAGGGAAGAGAAAGAGTTGTTAACATGTTCTCATGGGAAAAGGTATCCAAGGATGTTGAGGATATTTTTAAGGAAATTGTCTAAGGAACTAGTTTAGGATCAATCTCACTAAGGGCATTGGTGTAAATTGTGTTATCCATACCCAATTTCTCCAATACTAATGCCTTGCCGAATAAAGCATCGGAACACTGTATATCACAGCCTATAGCTGCATCGAAAAAATCATTTGATTGATCGAAAGCACCCATGTCAAAAGCGCTCCAGCCTGCTGCAAGCCAACTATCTACTGAATCTGGTTTTAGACTCGTAGCCTCTATAGCACATTCAAGTGCATTCTTGTAATCTGAAAGTGAACGATAACACTTGACTTTTAATATCAGTTCGTCCCAAGTATTCTCTTCTAAGAGACCAAGTGACTTGATAGGTTCAACATCACTCAATTTGGAAGCTAGTAAATACCTGAGAGATAAAGATGCGGGAAATTTAGAAATTAATTCTTCAAAAATCGGCAATACTTCCTCAGGTTCCATAGTTTCTATCAGAAGCATTTGACCTGACAAGGATTCTGGATCTAGTTCTAGCCCTTTGGATGCAGCCTCTCTTGCTTCTCCAATCAAATCGCTCTTTATCAGAATCTCAGCCTTGCGAAAGTAAGGCCGACTAGTATCTGAGGCTACTGCAATTGCATTGTTGTACTGTCTAATTCCCTCATGGAGGACACCCGAGGACATCAAAATCTTTCCCTTTTCCATCCAATCAAGATCGCGCATTCTGTTACGAGAGAGTACATCCTGAGCACGGACGGCTTCATCATAACATTGTAAAGCTTGAACAGAATTGTTCAACTCCATATTTACATCGCCCAAAGCAACCCAACATGCTACATGCTGTCCATCAACCGACAAACCAAGATTCAATATTTGCCGGGCCTTATCCATAAGTCCTAATTGCATAAAACAATGGGATAGGGCCTCATGATAATCAGGGTCTTGATCATCGAGTTCGATAGAGGTTTCAATGAATTCAAGGCCCTCTTCGGCTCGATTGAGGTGTGTTAGAGCACGGCCCTTGGCCATCCAAGCATAGTGAAAAGTTGGATCTAACTCTATTGCTTTTTCGTGATATGGAATTGATTCCTCATATCTATGCAAGTGGTCTAAGGCATTTCCTATGTTATTTATGGCAATGACGTACTCGTCATCCAATTCAAGAGATTTCTTGTAAATCTCTATACTTCTTTCGTAATGGCCTTGATTATAATGAACATTTGCTAGATTGTTCCAAGCTATTTTGTCATCAGGATCCAAATCTACCGCACGTTGATAATAATCTTTGGAATCAGATAGTCTACCGGACAGCTGAAGTGTATATCCATAATTGTACCAAGCTACTGCATAACTAGGATCTGCCCGCATTGATTCATCATAGCATCTAAGCGCTTCGTTCCAGCGATTTGTATTGAAATTAGCAAAGCCTCTGTTATTCCACGCTGGTGCATTTTTAGGCTCGAGTTCTAAAGAACTTGCATATGCTTGAATCGCCTCTTCAAATCTTTCTAAGCGTTGTAATGAATCTCCAAGTCTCATGTGATAACGAGAAACTTCTGGTGCCAAACGGCAAGCCTCTGTAAAACTAGAATAAGCCTTCTCCGGATTCCCCTGAGACATCTCAAGCATTCCAAGACGATTATGTAATTGTGGATCATTGGGGGCTAAAGATAGCGCTTCTCTAAAACTGGAATAAGCTTTTTCTGGATTTCCTTGATCGATATATTCCTCAGCTGCCCTAATCAGATCTATTACGTCCAACTCAATCACCTATAACTTTTTTGATTCTCTTAATCGCCTTGTTTGTATCCTCTTTTAGTTTTTCCCATTCATGGATCCCATGCTCCCTGTGATCTGGTTCATGCTTCAGAACTGAATCATAGCACTCTAATGCTTCCCTAGGGCGATCCAGCTGCTCTAAGACGTATCCTTTGTTGTGCCAAGCCCATGAATAATCCTTCTTTAATTTTATAGCTCTGTCGTAGCAATCTAACGATTCCTCCAATCTATTTAGTTGGCGAAGTGTTACCCCACGATTGTTCCAAGCACTCCTGTTGTTTGGATTCAGTTCAGTTGAGCGTTTAAAGGCCTTCAAGGCTTCGTTCAAATCTCCAACTCGAAAGAGGGCCTTTCCAAGATTAAACCAACAAACTGCATATTTTGAATTGGAAGAAAGTGCACGACGATAACTATCAATTGCCTTATGGTTATAACCAAGGCGACTGAGGGCTACACCACGATCATTGTACACTACTTCATCCTCTACGCTAAGACTCTTCTGAATTGAATCAGATGCCTCTTTAAATTCTTCAAGATCATCATGTGCGATTCCTTTTGCTGCAAGGACTTGAGTGTCTCTAGGTCTGAATTCCAAAACTTTGTCAAACAAATCCAGTGCCTCTCGATTTTTTCCTATAATATGAAGAGTTTTACCTTTTTGATATAGGGTGTCTCTGTCCTTAGGGTTCATAGACAAAGCTTCATCGAGAACCTTCAGGGAATCATCGTATTGCTCAAGTTCTCTCAATGCTTTTCCTTTGGCAACAAGGGCTTCTAAATAATCGTCTTTTTCACTCAATGCTTTGTCCAATGCTTCAAGCGCTTTTTCTAATTTACCCAAACCTAAATAGGAAATACCTATATCTTTGAAAATAATTTCCTTGGAAAGAGTTTTAGAAGAAAGTGGAATTAGTACGTCTAGGGACTTACCATATTGTTTTGATCTCAAATGAATCTTTGCCATCTCATGATATAGACGGGTATTACTGGAATCAAGCTCCAAAGCTTTCTTTATTGTTGCTTCGGCCTTTGAATGGTTACCTAACTTTGAATAGGAAGCGGCATCAATTCGCAATTCTCTTAAATGTTTTTGCTTTTCATCGGTCACAAATCCCCATAAATAGGATATAAAAAAGAATTTGAAGTTCTAGTAGTTTATTTAATGTGGTAATTATTGCCAAATCAATGACTGTAATATTAGACGGTGAAACTTTGACCATCGAAAGACTAGTTGATGTCGCTCGAGATAATAAGAGTGTTAAGATTACTGAAAAATCATGGAAGCGAATTGAAGAATGCAGAAAAATGCTTCAGAACAAGATAGATGAACACGAAATAATGTATGGGATAACTACAGGCATTGGGGAGTTTTCCGAAGTAACATTAACACCAGAACAAACTCAAGAATTTCAGAAATTATTGGTTAGAAATCATGCTGCAGGCATTGGCAAGCCTATGGATATTGAAATTGTTAGGGGATCAATTTGCGGACGCATAAATGTGCACGTTAAGGGATATTCGGGTGGAAGAAGAGAGATAACTGAATATCTTAGAGATGTGTTGAATCATCAAATTACGCCCGTTGTTTGTGAAAAAGGTTCTGTCGGGGCATGTGGTGATTTAGCTCCAATGTCACAAATTGCATTAGCACTGATGGGTGAAGGTGAAATGTTTGTAAATGGAGAGATCATAGACTCGAAAACTGCCTTAGGAAATATTGGATTAAAACCTCTAGAATTGCAAGCAAGAGACGGCTTGGCCCTGATAAATGGAAGTAATGTTCTCACTGCTTTAGCTGCACTTATCATACATGATGCTGAAAGATGGATGAAAATGCACGATATCGCTGCTGCTATGACCTTAGAGGCCCTCAAAGCAAATATGAAGCCATATGATGGGAGAATACACTCTTTAAGAGGATTCAAGGGCTCACAAAAAATAGCAGCGAATCTAAACTTGCTAACTACTGAATCGGAAATATTATTTAGTAGTGAAAAGAAGGTTCAAGACGCTTATTCAATGAGATCAACACCTCAAGTGGCTGGAACCTTGAGAGATTCACTAGATTTTGCAAGAAAACAGGTAGAAACGGAGTTGAATGGTGTAGGAGATAATCCGATATTTTTAACAAAAGAGAAGGAGGTACTGACAGGAGCAAATTTCCAAGGGACACCAATTGCCTTACCAATGGAAATGGTTGGAACTGGACTAAGTATGGTTGCGGTCTTATCTGAAAGAAGATTAAATCGATTAACCAACCCAGCCTTATCTGTTGGATTGCCACCGTTCTTGACCGAGAAACCTGGAATGCACTCGGGAATGATGCTTTCACAATATACTGCAGACGCATTAGTTGTTGAAACTAGAATACTCTCACATCCTGCAGCGAATCAATCTATTCCTGCTGCCGCTGACCAAGAAGATTTCGTCTCTATGGGTTTAACAACCAGTCAAAAAACCAAACAAATCTTGGATAATTGCTATGGAGTGTTAGCCATTGAAATGATGGCTGCAGCACAAGCTTTGGACATCAGAAGAAAAGGAATGGGTAAAGGAACTTCCATAGCTCATAGAATCATAAGAGAACATGTAGAATATCTAGATGAGGACAGACCGCTTTACAAAGATCATAACGCCATGGTAAAACTGTTGAAATCAAATGAGATTTTAGAAGCTGTAGAAAATGAGTTAGGAAAATTAAGCTAATTACTCGTAAAATCTATTATTGCTTCACGAACTATAGTTACTATCAGATCTATTTCTTCAGAAGTTATCCAAAAATGAGGTGTGAAACGGAGGGCGTTTTTCCCACCATGTATAACGCCTAGGCCTCTACTACGGCACCAAGGTTCAACGGCATCAAAACCAATTACCGGTAAAACATCTGGCTTAAGCTCAATGCTACATAGCAGACCTGTACCTTGAACTTTGAGAACATAATCTGGAAATTCTTTTGCCAAAGAATCCAACTTTTCTACAAATTCGACCCCGCGCTCTCTAATGTTCTTACGTAATTCTGGAGTTATATTATCAAGAACTGTTGAAGCCGTTTCAAGGGCTCGAGGATTTGTAGTCATAGTGTTTCCATAAATTCCTGTAACATAAAGTTCAGATGCTCGAGAATTCATTCCTAGTACTGAAAAAGGATACTGGCCAGCGTTTACCGCTTTTGACCATGTCTCAAGATCGGGTTCTTCACAATCTTGGAAACCATCATAATCAATTATCGAAAGGCAGCCCTGGCCACGAATCCCTGCCTGAATCGAATCTATTAGTAACAAGGATCCATGAGCTTTGGTCAGTCTCCTAGCTTCATCATAAAATTCCCTAGTTACACATTGCCCTGGATTACCTTCACCTTGAACAGGTTCAATAGCCATTAATTCAATGAAAACATTATCGGCATCTGCTTTCGCAAAAATGTCTTTCAAGGCTTGTACATCATTTGGAGGGACAAGGTAAAGATTGTCTCGATTTCGGAAAGAAGCTAAATGTTTGTCATAACTATCCTTACACGAATGTGACATCTGGGCAGGACGATCTGTCCTTCCATGGAATCCTTGTTCAATTGCAAGGAGCTTAATCTCTTTGCCCTCATGCTTCCCGCCTAGTGATGTCAAAATGTTTGAATTGGCATCTGCTATGCGTAAACTAACTGTTACAGACTCAGAGCCACTGTTCATACAGATAAAGTGAGTGAAAGGGCAATTTCCTCTAGTATGTCCTAATTCTCTGCGAAGACTAGCATCAAGACGCTTCTGTGAGAAAGAAGGAGTCATAACATTAGCCATGACCCAATTCTTTGACATCGATTCAATAACAAAATCTGGACTGTGGCCTGCGCCAAGCATACCATAACCACCATTATCATGTACGACTGCTCCATGAGAAGTAACTATCCAAGGTCCTTTAGCAGCTATAGCAATGTACTGATTTACAGTCTCAGGCTTATAGAAATTAACAAATCCACTCTGTAAACTCTTGATTAATGAGATTTCACTTTCCATCAATGTATCTGAACCTAACTCCTCTTTGAGTTCTAGATGATAGGCGTACGCTTGATCTATAGCTATGGCTAGGTTAGAGTCTAAAGAAAGAAATTTTGATATCTCAGAATCCAAAAGTCCAGACGTTACTGAAACTCCTGTATTGCTTCTAATGCTTTCTAACTTAGAAAATGCATCACTCTCCAAGTGCTCCTTTCTGGCCTCATCTTTAGCTTTACCAAGCATTATCTGAAACATAAAAAGCAACTAATTAACAGTATTGTTATGTCTGGAGATTA